>Ga0213866_10003007_pt1 | contig 11606 bp, 10 predicted proteins | sample PICome_11_FD_160079 | JGI IMG/M metagenome (GOLD analysis project Ga0213866, IMG submission 160079) | Coastal seawater microbial communities near Pivers Island, North Carolina, United States - PICO284 | ecosystem: Environmental > Aquatic > Marine > Coastal | place: USA: North Carolina... | reverse complement strand
CCCTCTTCGGTCCCACCCTGAAACCCGGCGATGACGGCCACCTCGCCGCCATCAATCGCATCGGCCAGACCACTTTCCTCGTCGAAGCCATCAATCCGGGCCGCGCCATGTCCCTCTCTGGTGTGCATCCGCATCTGCCACCCCAGCCAGCTGCGGGCCGAAATGCCCCGCTGGCGCAGTGCCAGCGCCAGCAGGCCACTGGTCACCTGCTCCCCGGAGGCCACCACGACATCATATTCATCATCGAAGTGATCGCCGGTCACCGCCTCGCCCGCGGCTCCGCGCGCCAGCGACACGAGCCTGTTGGTTTCGCCGGCCATCGCCGAGACGATGACTGCCAGAGCCTCTCCCGAACGGGCCCGATGCGCCACGAGATCCGCGACGTGTGCAATGCGGTCGAGATCCGCGACGGAGGTTCCGCCAAATTTGAGTACACTGCGTCCCATTGTCGTTCGGATCTCTCATCCCATCTAAGCCAAAAGGGGTTGTTGCGCGTCCTTACTGCGGCAGCCACCAAATCGCAATCGGAACTGACGCCAAATGACTGCTTCAACCACAGCTGAGACCACTGCACCGACCACACCCAGCATCGATCCGGACGAAGTCGCCAAATTTACCGCGATGGCCGCCGAGTGGTGGGACCCCAAGGGCAAATTCCGCCCCCTGCATCGGTTTAACCCCGTCCGGCTGGGCTTCATCCGTGACACGCTGACCCTGCATTTTGACCGGGATGACGGGACCAGACGCCCGCTCGAAGGGCTGCGCCTGCTCGACATCGGATGTGGCGGCGGCCTGGTCAGCGAACCCATGGCGCGGCTCGGCGCCACGGTCACAGCGGTCGATGCCAGCGAAGCCAACATCAAGACGGCCATGACTCATGCGCGGGCTGGCGGGCTCGACATTGATTTTCGCACCGGCACGGTCGAGGGCCTGATCGAGGCCGGGGAACCGGCCTTCGATGTGGTTCTCAACCTTGAAGTGGTCGAGCATGTCGCCGATCCGGCCAGTTTTCTGGCCAATTGTGCCCAGCTGGTAAAGCCCGGCGGCGTGACCATCGTGGCGACTCTGAACCGGACGGCAAAGGCCTTCGCCCTGGCCATTGTCGGCGCCGAATACGTTCTGGGCTGGTTACCGCGCGGCACGCACGAATTCGATAAATTCCTGCGGCCCTCGGAAATCGAGCCCGCCCTGGCCGGGGCGGGCCTGAAAGTCCTCCCGCCCCAGGGCGTCAGCTTCAACCCCCTTGCCGGCCAGTGGCGTCTGTCCGGCGACACACAGGTCAATTACATGATGGTGGCGACAAGGCCAGCCTAGTTCATCGGAACGACGTCCACCAGTTCCAGCTCGAAATTCAGCTTGGCATTGGGCGGGATGGGGCCGGCTCCGCGAGGACCATAGGCCAGTTCCGGCGGGATGTGCAGAAGCCAACGGTCGCCCGGCCGCATCATCATCAGGGCTTCCTGCCATCCGGGGATCAGCCGTCCCGCCTCGAGCAAGGCCGCTTCGCCGCGCTGAAAGGCACTGTCAAAGGTCTCGCCCGTGGCATCAAGGCGGCCCTCATAATACACCACGACGACGTCCTCCTGCGTGGCTGTGCGGCCCGCCTCCGGGCCCGAGTCCAGAATGACATATTCCAGACCGCTCTCTGTCTTGACCACGTCAGCCTGATCCGACGTCCAGGGGGTGTAGGTGTCCCAGGCCGCTGAGTCAGTGGCCCGGGGCGCGGGGGCCTGTTCGACGTTCAGCAGCTCAACCCGAAAGACCAGGTCATCGCCAGCCTTGATCACATCCCCTCGGGCCTGGTTGCCATAGGCCAGCACATTGGGAATGTAGAATACGAATTCATCGCCTTCGCTCATCAGCTGAAGGCCTTCGGTCCAGCCGGCAATCACCTGGCTGACTCCAAAGGTTGCGGGTGTGCCCCGCTCATAGGCGCTGTCAAAAACAGCCCCGTCATTCAGTCGGCCCTCATACATGACGGTCACCCGGTCGCGCGGCGTCGGAACGATGCCGGCTTCCGGGCCTTCGCTGATCACGACATATTGCAGGCCACTCTGTGTGGTCTGCACATCTGTCGCCTCCGCATTCCACGGGATGAGCTGGTCCAGCGGATCCCCTGTTTCCATAATCACCTCCGTGGATGTGTTGCTGCATGCCGCCAGGACACAGGCGCCCGCAGCGAGAAAACTAAGTCGGTTCATGTCCTTGATCCTTTTCCTGTTCCGGTCCCAATGGGGGTGGGGCTGCTGGTTCGTCATCTGAATAAAACCAGACCATTGCGGTGGGACCGTCCCGATCCAGACTACGCGACTGGACCTGACCTCCCCGCCGGACGTTCACCATGTTCACCTGATTCGGCCAGATTTCGTGAAAGACATCGGCCTGCAGCTGCAGTGAGGCGAGGCCGCGCGGAATCGCGGTCTGCTGATAGACCCAGATATACCCCTGCTCCACCTCATGCCCCACATGGTCGAGATCCAGAACGCCGGGCGCAGCATCGCTGGCGAGGCGAAAGTGCCCGGCCACATAAGCGGCAAAGCGATCCCGGTCCGCCGGGTTCCGCGCGAGGTCAGCCCCCCCCCTCCCGAGCCGATCCAACGCCGCATCCGCATCGTGCAGGCTGAAACGATGGGCAATCTCTATCAGGCCGCTGCGTGGATTGAAAAACACGTCAGTAATGGCGACCTTTTGGGGATGGGCCCAGACCGCACCGGCCTGGGAAACTGTACCGATCAGCAGGCTGAGGACCCACGCTCTAATCCGAAAGCGCATCGCTGCCATCTTCCTGCAGACCCGGTTCCTCTGTCACATCGGCAGCGTCCGGCTCGGTTCTTTCGGTCTTGATATCCTGCATGATATCCCGTCGGGAAAAAGAGAAATCTCGTTCAGATTTATAGGCCTCGAGACGGGATGGAACGATACGACGGGGATAGTAATTGTTCTCAATATCGGCATCGGCCGTCTCCCATTCGGGGTCAAGGATAATCTGAGAGATTTCCTTGCCCTGATCAAACACCAGCAGCTTACTCACCCGGTGGGGGTTTCGCCGCCAGATCTCGGCCGGCAGCTCAAGCCGAAGGCGTTCGCCATCACTAAACTCAATGCCGAGGAGAAGGGGCATGACGAGGCCGCCGAGATTGGAAAATTCGAGGATGTAATAGGCCTTGTCTTCCAACACGGCCCGCTCGAGCGTGGCGCGTTCAACCGGTTCAAGCGTCGCCAGCATCTCATCATAAGCATTCCGCTCCAGATTGGTCACGGTATAGATATCATTGTCATCATAGAAATCGGTGATGTCCGGATTCTCAGTCACCCAGATTGGCAAGCCCGCCTGCGCGTTGCGACCAACACCAATCTTGTCAGGTTGGTCGGCCACTTCCTGCCGCTGCCGGGCAAACGAGACATCGGGATCGCGCCCATCCAGCCGCAGGCGATAGACCCGGTCCAGCGACAAATCGACGTGGTCTGTGGTGTAGAACCAGCCATGCCAGAACCAGTCCAGATCAACACCCGATGCCTCCTCCATGGTCCGGAAGAAGTCGGATGGCGTCGGACGCTTGAAGCGCCAGCGCCGTGCATATTCGCGGAAGGCAAAATCGAACAACTCTCGGCCCATTACGGTTTCGCGCAGAATGTGAAGGGCCGCAGATGGTTTTCCGTAGGCATTGGGACCAAGATTCCGGACGCTGTCAGACTGTGTCATGATCGGAACCTGATTTTCCGAGACCATATAGTAGATCAGGTCACGCGGCAGGGACCGGGTCCAGGGCATGTCCGGGTCCCATTCATACCCCGCCACACTGTCCAGGAAGCTGTTGATCCCTTCGTCCATCCAGGTCCACTGGCGCTCATCGGAATTGACCACCATGGGAAAGTAGATGTGACCAATTTCATGAATGACGACACCGACGAGGAAAACCTTCTCCGCCATGGAATAGGTCCGGCTGCCATCCTCCTGAAGCGTGGTGCGCGGTCCGTTGAACGTGATCATGGGGTATTCCATGCCGCCCACCGGCCCATTCACTGACTGGGCCGTGGGATAGGGATAATCGAACGAAAACCTGGAATAGACGTCCAGCGTATGGATGACGGCCGCGGTGGAATATTTCTGCCAAAGTTCACCGCCCTCCTTGGGGTAGAAGGACATGGCCATGACCGTGTCATGCTCTGCTCCGGGCTGACGGTGCCCCTGTGCGTCCCAGGCAAATTTCCGCGAGGAGGCCCAGGCATAATCGCGCACATTGTCCGCCCGGAACCGCCATGTCTTGGTCCCCTCCGGCTGAGAGGATTCCGCGGCCAGCGCTTCCTCCGGACTGACAATGAAAACCGGATGGTCTGCCGAGGCGGCCTCAGTCAGACGCGCGCGCTGCCGGGCGGTCAGCACCTGGCGGGCATTCTGCAGTTCACCGGTCGCCGACACGATATGGTCATCAGGGACGGTGATCTCGACCTCATAATTCCCGAATTCAAGCGTAAACTCGCCCCGTCCCAGAAAGGCTTTATTGTGCCAGCCCTCATAGTCCGTGTAGGCGACCAGACGCGGAAACCACTGGGCCACCAGGAAAATATCGTTGCCACCTTCACGCTCATCATCGGGAAAATGCTCATAGCCCGCCCGCCCCCCGACCGCAGCATGGTCCACCAGATTATAGGACCAGTCGAGGCTGAAACGAACACTCTGACCGGACCGGAGTGGACGCGGCAAATCAATACGCATCAGCGTGTCGACCACCGTCGCCTCGAGGGGCTCGCCACGCTCATCAAGGACCTCACCCAGCCTGTAACCATAAGCCGTATCGTCAAGGGCCTGCAGACGTCGCAGCTGGGACAGGCTGATTGAAGGTGTGGGCGAGGCGGCAGCATTCAGAGTGCCCGGCGCGGCCCTGCCGGAAAAATCCTGACTCCGCTCGGCCAGCGAGTCCGGACGGAACCGGTTCTGGTCCAGCTGTAGCCAGAGATAGATCAAAGTGTCGGGCGAATTGTTCTGATAGGTGATGTCAGCGTGGGCGCTGATCCGGCGCGCCGGTTCGTCCAGCGTGACCTCAATGTCGTAATCGGCCTGCTGCTGCCAGTATTGATGTCCAGGCGCCCCGGCGGCGTTGCGATAAACATTCGGGGTTGGCAGGACCTCGTCCAGCTGCCGGAACTTGTCGACAAAATCGCCCTTGGTCTGCTGAATGTTCTGCGTCTCGCCAGCAAGCGCCAAGGTCATCACGCCAAAGGCGAGCAGGATGTGTTTCAACATAGTGTCTCTGTTTTTTCGGTTGAGTGATCCAGGCGACGCGCACGCCGCTTGTAGGACACTATATTAGTTGGTCCGCGGCGGATATCCAGCCTGCGCCAGCGCTTCCATCACCTCCTGAGTGTGCTGGGAGTCGCGGGTCTCGATCAGGATGTCAAATTCGGCACCCTTGGCGGGCACATCGAGGGCAATCCGGTTGTGCGCCACTTCGATGATATTGGCCCCGGCATCCCCGATCACCTGCGAGACCAGGCTCAGCAGGCCCGGCCGGTCATCCCCGATGACCCGGATGTTCGTGATCCGGTTGTCCCGGACCAGTGCCCGGGTCAGAACCGAGGCGAGCAGGCGGGTGTCAATATTGCCCCCGCACAGGACAAGGCCCACCTTGCGCCCGGCAAACCGGCTGGGATGGGCCAGCAGGGCCGCCAACCCCGCCGCGCCGGCGCCCTCGGCAATGGTCTTCTCGACATCGGCATAAAGGGTGATCGCACGTTCGAGGTGTTCCTCATCGACCAGGACAATGTCGTCGACCAGTGCCTCGACCATGCGGCGGGTGAGGAGGCCCGGCTCCTTCACGGCCATCCCCTCCGCAATCGACGCGCCCCCGGCCGGCGGCGGCGCGCCCCGCAGCGCATTGTGCATGCCGGAGAACATCGAGGCCTGAACACCGATCATCTGGATTTCCGGATTGTGAGCCTTCACCGCCGTCGCCATGCCGGAAATCAGTCCGCCGCCCCCGATCGGGACCACCATCATGTCAAAATCAGGCTGATCCTGCAGCATCTCCAGCGCGATCGTGCCCTGACCCGCCATGATCTCAACATCGTCAAATGGATGGATCCAGACCAGATTGTCCCGTTCGCGGACCCGTTGCGCAAAGGCCTGAGCCTCATCGAAAGTGTGGCCCTCCAGCAGCACGCGGGCGCCAAAGGCGCGGGTATGCTGGACTTTGTTGAACGGTGTCGTGACCGGCATGGCGATGGTGACGGGAATGCCGAGGCGTCGGCCATGATAGGCCACGCCCTGCGCATGGTTTCCCGCCGAGGCGGCGATGACGCCGCGTGCCTTCTCATCATCGCTGAGCGCCATCAGCTTGTTGAGCGCCCCGCGTTCCTTACAGGAAGCGGTGAACTGTTGATTGTCGAACTTGATCCAGACATCTGCGCCGGTAATGTCAGACAGAGTGATCGAGCGGCGCAGCGGCGTGCGCACCAACTGGCCGGCCAGTGTTTTTTCCGCCTGGCGGACCTGGGCAATGGTCAGGGGCAATGTGTCTGTCATCGGAGCCTTCCGGATCTTGGGCCGCCAGTCCTATAAGCCACGGCGAAAAAATCAAACCTTCCCTTCTGAAAAAGGAGCGACTAAGCCGGGCACGATGACGGGATCAGGTAAAAAGCTGGTTATTGTCGGGGTCATTCTCGGCGCTCACGGAGTCCGCGGGGATGTCCGGATCCGCAGCCTGACCGATGTCCCGGAAGAGCTGTTCGCGATGGGCCCGCTGCGCGGCGCCGATGGCGAGGTCCTGGTGACACCAGACCGCCACAGGGCTGCCAGGACCCATTTCATTGTTACCCCTCGGGAGAACCGCCAAAAGGAAGCCTGGGACGACATGAAAGGCACCCAGCTGCATGTCCAGCGCAACCAGTTCCCGGATCCCGAGGATGAGGACATCTATATCGAAGACCTTGTCGGCCTTCAGGTCGTCGATCCGGATGGCCATGCCCTTGGGACCGTTCACGCGGTTCTGAACCACGGAGCCAGTGACCTGATTGAGATCGCCCTGTCCTCAGGTGCGCGCGCCCTCATTCCATTCACCTTCGCAGATGTCCCCACCATCGACCTTGAGGACGGAACGCTGGTCGTGGCAACGCTGGAACTGTGGACCGCCGCGACCGACGACACCCCGGAAGCCGACTAGGCGAGCAGGTCGGCGGCGCCGGCGTCTTGCAGGAAGGCCGCCAGACCCGGCGCGTCGCTGGAGGCTTTCATGGCGGTGCGCAGATCCCGGAAGGCCCGTGCGGCATAATGCTGGGTCACCTGATCATAGGCCTTCTTGTCAATCTTCACAGACATGCGAGGCGCATCGGCCTCTGCGGCCGCAAGATTGGCGGTGGCCCAGGGCAGGTAAGTCTGCGCGATCTCATCCCGGATCAGAGGCAAGAGGGTTGGGCTCAGCGCCTCAAGGCTCCGGAACGGCCCCGCGGCAACCGGCGACACCATGGATTTGGACCAGGCCACAACGGCCTTGGCCTTGGCGGTCAGCCAGGCCGCAGGTGTCGGATCCATGAGCAACTGGCCGACCTGCGCCGACAGGGCAAAATCCGCCATGGAGGGACGCTCGCCGAACAGGAAGGGCGTGGTCTTCAAATGGGCATCCAGCAAGGTGAACAGACGCTCAAAGGCCGGCTTGAGAACCTTCTCATTCTTTTTCTCGATCCCGACCAGAGACAGATTGTCCCGCATGCGCTTGATGATCTGGTCCCGTGTTTTCTTCTTGGCCCGGGGCAACTCACCGTCCAGAAGGTCCGCCATGGCCCGGTCGCCCGCAGCGTCACGATCCGGCTTCTGACCCCAGCGCTGGAAGACCATGAGCTTGTTCACCCACTCATCGGCATAGTCTTCAAGCAGCAGGGCCAGACTGGCGCAGGCCGCATCATCGGGCACCGTACAGGGCTCGCTGACCTCCGCCTCGAGGCCGGCCAGGATGCTGCTGGAGTCCTGGTTGCGGCGCTGATCCGGCGCAATCAACAGCGGCAGGGTCGGCACCTGAGCCTCAGCCTGAAAGGCCTCCTCGGTCTTGGCCGACCGGCCGATCCACTCAAAATCGACGCCCTTGAATTGCAAAAAGGTCCGAACCTTCAGTGAATAGGGAGAGGTTTCAGCCCCGAACAGACGATAGGACGCCATGATGGTCTCTTTTCTTTAGCCAGAGCCTGCCTCTAAGCCAAGCAGCCCAGCCTGCCAAGCCCTGCAAGCGCCTCGATGTCACGGCGATGAAGAAGGGTCTTGTGTTTCCTGCCCATCCGGTTTGACTGGGAGAAAAGGGGAAATACCATGAAAGCAGCTGTGATGCGCGCACCAATGGCGCCGTTTTCAATCGAAGATGTCGCCATCTCCAAGCCGGGCCCCCGCGAGGTCCTCGTTCGCATAAAGGCCTCAGGGGTCTGTCATTCCGACGTCCATTTCTGGTCGGGCGCGTTCCCGATCGAAGCCCCCGCCATCCTTGGCCATGAAGCGGCCGGCGTGGTTGAGCAGGTGGGCTCCATGGTCAGCCATGTGAAGCCCGGCGATCATGTGATCTCGATCCTGTCCCCCTTTTGCGGCACATGCGAATACTGCCTCACCGGCCACATGTCGGTTTGCCATACGCGACACGGTGACCAGTTCCAGCGCGACGCCGAGCAGCCACCGCGTCTGGCGCTGAATGGCGCCCCGATGAAACAGTACCTCCAATTGTCCGCTTTTGCTGAACAGATGCTGGTTCATGAGAACACGCTGTGCAAGATCGATCCGGACATGCCGATGGACCGGGCTTGCCTGATCGGCTGTGGGGTGATCACGGGCGTGGGATCCGTGTTTCATTCTGCAGCGGTCGAACCCGGTTCCACCGTCGCCGTTATCGGATGCGGCGGGGTCGGCCTGTCCACCATTAATGGCGCGGCCATTGCCGGGGCCTCGCGGATTATCGCCGTCGACCTCGCTCCTGAGAAACTTGAGCTGGCGAAAAATTTCGGAGCCACCGATACGGTGAATCCGACAGAGGGTGATCCCGTCGCGCAGGTGCAGGAGCTGACCGGCGGCGGCGTGCATTATGCCTTCGAGGCCATTGGTCTGAAACAGACCGCGGAACAGGCTGTGGCCATGCTGCGCCCCCGCGGTGTGGCCACCATCATCGGTATGATTGCGCCGGGCGTGAACATCGAGGTTCCGGGAATTGGCCTGATGGTGCAGGAAAAACGCCTGCAGGGGGCCCTTATGGGCTCGAACCGGTTCCGGGTCGATTTCCCAAGGCTGATCGAGCTGTACCAGCAGGGGCGTCTGAAACTGGATGATCTGGTATCCGATCGCATCGGTCTGGATGGGCTGACGGCCGCCATGCAGAACCTGCATGACAACAAAGCCAGCGTGGCCAGACAGGTGGTCGTTTTTGACTGAACCGCGTCATTTCCTGGCCTACTGCGACAAGCTGTTTACCCCGTCGGAGAGTTTCATTCCCCGGGGCTACAGGAGTTTCAGCGCCCTCACGCCTGTCTATATCGGCCACGACCTCAAAGGTCCGGTGCCGGACGGGGCGAAGGTCATCGAGCTGGGACCGGAGCACGGCCTGGTTGGCGAAACCGGGTTTAAGCAGGCCGGGTGGGTCACGCCAAAATTGCGGGCCCGGCTGGAGGCGCTGAAGCCCGTCGCGATCCACGCCAGCTTTGGCAAGTCCGGGGCCTATGCGCTCCCGCTGTCCCGGGCGCTCAACCTGCCTCTGGCGGTGACCTATTATGGCGGGGATGCCACCAAGACGGCGAACACCAAGCGCTCTTTGATCCGGGTTTATAATCGACGCCGCCGCCAGCTTTGGCGGGAGGCCCGCCTGATTCTGCCCTGTTCGGATTTCATCCGCCGGGAACTGCTGCGTCACGGGGCACCGGACGAGAAGATGGTCGTGCACCATAATACTGCGGATCCCGACATGTTTCGCCCGGGCCCGAAATCAAACTTGCTCGTCTTCGCCGGGCGCTGGACAGAGAAAAAGGGCATCGACACCCTGATTGCGGCGCTGGCGCGCATTCCGCAGGCCCTCCAGGGATGGACGGTCCGGCTGATCGGGGACGGCGCCCTGAAGCCCGCTTTGGTGCAGGATCTCGCCAGCGCCGGGATCCGGGCCGAGCTCCCCGGCTGGGTGCCGGCTGACCAGATGCGCCACCACTGGGCCGAAGCTGCGATTGCGTGTGTCCCATCGCGGCGGGCCCGCTCAGGCGATGCGGAGGGGCTGCCCCTGGTCTGCATCGAAGCCATGTTGTCAGGCTGTGCCCTCGCCGCGACCCGGCATGCGGGGATCCCGGAATGTGTTCTCGATGGCGAAACCGGTTATCTGGTCGAGGAAGGCGATGATGCCGAGCTGGCCGCGAGGCTCGCCGAGCTTCTCAGGGATCCGGAAGCCACCGCGGCCATGGGGGCTGCAGGGCGAGAGCTCGCGCTGAGCAAGTTCAATCTGAAAACCCAGAGCGCCAAGCTGGAAGCCCATCTTCTGGCCATGTCGCAGGCGCCCCTCTAGCCAAAAGAAAGCAGGCCGGACCCTTCGGCCCGGCCCCCGCGAAAAGGTTCAGAGGAGAGGCGGCCGATCAGGCCGCGGATTTGCCACCATCGTCGATCAGCTTGGGCTTGCGGCCCGTAACTGGCCCTTGTCCGATCGCGATCTTGCGGGGCTTTTTGGCCTCCGGAAGCTCCCGCAGGAGGTCAATCCGCAACAGGCCATTGCGCAGGTCGGCGCCGGTCACGACCACGTGGTCGGCCAGCTGGAACCGGCGCAGAAAGCCGCGCTCCGCGATGCCACGGTGGAGGAATTCACGCTCGGCGCTGGCCTCGGGGTCCGCCTTGCGCCCAGCGACGGTCAGCAGCCCATCCTTTGTCTCGATTTCTAGGTCTTCTTCCCCAAATCCGGCGACCGCGATCTCGATTGCGAACTGGTCGTCCCCAACCCGTTCAATATTGTAAGGGGGATAACCCTGTGCGCCGTCCAGCCGGCTCGCATTGTCAATCATGCTGGCCATGCGGTCGAAACCAACCATGGTGCGATACAGGGGTGTCAGATCGATTGTGCTCATTGTCTCAGTCCTTTCTTAGCAACTGTCGTGCCGCGACACAGGCGACACGCTTGTGATCTCGGAAACCCGGACCAGCCCGACCTCGGCGCTGGGATGACTTTCCGGTGAACGCCTGCTAGGCAGCACGGTCACATCACTCAAGTGTGGTGCCTTGAACCGGGTTTCAAGGCCCCGGAACGGAGATTTGCCCATGCCTCGTTTATTGTCCCTAAGCGCCCTCAGCCTCATCCTTGCCGCCTGCGGTCCGGCGGATCAGGGTCCGGCGGCGCCAGACCCCGGGGCAGCAGAGACGACACCCGCCGCCGCGCCGCTCACGCTGCAATCGGTTCTGGAGGGCTCGTGGCGCAGCGACGCCGAGCGGGCCCGGGATGTCTGGCGGCATCCTGCCGAAACGCTCGAATTCTTCGGGGTCGAGCCCGACGATACCGTCATTGAGTTATGGCCCGGTGGGGGGTGGTATTCCAACATTCTGGCCCCCTATCTGGCCAGCGGTGGCGGCCAGCTTATCGCCAGCCACTGGAGCCTCGTCGAGGCAGAAGGCGCGCGTC
>Ga0213866_10003006_pt1 | contig 11606 bp, 9 predicted proteins | sample PICome_11_FD_160079 | JGI IMG/M metagenome (GOLD analysis project Ga0213866, IMG submission 160079) | Coastal seawater microbial communities near Pivers Island, North Carolina, United States - PICO284 | ecosystem: Environmental > Aquatic > Marine > Coastal | place: USA: North Carolina... | reverse complement strand
GCGCCTTGGAATTCGATAGTCATATCAGTGTTTGAAATAGTCATGTTTCAATCTCCGTTTTCGTTTCAGTGTCATGAGCGGTTTTGCTCATAGGTTTATTATGCACATTGGCAAGGCTTTGACAAGTCTTATGCAGGCCATGAAAAAAATAGATATATGAGGCATGAGCATGGATGAAAAACGTAACAATGTAACGAAAAGCAAAAACGTAACATTGTAACGATTTGGCAGGCCGTGCGATTTGAAGTCTAACGCAAGGCAGGCCAGCCGTGGCCTATCGGTAACCCGTGGCATACCTAGTGGCACACACCCCCCAAAAACACACAGGCCAGCGCATGGGTGGCAAGGGGGGAGCGGACGCTCATGCGCTCACATGTACCCTTTCAGATTTTTTCACCAAAATACTTTTGCACTACTGCAAGTATCTCAGTCCCCACACAAGTAAAAGGAACAGTGCCGCAGTGTTCACAACAATCAAAGCCCTGTCTTTCCACATAAAGGCAACTATAAGCCACATCAGTGTACCGACAGAACTCAAAGCGATATCTAACAGGACAGAGAACCCAGAGGCTCTTAGAGACAAAGCAATAAGGATAAGGATGGATGCTACCCACTTGATGTACCAGTCTATAGTACCCGTAGGAGTCACTTTAGTAGTCATTAGTAACCTATAGATATCTTCTTCAACTATACCCCCCTCTATTCCTATAATGTCCTATAAGGTGTCTATAGGGAGAACCACTGTGTTGAGTTGTCGTGTATGTCGTCCTTTTTCAGGAGTGTATTGGTTCTGAACTTCTCCAGTTCTCTGTCGAATAACTCGTCCCGTCTTGCTTTCATCTCTGTGTCGGCTGTCGATGCCATCTGTTCGACCCAGTAGCTTACAGCCATCGAAAGAGCATCTAGGCGGTCATCGTGAGCCAATGCACCCCTCTCGCGTGTACAGCGGGTCATCTGGTACGCCAGCGTGTACTTAGGGGCTTTCTCGCCGCTGTAGTGCTGTACAGAGTTCCAGTCGTTCTCAATAACCTTGGGGTCAATGATAAGACGATGCTGGTTCATTACAGGCTCTAGCGTATCAATGATGCGTAGTTCCTTCTGTTTGCTGTGCCGCACTTCGCTTGTACTTACAGGGTATATCGTGGTAAGATGAGGCTTAAAGAGTTCGGTAAACATCCCGTCACCGAAGTTGCTCTCAATGATTACCTCGTTCACTTTGTTTCGCTTGGCGATGTGCGCTAGACGGTCAAGGGTTTCCTTTGAGTAACCCCCAGTCACGCCACCAGCGTCAGAGACATACAGGTTGCCGTTGAGCATCTTTACGACTGCGTAGGCTGTTTCGTCAGCACCGCGACCTGACGGGTCAATAGACATAACTGACCCAGTGTACTCCAGCCACTCCCCGATGTTCTCTAGGGGGCTGTAGTAGCGGTCACCAGCCAGACCAAGGTTTGGTAGGTCTTTGAGTTCCCGTGCGGGGTCACGACCCCATACGACTTTCTCAGGGGCTTTGTCGTTATCCAACGGGCTGATAATCAGGTCGTTAAGTTTGAGAGGATACTTGTCGGCATCAGACAGGCTGGTGTCGAGCATAAACTGGAGAGAGAAGCCAGAACGACCATAGGACAACTCACGTTCCATTAGGTCATCTTCAGTAAACCTCGTAGGGTCTACAGGGAGGCCCGTACAGGACTCTCCGTGCCTGTCTAGGTGGTCACCTACCAGAGGAGCTAAACGCCCCTCGTAGCGGCCTCTGAGGTCTTCTGAGGGGTATCTGGCAGGCCATATACGAACTTGGTATCCACGGTTGGGAAGTTCCTCATATAGGGACATCGCAGTCTGGGGTGTACCAAGGTAGATGATGCGTCCATCAGGTTTGAGGACAGCGTCAAATTCCTTTACGGATTCCGACAGCTTGTCGCGCATAGATTGTGTGGCTGAGTTGTTAGGAATCTCTACGTCATCAGCTACGATGATGTCGGCGCGAGAGCCAGCGAGTTGACCCGTGATGCCCACGGACTTGACGCTAGGGCTGTGCGAAGCTTGCGCTGGGCCTACGTCAAAGCTGATTTTAGACATCCGCTGGTCTTCGCGGGGCTTCAGGTGTTGCAGTATTGGCATCTCGTTGATGAGACGCTGGGTAAAGATACTGAAGTCATCTGACCGTGTCTTACTAGCGGATACCACCAGTATCTTCAGCTCTGGATTTGTGAGGAGCTGGTGAACCACAAACGCACTCGTGATGTAGGATTTGCCTACGCCACGAAAGGCTTCGATAACCAGACGGCGTGGGCCGTTCTGGAGATACTCTGCCATGTCATATTGGACGGGTGTCGGGTTAGGTAGGTTTAGATGTTTCCAAGCTAGGAACAGAAAGTTCCGAAAGTCAGTTAGTTTGGATGAGGTCGTCTTCGTCAAAAGGCATCTCTTCTAGGAGTTGGACTAGGGTACTGTTGTTTGTCGGGATAGCTTCGATACCGTTGTCCTTGAGGAACTTTGCGGCGACACTCAGGTCTGCGGCTTTCGCATCGCCAGACTTGATTTTGAACAGCAGGTCACTTGCGACTGCCTCGTGTAGCTCGTTGAGTATTTCAGATACTTTCTTATCAGCCATAGCTTCTAGGTTTCCTTGCTCTGTTAGCACTTCTGGGTTTGACGGAGAGGTTTGCAGGGTCGTTGTTTCTTGCGTTGAAATCACGATGGTCAACGTCCTTGTTGTCGCCCTTGGCTACTCGTCCTTGTTTTACCATATATCGTCTAGCCGCGTTGCGCCCTGCCCTGCGTTTCTTCTGTTCTGCACGGGCGTGATACTGACGATACTCTGATTTGTAATCTCTGTTTGACATAATCGTTACCTTGTAACGGTTTTACTTGCGGAGCTTGGAGACACTACGAACACCAAAAGCCGCACCCACGGCGGCAAGCCATGCCGCGATGTACCACTCAGGAACGCTCTCATCTAACGCAATAAATCCTGCTTTGACCCTTACGGCCCATTCGTCACCAAGAAAGACCAAGACCATTGGTACAGCCAAGAGAACCCCGTAGAACTCATCAAGCCACCCGTTGTTGGCATTGGATGCCCATTGGTTTTCCCAGTTGACTTCGCCAGCCGCTACTTTCTTGGCAATCTCGCCTTTGGCTTTCTGCTCGTCTGCTTTGCGCTCCATGTAGCTTCCTGCCACATTGCCAACCAGACCAATCGCATTTGATAAAAGGCTCATCATGTTTTTATTCTTTCTATTAGTTTCTTGATTGTTTCGGTTTCGTAAATACGAATACAGACCCAGACCAGTGAAGCGAGGGCTGTAATAGAAGGTAGTATTTCCACAAAAGCTCCTGCGGTCACGCCTAGTGCGCTTAAATCTATTATTGTTTTGTCATCTGGGTACACTTGATTGCTCCAATCAGAGAAGAAACAAAGCCATAAGAACTGTGATAAGCAGGACGCACCCGCCAACCACACTTCCAACTATTGTTGCGGCTTCTACAAACTCTTCCTTTTTCTTTCTCGCTAACGCCTTTTGCTGACGTATTTGCTCTTTTTCTTCAGAAATTCGTTTGGCTCGTTCATTTACAATCTGTCTCCATGTGCCATATCCGAAACGATTGTCGATTAGTATTGACATTTCTTCGAGTTTTTCCTGTGCCAATTTCGCGTCTATAACTGAGTGGGCGGCATCTTTAGTTTGCCCAATAAGCGACTTTCCGCCATATCTTTCCTTTTGAACCTGTTTCTCTCCTGCAAACAGACCGTCCAGTGCGCCAGCAATTTGGCCTATATCATTCACGGTATTGATGTTTGATTTGATAAACTCCACACTTTTTTGCACAAGCGCAATACCTGCAAGAGTGGATGAGATTGGCTCAACCATTATTATTCCTTTTCTTTACGGCTTAACCATCGCTCCATATTAGCGTTATGGAACTTAAACAGTTCTTCTATTTTCTTGATGTTTTCTTGGTTTCTTACGTCTAGGGTTTCAATCCTTCTGTCCAACTCGCCAATCTTTCTGGAGAACGCCCAGACAAGACTGACGAACATCACTATTTGATGCCAATAGTTCTTAATAATTTCATCCACTGTATTTACCGATTACAAAGCACCGCATTGTATCTGGTACACCAATGGCATCCCTAGCGTCACCAAAGGTTTCTTCAAGCGTTAAGACTTCTGGCCTTTCGTAATACTGTCGGCCTTCCCATGATTGACCCCATGTCGCGCTTACCGCCAGTGCCGCTGGACTTGTTGGGTTGTGTATTGCAAGCACCCTGTCAAAACCATCAGCATCGCACCATTCTCGTGCCGCCTTTTGGAAACCCTCTGAGTACCACCAAGCGCGTGAGCCACTTTCCGTTTGCCCATAAACAGGTGTTCTATACCATGCCCAGCGTTCTTCATTGCCGTTCCAACCCATAGTCAGAGCAGAAAGCGAGGCACAGCCGACAAGATAACCATCTAGTTCGTAGCGATGGACAAATGCCTCGTCCATTTCCAACGTGTCCCATAGGATTTCTTTTATGTTGTCGCCAAGGCGTTTGCGCTCGACAGAAATATAATCCTCTGCTTCCGCATATAGTCTTTCGAACTCTGCGCGAGAAACACCACCAGTAGTATTAATAACTAGGCTCATGTTTTTCTGCCTCCATAGAATTGAGACAATGAAATCGTGCCGCTGGTCGGTACGTTTTGGTTTACCGATATTGTGCTTGTTGTTGCCGTAGTTCTGCGGCGAATACGATAATAACTACTAGTGACTTGGTTTTTTCCAGTACCAGTAGTAATTGTCTCAACAAAACTACCTCTCTGGTATTCGAATCCGCCGACAGTTACAGAGGTAGCGGTACTTACCGTTAAACTATTAAATCCAGCACTACTACCAGCCCATTGCCCCCCCGCGAAAAACGCAACGACCCAATAGTAATTATTTCCAGTTCGGTCATATAAATATGATGACCAAGAACCCGCAGGGACATTTACTGTGATTGTGTTTGGGACTTTGCCGCCGTTTCGATAGAACTCTGACAAAGAGATGGGCGCAGTATCGGTATATTCAGTTTGCAGGTTTGCAAGCGATATTGCCCCGCTAGTTTGAAGGGTCACAACTGCACCTCTCTTTTAGTTCTGCTACTTCAGCCTGTAGCTCTTTAATCGCCTCTACCAGTAAGGCGGTGGTGTTCTGGTATTTCATTACATGCAAATCACTGAACGCTTCGTCAGTGTGGTCTGTGGATGTGTCTACGACATCAACGAGTGTTGGCTCATGTTCTATTACTTCTTGGGCAATAAAACCTATCTCGCGCTCACCAGTAGATTTGCGGGTGTACTCCACGCCTTGTAGCTTGCCCACGCGCTCCAATGCGCCTTCGATTGGCTCAATGTCATCCTTTAGTCGTTCATCAGAATAAGCGGTGACATTGCCTGTAGCGGTAACATTACCGCTGTTGTCCATTTTGAAACCCCAGTTGCCATCCGTTTTAAGGAAGCCAATTTCATTAGCGGAACTCTGGTAAATGTAGTTTCTGTCTGTGCCGCCTTGGTTAAAGCGTATTTGAGCCGAACTTCCGCTAGAAACTTGTTTTACTTCGCTTCCATTCTGAGTCACATACCATCGAGCAACAGCACCGCTATCAATGGCTGAAAGAGCTAGAGAAGATGTAGAACCAATGTAACCTCTGATTGTGCCATTATCTTCTAACCCTATCTTGGCGGAATTGCTGTTGGTGCTGTTCACTGACAATGGAACGCCAGCCGCCGCTATTTCACCAACCGCATTGTTGGCGAGGCCATCGGTAATGCCGTAGCCTGAAAGCGTAGTCGGTTTACTTGTAATATCGGCAAAGGCTGTCGATGTAGCAACATCACCAAACGAGAAGTTTCCGTTGCCATCTGTTTTTAGTGCTTGTCCATTAGTACCGTCTGTGATGTTTAGGTCAGTCAGTGACGATACTGTTTGAATTACATTCCACTGTGAGCCGTTGTAGAACTTTAGAGAACTAGCGGTTGTGTTGAAGAACAAGTCACCAGCGTCATTAGATGACGAGGGGTCAGACGAACCAACGCGATAGCGGTCAGCAAAGCTGTTAACCCCTGTGACATTACTTGCAACAGTGGATACGTTGGCAGAAATACCAGCCACTGTATTGATGTTTGCTGAGTTTCCAGCGACAGAGTTGATGTTAGTGCTGTTACCTGCAACAGCGTTGATGTTAGAGCTATTGCTTGCCACTGAGTTGACGTTGGATATAGCTCCAGCGACTGTTCCGATATCAGTGGCATCCCCTGCCACTGTGGTTACATCAGAGCTTATATTAGCCACTGCTCCGACATTAGTTACGTTGGCGGCTACGGTATTGATGTTAGTTACCGCGCCAGCAACAGCCGTGATGTTGGAGTTGTTGTTTGCTACGTTGGTGACGTTGGTGGAGTTACCAGCCACGGTTGTTACATTTGCGCTAATACCAGCTACTGTGGACACATTGGAACTAATACCATTGACGGTAGTGATTGCACCAATGTTGGTTCCCACATCTTGAATATCAGAGATGTTAGAAGCGACAGTGCTTATGTTATTAGTTGGACTAATCTGTCCAGCTACAGCGTTTACGTTTGTTATAGCACCACCAACGCTTGATACTGCGCTGGATATCCCTGACACGTTTCCGATTTCTGTAGATATACCAGCGACAGTGCCAATATTGTTTGTCGGTGATATCTGACCAGCAACCGTATTGACGTTTGTAATAGCACCGCCAGTAGCATTCACGTTGTTGATGTTTGTGCCAACTGTGTTGATGTTAGCAACAGCCCCTGCCACCGTATCTATTTCTGATGTCTGTTCATTCAGGTCGTTGGCGACAGTTTCAATTTCTGACACTGTTTCGTTAAGGTCATTGGCAACTGTCTGCACTTTTGCAATATCTGCGGCAACTGCGGCAATGTTCGAGGAAGCGTTTGCAACCGTGGTGACGTTAGCGGCAATACCTGCGACAGTCGAAATGTCGGCGTTGTTACCTGCAACTGTGTTGATGTTGGCGTTGTTACCAGCAACCGTGTTGATATTTGTGGCATTACCTGCAACAGAATTGACGTTGGCGATTGCACCTGCAACCGTGTTGATGTTCGCAATGTTAGTTCCCGTTGTATCAATGTTGGTAATGTTAGCGGGTGTCAGGTAAGTGGTGGTCAGCCAGTTCTTCGTTACCGCATCCTGTGCATCTACAGGGTCTGCCATGTTCACAATACGTCTTGCGGTACTGCTTACTGTAGCATCAAACTGGTTGGCACTATTTAGAGACATAGCCCTGTCTGCGGTATCCACAGCTTCCTGAGAAATGAAGAACAACTGGTTGGCGTTCTTATCAAGGTCAGCCTCTGACAAGATAGCCCCGTCACTGAAGTCAACTAGGCGACTTGCCTTGGGTGTATCCCGTTCAATCAGAATAGCTGTTTGAGATGCTGGAGCAGAGTTGAACGTGAGGGTTTGTCCGTTGACGCTGAAGGCTGTTGTCGCCGTTCCGTTGAGGAACGCTTTGACATCTGCCGTAGCAAGGTAGTCAAACGTGATGGTGTAGGCTGTGGTTGAGCCATCACCTGTGTATTCAATAAATGAGTTTGCCATTTTTATTATTACCTATTACTAGCTAAAAGGTCAGTCCCTTTCGTCATTCGTTTATGCGTCATTACCGCATCTCTAAGTTCTGGATATTTTCTCATTAGTTCTTCTCTAGCCGCCTTTTTATATGCGCCCATTATTCGAGACACAGACCTAAGTTCGACAGTCATAACTTGCCCATTTGTGCGATACCTCTTGCGCTCTGCTGGTACGCCTTGCCAAACAGGGCTGGCAAAATACTCTGAGAGAGTTTGCTCAAGGGTCTTGCCATTTATCTGTAGTTGACCAGTAAGACGGGCGTAATCTGAGAACTGCTCACTTGTTAGTTCTTGTTTCGAGAGCCTCTTTTCAGGGCCACTAAATCCATACCCAATCTCACGCAGTTCTTTCATCACGCTGGTGTTGTGTACTTCTTGGCTTTGGAAACCCAAGGTGTTTGCAATCACTGGAGATTCGATAGGTTTACCTGTAACCCAGTTGTACTTCTTTGGAAGACTGTCTTTGAGTATTGGTATTTTCTTTTTCAGTTTATCTGCAAGACCAATAGCTTCGACTAAGGCATCATGCCCTTGAGCAACATCTGTTGTTTGTACCAAAGCCGCTGGGATAAAGGATGCCACAAAGTTGCTTGCGGTGTTCCCTACTCTGCTAAGAGCCTTTTCGTCTTCAGCAGACAATAGCGTCAGCAGGTTGGACACACCCTGAAAGTAAGCCTTGTTCTTAAATGTTTGAGTAACACCCAACACTAACGCTGTGGCTACTTCATCGACTTGGTCAAGTGTGTCAGCATCAGCGTCCTCTAAAACTGGGGACATGGCTTCATAAGCAGTGGCGATAGCACCGACCATAATGAAGTTAGGGTCAAGGCGATTGTAGCTGTAATACTTATCACCAAGTTTGATGCTATATGGTTGCCAGCCAGCGTTACGAAGGAAGCGTCTAGCTTTAGGGTCTGTTGGGCCTGCACCTGTAATCTTGCCTTCACCAAAAGCAAAGAACATAGAACCCATAACAACAGCACCCATTGACTGTCGGCCTAATGCCTCTGCGCGGCGTACACCACCTGCTTTTATATCTGCCATTACGCTTTTTGAAAGCATCGCCAGTAGGGGCGTTCTTTGTCCTGCACGTTTCAAAAGGTTCGTAGGAGTACGAATAAATGGCAAAACAAGTTGCATCGCTGGGTATCTAACCGCAAGACGCTGAAGGTCACCAAAGAAGTTGTTGCCTAAGTCTTCAGTAAACGTAATCCGCTGTGAGTACTCAAGAGCTTCCGTATCGACACCACGGCCTGCGCTATCGAAGGCTTCATCCATGCGTTTGGCTACATAAGCATCTAAGTCCTCTGCGCCTGTTTCCAATCCTTCACGGGTAGCTTTAGCTTTCATAAATGAGCGATAGTTCATTTGTTTCAAGAACTCATCGGAACTACCTAGCGCACGGAGAGACAATCGGGAGCTTTTACCGATAAAGTCCACAAACCGTCCCATGACGCTATCTTGCTCTACGCCCAAGTATTGAGAGCTTATTCGGTGCTGTGTGTTCTCTGTAGTTGTTCTCAGCGGGTCAAGAATGTTTTTCTCTTCTTTGAACGAAGCTACAGCGTAAGAAAGAGCATCGTTTGTTGCGTGTTTCAATCCAACAAGTTGCGCCCGTGCATCTGCACGAACCGCCGCACCGTCTGCCCCTCTGACAAACATCGAACCCATTATTCTTTCTGAAGGAACGAGGAAGGTTTCCACAACACCACTCAAAGCGTTGGTTACTTGCGTCTTGTAGTTAAACAAAATCATTGAGCGGAAAAACTCACCCAACGGCCCTGCAATACGTTTGTTGCTTGAAAGACGAGCAAGCTTTGCTACTGAAGCCACATCTTGCGAGTTACGAATGGCTATACGAAGCTTGTCAGGATTTTCCATAGTTGCTCGTGCGGCTCTTCCTGACATGTCAAATACACCGCCAGTCAACTCGTCATATGACTTAATACCCATTTGTCGTGACTTTAGCGCACGGCCCATTTCTGTGCGGATGCCTGTTGCACCTTGGATAAGACGCTCAAGCTTCTCAAACTCCACCAGCAGGGACATACGAACTGTATCGTCAAATGCTTCATCAGCGACATTGGCTAAGTTAACAAGGTCATCGTACTGCTTCCTAATCATGGCATCTGTAGCCGCTAGGAACGTGTAAGAGTCACGCGTGTTATCTGCATGTTTTGCAAGTAGCGAAGCAACCTCATCGGTTGACATGTCTGCCGTCTGAGCTAACTGTGCCGCCGCACGTTGAGAAAGCTCATCAAAGGTTTCTGTACGCTGTACAGTTTTCTGCGCGTCTTGGGTCAAGTCCATAACTTGCCGTCCAACGCTCGAATAGAAGACATCCATATCTTCGTATAGGGAGATGTGTTCAGCCTGCCCTTTTGACCGTCTTGTCTGAAGAATGTTGTACATGAAGCTGTCTACATTCTCTTGCAGTTCATCAAACGATTTCTCATCGCCCTCCGCAGTACGCAGAGCTTTTACTACTTCATTAGCTTTCTTCTTGGTTAGCTTGGGGGTTGCGGGTAACTCCGCATCTACACTTTCAGGACTATCTTTCTTCGGCGTGTCGCTTTTGGTCTTAGCTGTGGGTGTTTCTTGAACTTCGGCTTTGGTGGCAGTTCCAGCTTCCGAAACGTCTTCGGTGGCCTCTTTGGTAGCATCTTTCTTGCCCTTTCCAGCAGTACGTTTAACAGTCTCCTCTGCTTCGGCTTTTGCGGCTGGGCCTGCCTCTTCTAGCTGTTTGCCAGCCTCTTTTAGTTCTGCTTCAGCGGCTTCATCAACTGTCTTTGTATCGCGCCAAGTTCTCCAAGCCTTTGCACCAGCTTTACCCGCAAGTGTCAAAGCCCCAGTTACCGCACCATTTACGACCACATCCTCCATAGCCATTTTCATGCGAAGCTCAAACATTGAGTCATCGTCTTTGCCTTGTAACCAATCAGCTATAACATTTTCAGTTGCTGGGTATTGTTGCACAATGTCAGCCAACCGTTTGTCATAAGGATTGTGAGCAACTGTAGATGATATGGCAGAGTCAAGCATACCCTTCGCCAGTTTACCTCTTAAGCCTACTTCCTTTAAGTTTCTAATAGCTCTAACAGAGTTAGTAATCTTACCTGCGCCAGCCAGCCCGACTATGAATTGTGTCATGTCATCAGTAACTTCACCAGCCGCTGTAACAGGGCGGTCAAACTCAGGAAGAATGCGTCCGCTGTCTCTTCCTACAAATCCAAGTCCGAAGTTTAATGTTTCATCAACAGCATCAGCCGCGCCTGCTAATGCTCCTTCAAGCATATCGCCAACGTATCCTGTGCCAGAGACTTCATCGGCTAAACTTGTTCTTAGGTTTCCAATAAACTGGTCTGTTTCATCACTACTAAAAAGCTCTTGCAGTTCTTCTTCATAGGCATCTTTATTCATTATTATTCACCTAACCAATTAGCGATTTCATTATGAACGGAAGTCACGGTTATCGTGGTATCTGGGTTCAAGCTTTTTTCTGCCTCAACAAAAGCAATCATAAGTTTCCCAAGGTCAGTCTCATGAATTTTTTGTTTCTTTTTTCCTGCGTCGGCGGCGTACCTATACAGTGAGTAGATGTCTGACCTACTATATTTAGATGTGTCCTCCCAAAACTTCGGGGTTTCTGTTTTTGTTACAGGCTTGGCTCTGTTGATAATGTCGGACATCGTACTCTGATGCCAATCAAAGAACGCCGCTTTACCTTCTGGTGTTGATATATCGTTTTGACCCCGCCAAGCTTGAAACTTCACATTGTATTCATTTGTGAACTTCTCAGATTGCTGAACAGCCTGTGGGAGGAAGCCCCCTGAAAAAGGATTCTTGTATAGGTCTTTGATTTGGGCGTAGGGAGCAGTTGCCCCTGTGTCTGTAAATAAGTTCTTCAACACAGAACTGTCTTTTGCATCCTTACGAAGTCGATTTATGTCTG
>Ga0213866_10003005_pt1 | contig 11611 bp, 11 predicted proteins | sample PICome_11_FD_160079 | JGI IMG/M metagenome (GOLD analysis project Ga0213866, IMG submission 160079) | Coastal seawater microbial communities near Pivers Island, North Carolina, United States - PICO284 | ecosystem: Environmental > Aquatic > Marine > Coastal | place: USA: North Carolina... | reverse complement strand
GCTGAGCACGTGCACGGCGTGTCGATGCCATCGCGCTACTCGTCCGACCACTCGAAGTCCGATGCCGTTGCGCTAGCTGAATCGCTCGGTATCGACTACCGCACCATCGGGATCGAGCCTGCGTTCGACGCCTTCGAGCAGATGCTCGAACCATCGTTCGAGGGCCGCGATGCCGGGCTCACGTGGGAGAACGTGCAGTCGCGCATTCGCGGCCAGATTCTCATGGCCTTGTCGAACGAGTTCGGCTGGATGGTCCTCACCACCGGCAACAAGAGCGAGGTCGCCGTCGGCTATTTCACGATCTACGGCGACTCGGTTGGTGGCTACGCAGCGATCAAGGATGTGCTAAAGACCCGTGTGTACGGCCTGTGCCGGTACGTCAACCGCCGAGAAGGGCGCGAGGTCATCCCCGAGAGCGTCATAACTAAGCCGCCTTCGGCCGAGCTCCGGCCAGGCCAGCAGGACTCCGACTCGCTGCCCGAGTACGAGCAGCTCGACTTGATCTTGGAGCTATACGTCGAAGACGATCGGACGGCCGGAGAGATTATCGAGCTCGGCCACGACGAGGCGATTGTGAGGCGGGTTACCCGACTCGTTGACGTCGCCGAATACAAGCGCCGGCAGTGTCCGCCCGGCGTGCGGGTCAGCCGCAAGGCGTTCGGGAAGGATCGCCGTATGCCGATAACGTCGGGTTACCGCAGCTGACCAGGGGCTGCCCGTCGCTGCAGCAGTTAGCTCCTACTGCTTGCTGAGACCTTCTTGACGGAGATGATTCGCAGAGACGCGAAGCGTCGTTGCGGTGCGTCCCGCCTTGGTGTTGGTCGCGACTTCAACAATCACCTGCGCTGCCTGAGGCTTTGACGACACCGAAAACGCCGTCGACCAGCCTTCCGCGGCCGATCAGCTGATCTTCGAGGCCGAGGAACTCGGCGCTAACCCGTTGGCGCTTGACCGGACTGTCGGTGTCGGTAGGTTCCGCCTTGAGATATTGACAGGCATCTCGATGGATGTTGGCGTCCATAACCCAGAAGGTGACTTCCCCGAGGTCGCAGGCGACTCCGCCTCGTTGCGCAGGGCGCACGGTCCGTTCGGCTGCTCCTGAGGCGAACGGCTGGGCCACACTGGCCCGATGGTGAGCACGGTCCCTCCCCTGGTCTACGACAGTGACCTGCGCAAGCGAGTTCGCGCCCGTCTCGCTGACCACGATCGCATTGAGCTTCCACTCGATGGTCGTCGCCACGCTGCGGTGGCGATTCTGCTCGTCGATTCCGAGCTCGGTGATGATCGCGTCGATCCTCATGCCTTCGATGACGACGATATGACGAAGATCCCCGGGTTCGTGCCCGGAGAGGAAGCGGCGCTCGACGGACGAATGGTCAACGTCGCTGGCGGTGCATCATTCGTGCTCTGCCGCCGACCGGCTCGGATGGGGCGTCATGCGTCGCAGTGGGCGTTGCCCGGCGGCCGACTCGATCCAGGCGAAAACCCGATCGAGGCTGCGCTGCGTGAGACGCACGAGGAGGTCGGCGTCGAGGTTGACGAGTCAGCGGTGCTCGGTGTGCTCGACGACTACGCGACTCGTTCAGGGTTCATCATGACGCCTGTTGTGGTGTGGGGCGGTCCCGACGTGGTTATCGAGCCCAATCCCGGCGAGGTGCTCGCAGCGTACAAGATCGGAATCCACCATCTGCTGCGCCCCGACTCACCCCGGTACGTTGACATCCCCGAGAGCAATCGGCCCGTGGTACAGATTCCGCTGTCTGGCGACCTGATCCACGCGCCGACGGGCGCGGTCGTACTCCAATTCCGGTGGCGCTGCCTCGATGGTCTGCCGAGCGATGAGACCCGTGTAGGTGATCTCGAACAGCCGGTGTTCGCGTGGGGCTAGCGAGCACTCTTTCAGCTCGTGAGGTTTCGTGATGCTGATGCGAAACAACCTGACGAAATCGGACAGTTAGCGTCCGGAGTGGCCGAAGCCGCCGCCTCGGTCGATGTGGTCAAGAGAATCGGTAATCTGCCACTCGACCTGCTCGACCCGCTGAATGACCAGCTGTGCGATGCGGTCTCCCCGCAACACCTCGTAGGGCTCAGTCGGATCGGTGTTTAGGAGCACCACCTTGATCTCGCCTCGGTAGGCCGCATCGATGAGGCCGGGAGCGTTCACGACACTGATGCCGTGTTTCAGTGCTAGGCCTGATCGGGGGAGGACGAAGCCGCCGTGGCCCATGGGGATAGCGATCGAGATGCCAGTCGGTATCAACCCTCGGCCACCACCAGGGGAGAGTGTGGCGTTGTCCCGCGCATAGAGATCTAGGCCGGCATCGCCCTCGTGGGCGTAGGCCGGTAGGGGGAGGTCGGGGTCGAGCTGAATGATCGGGACCGAGAGCGGCATGGTTCGGATCGTAGACTCGTTCTGTGCGAGTTTCGAGCTGGCTGGGGGCCCGACTATGACTGCAGCCGAACGTCCACCGTCGGTGGACAAGCTTGCCCGCTCGCTGCGCGATTCGGGGCTCCCTCACGCGTTGCTAGTCGACGTGGCCCGCGCTGCGATCGCCGATGGTGAGCCTGCAACGGTCGCCGAGCGATCCGCTGCGGCAGCTGAGCAACTCCGGCGGACTCTGCTGACGCGGGTCGTGAACGGCACAGGGGTCCTTCTTCACACCAATCTTGGTAGAGCCCCGCTCACCGAGGACCAGTCGGGCCGGGCCATCACCGTTGAGTTCAACCTCGACACCGGCCGACGCGGTTCGCGCCAGGCCGCCGTCGGGTCGTTACTGGCCAGGTTGGTGGGCGCCGAGGACGCAATGGTCGTCAACAACAACGCCGCCGCAGTGTTGCTCGTGCTTACTGCGCTCGCCGCCGGACGAGATGTGCCGGTGAGTCGTGGTGAGAGCGTCGAGATCGGTGGGTCGTTCCGAGTCCCCGAGGTGATGGAACAGTCCGGTTCTCGACTCGTCGATGTCGGCACCACCAACCGGACTCGCCTGGCCGATTACGAGCGGGCGATCGAGCGCAACGACACCGACGTCGCCCTCATCATGAAGATCCACCCCAGCAATTTCCGGGTCGAGGGTTTCACCGAAGAAACGACGATCAACGAACTCGCCACCATCACTGAACGACACGGCGTGCCTGTCGTTGCTGATATCGGGAGTGGGCTCGTCGACGCCAACTGCCCATGGCTGCCCGGGCCGCCACCGGCGTGGCTCGCCGGCGAGCCTGCGGCGGCGCAGGGCCTGGCCGACGGAGCGTCGCTGGTGACGTTCTCAGGCGACAAGCTGTTCGGGGGCCCACAAGCTGGGATTATCGCTGGCCGCGCCGACCTGGTTGTTGCCTGCAAGCGGCACCCTCTAGCTAGGGCTCTTCGCCCCGGCGGTTTGGTGCTCGAGTCACTCCAGGCCACAGCGCTCGCCTACCTCGATCGACGTGCGGCATCTGATATCCCGCTCTGGCGGATGATCGCTGCGTCGCTCGATGAGCTCGAGGCGCGGGCGACCGCGATCGTCGAACAGATCCCTGCCGAACTCGCCACCAGCGTTATTTCGACCGACGCGCTGCCCGGTGCGGGCTCGGCGCCCGGAGTGACGATGCCGTCCGTCGGACTCATGCTCCGAGGGGACCAGCTCGAACGGCTGCGTTTGGGCGACGTACCTGTCATCGCCCGCTTACGCGACGGCCAGACCGTGATCGACCTCCGTTCGGTCGACCCTGCCGATGACGAGATCATCGTCAGCTCGATCGCAACGCTCGTTACATGACAGTCGTCGCGACCGCTGGTCATGTCGATCACGGGAAGTCGTCCTTGGTTTTGGCGCTCACCGGTTCCGACCCGGACCGTTTCGAAGAGGAGAAGCGACGTGGTCTCACCATTGATCTCGGCTTCGCCCACACCACACTGCCCTCGGGCGCCGACCTCAGCTTCGTCGACGTGCCCGGCCACGTCCGGTTCCTCCGAAACATGCTCGCCGGCGTCGGCGGCGTGACTGCCTGCGTTTTCGTCGTCGCAGCGACCGAGGGTTGGAAGCCTCAATCGGAAGAACACCTCCGCATCCTCGAACTGCTTGGCCTCCGGCACGGCATCGTTGCCGTCACGAAGGTCGACCTCGTTGATGTCGAGCTGCTCGAGCTTGCGGTGATGGACATCGAAGATCACGTGGCAGGCACTTTCCTCGAGGGTGCACCTGTCGTGCCCGTTGCCGCCACGTTGCCAACCGACAATGGTCTCGACGAGATGCGGGCGGCGCTCGACGAGCTAATCGAGCGGGCTGACGCCGCCGTCGACCGCGGCCGGGCACGGCTGTGGATCGACCGAGTGTTTGCGGCAAAGGGGTCGGGAACAGTCGCGACCGGCACGCTCGTTGGTGGTCCGTTGACTGCCGACGACAGCATTGCGATCGAGCCCGGTGGCTATCGAGCGCGGATCCGTACGATCCAGACCGCCGGCTCGTCCGTTGAGTCGATCGGCCCAGGAAACCGCGTGGCGCTAAATCTTCTTGGTGTCGACCGCACTGATCTTCAGCGTGGCCACGCCGTGGTTGAGCCCGACGGTTGGTTCCTGACCGGACGCTTCGACGCATCGCTTGACGTGCTCGCCTCGCTCGATCACGAGGTTTCGCGCCGCGGCGCCTACGTCGCCTATCTCGGTGCTGGCGAGCACGCCGTGCGGATGCGTGTACTCGGCGCTGATGTGCTTGCCCCAGGATCCTCGGGAGCTGTCCGCATCTTCCTCCCCGAGTCACTGCCGCTCCTCCCGGGCGATCGTTTCATTCTTCGAGAGTCCGGGCGTGACGAGACCATCGGCGGGGGCGAGGTGCTCGATATTGACCCGGTCGTGCGGGCATCGCGTGCCGTGCCGGATCGGTCGATCGACCGCGTCGTGCGCGAGCGAGGCTGGGTCACCGTCGGCCAGCTCAAATTGCTCACCGGTGAGGTCGTCGAACCGACGCTCGGTGAGTGGGTAACCACACCCGAGGCCTTGGCGGCGACGATCGAATCCGTGAACGCTCGGCTCGCGGACGCGGGTGATGCCGGTGTAGATATTTTGGCGTTCGACGAGCGGGAGCGTGCTGCGATCAGGCAGATGGACGAGGTGGTCGTCGATGCCGGGTTGGTCCTGCCGGCTGACTCGATCGACCCCTTCGTGGACCATCCGGCTCTCGCCAAACTACTAGCTGGAGGATTCTCGCCGCCATCACCTGAGGGCGTCGCAAAGAACGATCTCCGGGAGCTGGCCCGGCGAGGTCACGTGGTCCAGCTTGACGGTGTGGTCTTCCACGCTGCGACGCTCGACAAAGCAGCCGAGGTTGCAGCTGACCTGCTCGCTGAGTATCCCGACGGGTTCACGGTGGCTCAGTTCCGCGATGCGACCGGAGCCAGTCGGAAATACGTGCTGCCCCTCGTGAGTGAACTCGACAAGCGCGGCGTCACTCGTCGTCGCGGGGATGTGCGCATCGGCGGCCCCCGCCTGCCAATGTCTTGATCGGGTGCTGATGTGAGGCCGGAGTGTTAGATCAGCTGGCGATGCTGAGGTTCCGGCGCTCGCTGTCGTTGAGGCCACCCCAGATGCCGAATCGCTCGTCGTGGCGGATGGCGTGGTCGAGGCAGGCCTGCTGAACCGGGCAGTGAGCGCAGAGGTTCTTCGCCCGCCGCTCACGGATGTTTCTCGCCTTTTTCCGCTCACCAGCGAGTGGCGGATAGAAGAGAACTGCGTTGTCACCGGTGCAGACCGCATGCTCCTGCCAGTCTTCGACCCGACTGAAAGCCGTGCTCATGATGATCCACCTTCCTACAACCTCGGTGACGTCCGCAATGCGGAGTCACTCTGGTTGTTCCCCACAGCTCTGAACGTAAAACTCAACCATGTCCACGTCAAGATCAAATGCTGTTCGAAAGTGGTGAAATCCCTTTGGTTTAAGGCCTGAGCAGAGTTGGTACTGACTGGATCGGGGACGATTATTCGTTAGGCGAAACATCGCCACCCTGGGTCGCCAAATCGTCAGCGCCGTGTCGGCTTCGCATTTCTCGGTAGTCCTTGGCGGCGCCCTGGAGCGGCTCGACCTCGAGGGTTACGCCATCGATTGCTGCCACCCGGATGACGGCCCCCGCGAAAACCGGCGTCGCTCGATTGGTGCGCGCCATCCACGTGCCGTCGCCGATCTTGACGGTGCCGTCGGGGTCGACGTCACTGACCACGGTGCCTGTTTCGCCGATCATCCAGTCTCGGCCAATCGTGGGGGTGGCGAAACGAGTCCGGACCATGTTCGGCATTCCGACAATAAAGGTAAGAGCGACGCCGCCGACACCGGTGATGAGCGTGATCCACGACGGGCGGACCGTGGTGCCCGGAAGGTTGTCGAACAGGAACCACGATCCGATCGCAGTGAGCGCCAGACCTGCTCCGGTCCAAAATCTTGGGATCCCGACTTGTACGTCGACAGCGAACGCGAACATCGCAAGGATCAGCAGTGCGAGCGCCCACATTCGCGTGGGCAACACCGCAAGCCCGGTGCAGGCGAGAATCAGGCAGATAGCACCGACGACACCGGCCACTCCAATGCCAGCGGTGTAGAACTCGAAGACGAGCAGAGCCAACCCCGCGAGGAGCAGGAGGTAGGCGACCGGTGGGCTGGCAACCGTATGGAACAGCTGATTCAGGAGGCCCAGCTTTGAGAAGCGGACCACGGCGGTGGTGTCGTTGCGGCTTTGGCCGCTGTCAAGCACCACGAATTCGGTGGTTTCGAGCACGACCTCGCCCTCGCTGGTCTGGACTGTTCGGCCATCGAGTACCTGCACCATGCTTGTGATGGTTGGTACGCCCTCGTCGCTGATTTCGGTGAACACTGCCAGCGCTCGGGCTTCACTGAGGCCGAGTGAGCCGTTCCGCAGGGCATCTTGCGCGGCTCCGCTGAACTCGACTTCGGCGTCGTCAGGCTCAAGCAGTGTTCCCGTGTAGCCCACTCGGGCACCCGGAGCTATCCCGGTTTTGTCCGTCACGCCGAGGAGCTGTGCCGCAGTGCCGTAGAAACGGGCACCGTTCGGACCGACCCAAATGGCGATCGGAACCTGTGCGTTCGCCACATCGCTGAGCAGCGACTCGATCTCGTCGTCAGACACAACCGTGCCGTCGGAGTTGACCTGCAGTACGAGAGCCTGCGATCCGTCGGCAACTGCCTGATCGATGGCATCACGGATCTCGGAGATGAGGATCGGGTCGAAGTAGCCCGACACCTGCAACACGTCGACCGTCGGGAGATCGGCAAGGGTGCTGTCGCCGAGATCGCTGTCGCCTGACTGCGCGCCCGCAGGATCGGCCAGGACGAACAGGCCAGCCAGGATGGCGAGCAAGCTGATCGCTAGTCTGCGCAAAGGTGCCTCCTGAGAAAGAGAGTCCGCTTCGGTCATTGACCGCCACCGGCGTCGTGATCGTCGCCGGTAAGGGTGGTGTTGGGAAGACCACGGTAACGGCCGTCTTGGCGCGCGCCGCCACGGAGGTCGGCCGTCACGTCTTGGTCGTCGAACTTGATGGCAAGCCGGCCCTCGAAGAACTGATTGGCGAATCGAGCGGCTCCGAGGCGCCGATCGACATCATGCACCTCTCTGCGCCTGAAGCACTCAGGGAGTATCTGCAGGACCATGGATTCGCCCGCATGGCGAAGCGCCTCACGAAGACCGGTGTGATCGACGTCGTCGGCACTGCGGCGCCGGGGATCGACGATGTGGTTGTGCTCGGCAAGATCAAGCAGATCGAACGTTCAGGCGAGTACGACCTCATCTTGGTTGATGGTCCCGCCGCTGGTCACGCCGTCTCGTTCCTTGCGTCGGCCGCCGGGCTTGACGAGGCCGCCCGAGGCGGTCCGGTGAAGGCGCAAGCCGACGAGGTGCTCAAACTGCTAGGCGACTCGAAGCGGTGTTCTGCGATCCTCGTAACGCTTCCCGAGACCACACCGGTAAACGAGACGATCGAGACGGCCTACGCGCTCGAAGACGAGGTGGGTATCCGGCTGGCTCCCCTCGTCGTGAACGGGGTCGACTGGATCGATGGCGACGAGCTGCCGTCCGACGACCAGGTTGACGCTGCGTTGGCCGAGGTGCCCCCGGGGGAAGCTGCCATACTGCGAGCGGCGCTCGTCTTTCGGCGGTCTCGCCTCGATATGGAAGCGGAAGCGACCGATCGACTCGGACGGTCGCTTCCCCTCGGGTTGATCTCGTTGCCTCGACTTCCTGTCGCCGGTCTCTCATCGACTGATATCGACACCATCGCATCAGTTCTGATCGACGATGACTGAGCCTGGACGGAATACGGTGGTCGACGTCGTCGACGGCTCCGAAGTGATCGTCTGCTGCGGGTCCGGTGGCGTGGGCAAGACCACGACTGCAGCGGTCATCGGGATCGAAGCTGCAGCGCGGGGACGTCGGGCCGTCGTCGTTACTATCGACCCGGCCAAGCGTCTGGCGGACGCCCTCGGAATGGCTAACGGTTTGGGCCCCGAGCCGCAGCTCATCGATCCCATCGTTACCGGCACCGGCCAGTTGTGGGCGATGATGCTCGACACCGCTGCCACCTTTGACGCGCTCGTTCGTCAGCACGCTGGCGACGAGCCGCAGATCGAGCGGATCCTGTCGAATCGGTTGTACCGCAACATGGCAAGCGCCATGAGCGGGACCCAGGAGTACATGGCGGCCGAGACCCTGCATTCGCTACACCATGACGACCGGTTCGACCTCGTCATTGTCGACACACCACCGAGTCGGAATGCGCTCGATTTCCTCGAAGCCCCAGGGGTGCTGTCGCGTTTTCTTGATCATCGAGTGTTCAAGCTGGCAATGCTGCCAACCCGGGGCGGATTGAAGGTTGTCGGCACCGCTGCTCAGCCGGTGCTCAGGGCGATCGGCAAGGTCGTCGGCTCGGACGTGTTGTCCGATTCGCTCGCGTTCTTCCAATCGTTCGCTGGGATGGAGACAGGCTTCCGCGAGCGTGCTGACGCGGTCGTGGCGCTCCTTCGCGCGGAACGCACTTCCTTCATCGTCGTGGCGTCACCGAAGCACGATGCCATCGCCGAGGCGGTCTGGTTCGCCCAGCAGCTTGACGATCAGGCGGTCGGTGTGGCTGCGGCGATCGTGAACCGGGTGCAACCCGACTTCCCGGTGTCGGCCCACGTCGAGCAGGCGGCCGACGGCCCGGTCATTGCCGCGCTCCGGAACAATGCCGTCCAGCTCGCAGTGATCCGTCGGGCAGAGCTCGCTGCGCTGCAGCCGCTCGTCAAGCTCGTCGAACCGTGCCCGGTTGCGCTCCTGCCGCTGCTCGATGCCGACGTCCATGACCTCAAGGAGCTACGCAACCTGGCGGCGTATCTCTTCGATCGGAGCGATGAACCAGTGTCGGAGAGCGGATAGCGTCGAGCTCCGTGCACGTGTTACTCGCCACCGACGCCGACTGGATCGTCGATGCCGTCGCAAACGCGCTTGGTGGGCCTGACGACACCTTTACGGTCTGCCGTGACGGACGTGTCGTCACCGGTCAGGTGAAGGAACGCACCCCGGACCTTGCGGTATTCGACCTCCAGGCTGGGTCGATGGGCGGCATGGCGGTGACCATGTCGTTGCGCCTGGACGAGTCGGCGGGAGCCCTTCCACACGTACCGGTGCTGATGCTGCTCGATCGGCAGGCCGACATCCACCTCGCCCGCCGTTGCGGTGCTGAGGGCTGGCTTATCAAGCCGCTCGACGCCCTCCGCCTCAAGCGAGCCGCCAAAGCTGTGGCGGGTGGCGGCACCTTCGCGGAGGGCCTGCCCGCCGGTGCCAAACCGGTCGAGTCGATGATCGCCGATGCGGGCGAAGAAGGCGAAACGGCCGAGGAAGAACCTGCAACCACCGGATAGCATCGCTAGCCACCACGGGGTGTAGCGCAGTTTGGCTAGCGCGCCACGTTCGGGACGTGGAGGCCGGAGGTTCAAATCCTCTCACCCCGACGCTGGAAGCCCTGGCCGGATTTACCGGTCAGGGCTTCGTTGCGTCTACGGCACCCAACAGATCAGTGGGTGGCGAGGACGGCGGCGAAGGCGTCAAGCATTTCGGCGATGTCGTCGTCGCCGATCACGAGCGGGGGGCACATTGCGAGTGCCGTGCCGATTGCGCGCACGACGATGCCAGCCTCACGAAGCGCTTCTCGGGCGGGCATCGCATCGCGGCCGAGCTCGAGTGCCCAGATCGCGCCGACGCCCCGGACGTGATCCGCCATGCCGTCGCCAACCAGCGCTTCGAGGCCCGGTTGCAACAATTTACCCACGTGGTTGGCTCGGCTGACCAGCCCCTCATCGGTGATGATCTCGATGTTCTTGATGCCTGCCGCTGCGCAGGTTGGGTGACCGGAGTAGGTGTAGCCGGTGCGGAGCATGTTGTCCATGCCCTCGAGGACCTCGGCGACCTGCGGCCCGATGATGACCCCCGACAGCGGGAGGTATCCTGACGACACGCCCTTGGCAAAGGTCATCAAATCAGGGACTACCCCCATGGTCTGCGCACCGAACCAGCTGCCCGTGCGACCGAACCCGCAGATAACCTCGTCAAAAATCAGAAGCGCACCGTAATCGTCGCAGAGACGGCGGGTCTGCTCGTGATACCCGCTGCGCGGCATGAGTACACCACCGGCGCCTTGGATCGGCTCGGTAAGCACTGCGGCGATCCGCTCTCCGTGTTCTGCGAAGGCGGCAGCGAGCAGCTCGGCGTCGTCGTGGGGCACTTCGATGAAGTGGGGGACGAGGTCGCCCCAACCTTCACGGTTCGGTGCAATGCCCTGGGCAGTAGTGCCGCCAAAGTTGGTGCCGTGGTAACCGTGGGTGCGGCGTACAACTATCTGTCGGTCGTGGTCCCCACGTAACTGGTGTGTGAGGCGGGCCAGCTTCAACACGCTGTCGATCGCCTCTGACCCTGATGACCCGAGGAACACCCGCCCGCTATCGAATGGTGATCGATCGAGGATCAATTCGGCGCAGTGCGCCGCCGCCGGGTTGGTGAACGGGTCGAACACGTTGTACGAGCCGAGCGCATCCATCTGGGCAAAAATCGCGTCACGCATATCGGTCCGGCCATGGCCAATCTGGCAGTACCAAAGGCTGGCCAGCCCGTCGATGTATCGCTTGCCGGCATCGTCCCAGAGATATGACCCCTCAGCCCGCACGACGTTGACATAGGCAGACTCCGCCTTGGCGGGGGAGGCGAACGGGTGGAGGAGTGCATCGGTCATTGTTGGCCTTCCTAGTCGTCGATCTTCAGCTGGCGAGATCGAACGTTACGCCCACCCGAGGCTGTCTCAGTGGCCGACTCAGTGCAGGGAGTGCACCCAACCCGACTGACTCCGGAGCACCAGCCGAGCCGCTTGGGCGGATCGTTGTCGAGCGCTTTGCCTTGGTGACTGGCTCTGCCATCGACCTCAACTCTGTTGGACCCAGCCGGGCGTCGAGGTGAACGAGCTGCGCGGCACTCTCGGCCCATCGTAATCGGCTTGGCGATGGCAGCAGCCTGCGCGGTCTAATCTCGCCGTATGGACCTCGCCGATCTGCAGGACGTGATCGAACGCACCTACGGCGACCGGGATCGCGATCGCGGAGTCAGT
>Ga0213866_10003004_pt1 | contig 11611 bp, 15 predicted proteins | sample PICome_11_FD_160079 | JGI IMG/M metagenome (GOLD analysis project Ga0213866, IMG submission 160079) | Coastal seawater microbial communities near Pivers Island, North Carolina, United States - PICO284 | ecosystem: Environmental > Aquatic > Marine > Coastal | place: USA: North Carolina... | reverse complement strand
TGTGCTTGAATCAACTGCGTTCACTTTTGCTTGTAATGCTGCGAGAATACTCATCTTCTAATCCTATGCCGTGTCGTGTGTAGATCCTGCATTATCTATACCTGTGCTTGAACATGATGTAGAGAAAAACGAGCTTGAGTCAAATCTCCAACATCTGATGAAGGAGCGTCTGAAGCAAATGGAGTGTTATGAATAGTGTTTTGTGTTGTTTGACCTGTATTAGGACCTGTGTAAGACCGTCCACCTGCTGCATATCCATGCGTAGTTGATGCAGTTCCACCATAATCCCTTTGACCTGCAGGCGCAAATGACATGGTGCCAACAGATGTCATTTCTGCTTCTGATGCAAACACAAACTTTGTAATTGCAGTAATTGCATTTGAAGGTGTTGTTGTATTACCACCAGCAGCATATCCAGCAACATCACTGTTGAAACATGCAGCAACTGCCTGATCTCCATAAGTCTGATCTGCTTGAGCACTTGAAGCACTAGCAGTGTCACTCGCAAAGGCAGTTTTAACAAATGGATCTGTAGGTGCTGGACTATAATTTCCAGAATAGGCATGCGTAGTGTTTGTATAAGATTGAACTTTTGTAACAGGAGATGTTTCAACTGGACTTGGAATTGATCCAGCATCTGCACTGAAAGTATCAGAGGTGTGATTTATTTTATGAATTTTTGAGTTGTATATTTGGTATCCAAATCCTGGGCCATTGTGAGTTGAAGATCCTCTTTCAGTTGGTGTTGTAACTCCTGGAACAAGTGCAGAGTTTCCATCAGATGTCAATGAAAACTTTTCTAAAGTGGCCATGTTTCCAGGCGGTGCATATCCAGCATGAAGATAAGTATGAGTAGGAGAAGATGTCATTTCTGTAACACTATGTGCCACAACCATATCGCCAACATCTGTAGCGTTCTGATTAGATGCATATGAATATTTGTCAATAGTATTGACATTAGTAGATGTATATCCACCTACTGCATAACCAGATGTTGTACCTTGTAAGTTTTGTCCAACTGATCCACCAGAACTAAACGCACTATCGGCCTGGTGCCAAGCAAAGATTGTGCCGCCGTCAATACTTGAATCTACAAACTTGTACATTGTATTGTCTGACTTTGAGAACGCCAACATGCCGTCATACGCTGAGTCAGTTGGCATAACTCCCACAGAATCGTATACACTGTTAATCTCTGTCAGACTGCGAGCACGATGCATGTACTTTAGGATCTGATCCATCGATGTATCTGAATCAACAGCATCGATATCAGCCTGAAGATTTGTAATAAGTTGTGTTAAATCTATTGTCATTAATGTTGTGATCCTGCCACGGAATATTTAGCTGTTGTCATATCACCTACATCAGTAGCATCACCATCTGATGAGAAAGAATATTTTTGAATTACATTCGTTGTTGGTGGAGTGCCTCCATGTCCGTATCCATGAGTTGTACTTGAAGCTCCTGCTCCTTGAGTTGAAGCAATAGTAAGATCACCAACATCCGTAGAGTTTCCATCAGCACTGTAAGAATATTTTTCAATAGTTAAAGAGTGAGCAAAGGATATAGGTACTCCACCTTGACCACCATGTGAATATCCATGTGTGTCTCCACTAGTACCAGTATTGTATGCTTTCATACTATTAACCGATAGATCACCCACATCAGTAGCATTTCCATCAGCAGCAAATGGCCATTTTTGAATTTGATTTGAAAAGTCACCATCAGGTTGAGTTGGATTATAACCACCAGCAAGATATCCGTAATCATCTGATGCAGATGTACCGGTATTTCTATTTTGAGTTGTTAAAAGATCTCCAACATCTGTTGCATCACCATCATTTGAAAACTGATGCTTTTGAATAACATTGTTAGCAGCATTATTACCAGTAGCATAACCATGAGTTGCAGACTGTGTTCCTCCACCCATTCTATACGGCGCAAGTAGATTAGCAACATCGGTTGAATTTCCATCAACCGATGTTGAGATTTTTTCAATTCTATCAACAGCGGCATTTGGTGCAGTTGGAGAGTATCCACCTTGATTGTATATATTGTCACCAGACGAAGCTGCACTATGTTGCCACAGTGTGGTGGTTAAATCACCAACATCAGCACCATTACCATCAGATGCAAAGGGATACTTTTCAATCACATTATAAACAGTAGTACCATTAACAGTACCACCCGTCACAAATCCATTGCCTGTCCCCTGCCGAGCACCAGAAGGTGCAGCTGCCCCACTTGGTGCTTCAATTAGAGCTTCTGCGCTGTCTTGCAGAGTTGTCATGCGAACCCAGCCCGAGTCTCGAGCTGATGCCATATAGAAAGCACCGTCACTGTCACCAAAGACATTATCGACTTCGACTTGAAAAATGCTACCAAGATATGCTGAATCTGTAATTGTAGGAAGGTGACCGGTTGACTTGTATGTCTGTGCGTAAACGCCAGAATTATTCAGACGATCTCGGGCAGCACTAATACGGAATTGCTCAAGTGCACTCGTATTGCTATCAATATTATTATAGCGTGATTCAATTTCTGCGATCACGTCTGAAAGGTTAATTGCCATAACTTATACCTAATTTTGAGTCTGAGCATAATAACCATATGCTGCTATCATGTCACCAACATCTGCAGCATTTCCTCCAGATGCAAATGGAAACTTGTCAATGACATTTGAATATGCAGCTGCATAACCACCCATCGTGTATCCACTGGCAGTACTTGAAGTGCCATTGCCTGCTGCATATCGAGCTAGAGTCAAATCTCCAACATCTGTAGCGTTACCATCTGCAGCAAATGGAAACTTTTCAATTTCATTTCTTGATCCAGGTGCAGGAACGGCACCGTTACCACCAGTTCGATATCCGTCTGTGTCTGATTGCACACCAGAATGATAACCTACACCAGCAGAAAGATCACCAACATCTGTTGCATTACCATCAACTGACATTGAGAATTTTTCAATCCTATTAACATAGTCACCACTAGGATCTGTTGATGGATAACCACCATGATTGTAAATGTGAGTACTGCTTATTGAAGATGCATTATATCGAGTTGGGTCAGTTAAGTCTCCAACATCAGCTCCATCTCCATCAGATGCAAATTCAAATTTTTGAATAGTGTTAACTACTGGAGTCTGTCCACCAAACTGATAACCATGAGTAGGTGAAAATCCACCACTGCCGTTACTAACTGTTGCTAGTAGATCACCTGCGTCAGTTGCATTACCATCAACTGTATGAGAATATTTTTGGATCACATTTATTCTGGCTGGTGCATTAGGACCATAACTAGTAAATCCACCCATCATGTATCCATGAGTTGAACTTGAAGCTCCAGCTGCCTGACCTGTATAGTCTAATGTATCTCCAATATCTGTAGCATTTTCATCTGCTGTTAGAGAAAATTTCTGAATATAATTCCAAGAAGGAGCAACAGATGGTACTACAGCACCGGCTGTAAAACCAAAATTCGAAGCCTGTCGTACTGAAGGTTCAGTTGCATCTTCTCCAGAAGGCGCTTCAATCAGAGCTTCTGCGCTGTCTTGAGTTGTAGTAAATCCTCTCCAACCCGAATCTGTACCTGACGCATAATAGAAACGACCGTCACTATCACCGAAGATATTGTCGCTTGAGACGTATGCAATCGTACCAATGTATGCAGAATCTGTAAGTGTCGGTAATTGGCCTGTAGATCTGTATGTCTTGACCTGTACTCCTGAATTATTGATTCGATCGGCAACCTTAATCAACTTATCCAGGTCACGTTCAGTCGTAGCCGAATCGTTGATTCGATCTTGAACCTGATTAAGAATTTTTGTAAGATTAATTGCCATTCTTCTTTTCTAGAATATCATGTTAACATACGAGTATTGTGCCGAGTCTGCCCCTGTTGATGGTAATCCTGCTCTGAGTGTAAATTTGTTTAATCTATCAGCGACGAGATATGTTACGAGGTCTGCACTATCAGATCTTTTCAGTTTTAGTGTACCGCCTACATAACGATTAAATGTGACATCTTTTACCGAAAGACCGAGATTGTGACTAATAATCAGTGACTCGTTACCTTGACTATCAAGTGTAAATCCTGTAGGAAGTGACTGTACAGAATCAATGATCGATCTTGCAAGGTCACTATCTCTTATATACGTTACTTTAAATTCAAGTGATCTTGCGCCGAGTGATGTGAACGTTGCTGTGCCATCACCGTCACTGATGAGTGTATCACCTGGATTACCATCTGCACCCACAAGATCACCAATACTAAAAGTTGAGAGTTCATCTTCGATGATATTAATTGTTGCTGCAGAATCTGTACCAGCCGCCGCAGGAGATTCACGATTTTGAACATAACTAGAATCAATTAAAGAAGTAATCGCTGCAGAATCAAGTCCGGCGCTTGAATTATTTTCTCTTAATTGAATATATGAAGAATCAATAATATTTGTAATAAATCCAGAATCACGCACTCGGTCACGAAGAATGATATATGCAGAATCTACGAGACTTGTAACAAGACTTGAATCGATTTCAATCGCAGTCGAGAGCCTTGTATTATCAGTATTCGACGCCTCGGTTTTACCGAGGAAATCTGCAATATCTCTATTTCTTGTCATTAGCCGATTCCTTTTTCCGTGTAGTAGTCACGAAAACGCTTTAACAGCATCGGCGTACCCTTCTTTTTTCGACGATCATGAATACGACTTGTGTGCCTTGGACCCATCGAAGTCTGAGCGGGATTCGGAATTGAACCTGTGGTGGTGTCGTTCACATCTAATGTCTTCGGATAGTTCTTATCGCCAGGCTTCAGTTTTGGTTTACCTGCGGCTCTACGCTTTCTGATGTTATCCCATAAACTTTCGTTCATCTTTCCTAACTCCGTGTGAAGTTTTATTTTATCTTGCTGACTTAAATCCGGATGGTGCTTATTAATTTTCGCAAAAAGGTGTTTTTCTGCTTTAGTCGCTCTTGTTTTATTGGCACCATAATTGTAATCAGATGCTTTATGATCAGCATCGAGCTTCTTTTTATAAGCTTTTACAACTTCCGGATGTGGCTTCATTTGTAAATCTCGCTTAGAGTAAAATATATGGGTTGATTCGTATTGACATGCTTTGCTTCATATACGTCTACACCAAATACATCACCAACAGGATAGCATTCATCTGCAACTCGAATCTGATCTTTTTGTCTTACGTATTCCTCGCAAGTTGTGTTTAACATTTTTGGGTTATACACTCGATAGATACCAGGAGAAACCTGTTTATCTTTCAGTACAAACCATTCACTATTTTCATTTAAGAAATCAAGTACGTCAACATCACATTTACTACAAATCTTACTTAATGATGATTCCTTTAATCCGTATTTTTCTTTTATAAGCCAAAGGGCAGCCGCAAAACTACCAAGCTTTGTTGTTCCGCCTGGTACATTGGCAAGCAAGCGCTTAATGTTAGCGGCAAGACGAATGAAAGGAGTATAAGCATTACGCTTCTTTTCATTGTCAAGTTCAACGCCTTTAATACGTTTGCCTGTCTCATCGATAATACCTTCTTTATATGCATTCCATTCTTTCCAGTCAAGTGTCAGTAACCTGATGAAACGTACAGTATATGCAAGATCGGCAGCTTTTTTGATCATATCTTCCTTAACGCCTCAATGACTTCTTTATTCATTTTAATTCCAATTAGTTGATCACTTTTGATATAATTTAAAAATACTAAAAATGGTTTGACAACCGGCCACTGCTTCTCATCGAGTTTAATCTCTAACATGTTCAAAGCAGGTTCAATATCAAATACATTAAAAAGAATAATGATGTGATTCAAAATTAAGCGCTCAGATAATTTACCAGTCTCAAGATACCGATTCACCAAGCGCTTAATATATTTGAATCTTTTCAAATCCTCGTTAAACTCTTCAATGTCTGAGAAACGAGGGTTGTAATAATGTTTTGCTGCATAGAGCAGCAGATTCTGTTCAGTCAACTTTTCCATAACAAAGTTATTTATTAGTCAATCAATGACTTTACTTTGCCGACCAATGTTGAATGCTTCTGTCTGCGATCTAGTTCTACTCCATGTTCACGGCCAATCTCTTCAAGTTCGTCCTTTGTCATCTCTTCGAGATGCTCTTCAGCAAACTCTTCTTCTGTCACAGGAGATTCTTTCAAAGTCTTTGGCTTGAAAGTTTCGACTACGACAGGTGTAGGATTCTTTGCTTCGTTCCAAGCATTGATATCTTCTTTCTTGATACGACCTGAAACTAGAGTTTCACCGGTTTGTGGATGTTTCCAACCGTTAGGGGTTGGAACTGCATCGCTACACCATGCTGGTGGTTTAATCGCCATCTATTTCTCCTTAACCAAAATCTTTTTTATACTTGTCATGACCTGCTTTGTCATGAGAATACTTTTCGTCTTCATGCTTATTCACAAACTTCATGACATGCTTGGGATGACCAGTAACTGAAATTTCATGGTCGCCGTTAGGTGTCATTCCGTGGTGCTTGACTGTAACATTACCACCCGCGGTTTTTTTTACATAATTGATTACACCTTTTTTGTCGTCCTTATCACCAGTTACATCGTGTGTTGTAGTAACTGATTGCTCGTACATTGAAGTGTATGCTTCCATCGTTTTATACATTGCACCTTTTACAGGTGTTGCCGATGGAATAATCTTTTGATCGCCGTTACGTGTATTATCACCACCGCTGCGAGCCTTTGCTGTAGGACCGGTCTTGCCGGCTTTCACAGAATCCTTATGACCCTTTTCTTCGGTATCATCAACCTCTTTTGGTTGATTAACCATATCCTTTGCACCCTTACCCTTTAACTTGTCATCCATTGTTTCAGGCTTGGTTGCACCTTTATAGTGTTTTGCACGATCACCTTCTAGAACAGCCATCAGCTTTTCACGAATTGTTGATTCCTTTGTTTCCATTGGAGCACCTTTTTCTGCTTTACTATCACCCATTTTTGGATTCATTTCTACATCAGACTTTTCGTCTTTCTTCATCTTACGACGCTTTTTGAAATCAGCTGTCACCTTCTTATCTGAACGTGGTGAAGGTTCACCCTTTTCAGTATCCATGTCTTTATATACGCCTTCTACCTTATACGTATTCATTTTTGGTCGAGCGCGGAAAGGATTATTTGCTGCACGAGGTTTTCCCTTTACAATAAGTTTGGCCTCTGGCTTTTTTGCTGCTCTCTTATAAGCGTCCTTTGAGAAATCCATTGCACCTTCTTTTTGAGTATCATCAGCAATCTTATGAGCAGTATCTTTAGCCATAGTCACTGGATGAGTCTTACCATTGAAGCTGAAAGACTTCTTACCAGCCTTTGCTGCAGCAGCTGCTGCACCATGAAATGCTGTACGTTCGTTTGCTGGAATCTCTTCAGGGATTATAAATTTTGATTCATTAACATCATTTTCCTCAGGTAACTTGCCCTTTGGTTTATTACCCTGCATTGCAGTCTTAGGTTGTTTTTGCCAAATATTCATTGTATTACGATTGTCCCCTTTACCACTAACACCCCTTTGAGCTTTGTGATAATTTCTTTTAAATTTATCTGAGCTTCCGGGTTTATCTGCCGTGCCTCCATGTTCTCTCCCACCTTCCCTGCTTTTTTCCTTTGCGTCTTTTTGGGCTGGTGTCATTCTTTCTTGGATCTCTTTGTATGCCTGACCCACTGCGTCAATATAGTTGGACATTCTTTTCTCCTATTACATCCACATATGGGCCACGTACGTCCCAACAGCAGCAACAACTGCTGCATATACTATCTTATTTATAAGGTTAACGGTACGTGCATTATCGTCAACTTTTTTCTCTATATCATCTAGCTTTGATGAAAGTCTATTGAGTCTTTCATACATCTTATCGTGATCATCTTGCAAGGCAGTAATCTTCTCCTCTGCTCTGGCCATGCTAATCATAGCATCAGCAAGTTTGTCGAGTTTTACCTCGATTCTGTCTAAGCGTTTTGCGTTTGTTTCTGGTGTCTCAACCATTACCTTACCTTGATCTGATCTTTTTCTGGATTAACAAACTCAAGTATTCTGTAATCATGGTCAACAAGCACTTCCATTTTTCTGCACGATAATATTAAACTGCTTTGATGTGTTTTTGACCTACCGCCACGAATCTGACGTTCAATGGTTCTCTTTGCGCTCAGACATTCGGATAAACCGTCTCTGACCGTAAATTCTTTGAGACCTACTGGATCTCCAAAGAACATCAATAAAACTATAAACTCTCCTGCTTTCATCTTAGTGTCCCGCGTGTTGATTTGCAGATGGCGTTGGTATATTGTTTTTTGTATGAATTAGATCCATCATATCAGCTCTAATCTTTTCGTGTGTAGATTCTAACTGTTCAATCCTTTGTAACATAAATTCAATCTGCAACTTTTGTTGTTGATCAAACGGTGCTTGACCGCCTTCTATTTCCGATGTTAATTTTTCCAATTCATTCGCAACATGTTCTATCAACATAAACTGTTCACTGTCGGCTGGCAATGAACCCATTTCACCACGTGGCCATTTAATACGAAACTCTGTATTCATTTCGAGATCAGACTTCATCATTGTTTGTGCTGTCTCGAGGTTGTTCAATCTTTCTACTATACCAAAATAAGCCCATGTTGCGATCGATGCTCCTGCAATCAAGCTTATCATATTACGAAGTGGTAACGATACCTCTGTATTTTCATTCACTCTTGGCATTTATTAACATTTCCATCTACGTCTTGCTTGTCTTAGTCTGCTGTTTGGATCTTTTGCTGCCTTTGGAAACATCTTCATTTGTCCTGCACTTCTTGCACAATATGACTTGCGACGATTGGCAGCCTTTGATCCAGGTTTAACTTTACCTGTCACAGCGGTTTGTAGTTTACTTCCAGGATTTGCTCTGCGATGTGCAGCAACTCCTTTTTTGGTCATGCCGGCGCCTTTTTCGGTGGCACGAAAATGACCCTTCGAATCTTTACCAGTCAGTTTTTCATTTAAGAACGTTTTAAATGAAATCATTTCGTCAATGCTCCTAAAGCTTTACCCGCAAGCTTGCCTAATACACGACGCTTGATTCTCTTACCGACCTTACCTTTACGAACGGCTTGCACATCACCCATTGCTTTTGCAGTTTTATATAGACCTTTACGAAACTTTGCAAAGGTCATCTTTTCGCTTTGTGTATCTTCTGCCATTTGGCCTGGTGTCATCTTTTTCATTAACTTTACAGACTCATCGGAACCGTAATCAAGTGTTTCTTTCTTAGGCTTAAACTTCTTATTGTATTCGTCTGTATGTTTCTTCAGCTCGTCTGCCGTCTTCTTCATATCTTTACCAACAGCGGCAAGCTTTGCACGAAGACGATCACGACGATTCTCAGTTACTTCTTCCATTGATTTCTTACGGAAAGCTTTCTTCTTATCATGCTTTGTAACTCGCTTAACACCTTGAATCATTGATGGCTGTTTTACGAGTTTACGAAGATGCGACTTGACTTCGCCTGGTGAATTACCTGTCATAAACATCTGAGGTAGACCTTCGACATCAACCGCAAATGTAAAGTCTTCATCAACTTTTTTCTTTACAGGTACCATACGAACTCGAGTTTTGCCTTGTGCATCGACATATTTTTCAGGTTTCTTATCAGCAGAAGCATGAGTAGCCGCTTCGGTTTTATCACCTCTCAATTTAGATATAGCCTTATCTTCTCTACGTGATGGTATACCAGTGCCAATATGATTTATACCAAGAACCCTTTGGCCTGTACTCTTTTCAATTGCTTTTGTTGCATCAGCCTTATCTGATGAATGATGATAATGGGTTCCTTGGCCAGACTTGGTTACATAACGAAAGGCGTGTTTCACGCCCATCTGTTCAGTCTGTTCACCTCTTAATTTAGATATAGCCTTATCAATTGCTTTCTTTTCATCATCTTTTTGTTTTTGTATGGCATCTAGGCGCGCCTTTGATGGACCTGTTTTTACCTTACCGCTATCAACAGCTTTTTTAGTAAATGCATCTTCTTTTTGAGGACCACGTTTTGCAGACAGATAAGCGGCAATCGCTTGATCACGTCTTTCTTTTTCTGATTTACCTTTGAACTGTGGAGCATCAGACTTCTTAAAGTCTTTGATCCAAGCACCGATTCCGTCTGAAACTTTGAGTGGCATCTTCTTACACGTCCTCACTAGCAGCATTGGCAGCTGCTGTTGCTTTATTGGCTATGCTGGTTCGAGTCATTTTTGTTTGACCATTGTTACTGGTTTTATGAAACTTTGCTGTACCTTCATGACTCTGTTCAGCTTTTCTATGGAGTTTAGCTGCTTTTTGGTGGGCAGGATCATTAGTTTCTTTATACTGATCCATATGTTTAACAGCAGCAATAGCATGAGCCTTTGCAGCCTTCATATGTCCTCTATGATCACCCTTTGCAGATGCTGCTACTGTGGCCACAGATTCCTTAACGGCAGCATGATCAAAAAGGTGAAAAGCTTTCACTGCTTCACCCATAGCCTTCTTCGCGGCTTTTTTACCTGCTTTATTCAGGCCTTTGTATCCACCAGGACCACCCTTTTTCATCATTTCAGGATTATCTTTGTACATACGAGCTGTGTCATCATCTTCCATTGACTTGACTTTCTTACGAGTACCAATTGCTTTGGTATCGCCTTTATCCATCATGCCTTTCATATCCTTACCAGGATCGTCTTTGCCATGATAGCCCTGAGCTTTAGCAGGAGGAAGCTTTTTAATCTTACCACCCTTTGCTAAGAAATCTGCAACAGCGTCTTCTTTCTTAGATTTCTTTTTATTATCCGGGTGGCCTTTACCACCATCAGCACGTGATGCCCATACGGCTTTACGTTGAGCGGCTGAAACAAAGCCTTCACGAAGTTCTTTAAATGTTTTCATCGAAAGTGTTCCTTATTTATTTGCGACCTTTATAAGTTTTAGGTACCGGTTTGTTGGTCATACCACCTTTATTTGATCTAATCCTATCGGCCGTGCTGGGCTTGTGAACAAACATTCTTGTTAGATCACTTTTCGGATTTGGTGCTATATCTCTCTTTTTAACTGAAGTAAGACCTTTATCGCGCTTTTTCATTCTAGCTGCATGTTGGGCTCTTTTTGCTGGAGTATAACCAGGATCATCTTTTCTTTTTCTAGACACGTTAAATTGTTTTAAAGCCTTGTCATAATAACGATCCATTGTATCATTACTTATTTCATCTACTTTTGATTCTTTCATACCAACTTTCTTTGCAAGTTTATGAACAGCAGTCTTAGCTTTGTGTAATGGACTTGCTTTCTTGGCGGCCTGAAGTTTATGGTGAGCATCTACCATATTATTGTGTAGCTTTTCTGCGTGGTCAACATGTTTTTCAGGAACGTGTTTGCCATGGAAGTCATAACTGTCTCCATGACGCACAGTAGCAGCTCCATGAGATCCACCAAAGTCGCCTTGTCCGGCTCGTTTGTGCATCTTTGCCATGTTGACATGAGCCCTTTCTTGTGGGCTATCTTTACCATGTTTTTTTCTTGCTGCATCAGAGAGCTTGAAATGAGTATCAGGTGCTTTGGAGTGTG
>Ga0213866_10003003_pt1 | contig 11614 bp, 11 predicted proteins | sample PICome_11_FD_160079 | JGI IMG/M metagenome (GOLD analysis project Ga0213866, IMG submission 160079) | Coastal seawater microbial communities near Pivers Island, North Carolina, United States - PICO284 | ecosystem: Environmental > Aquatic > Marine > Coastal | place: USA: North Carolina... | reverse complement strand
GTTAAATCCGCCAATATTATAGGTCTCTTTGTTTTTTCCTTCATGAAAAACAATATCAATTGCTCTGGCATGATCTACGACATACAACCAATCTCGGGTATAATTTCCATCACCATATACGGGCAATGGATTTTTTCCTATAATGTTATTAATGAACAGAGGAATCAATTTCTCTGGAAACTGGTATTCACCATAATTGTTTGAACAGTTGGTAATTTTGTAAGGCATATTGTAAGTTTCTCCATAGGCTCTTACAAAATGATCTGAACTTGCTTTGGACGCCGAATAGGGTGAATTCGGATTGTACGGAGTAGACTCGATGAAGAATCCTTCGGTTCCTAAAGCCCCATACACCTCATCTGTACTGATGTGATAGAAGAGTTTTCCTTCCCACTGATCTTGCCATAAAACTTTAAATGCATTTAACAACACCATAGTTCCTAAGACATTCGTTTTGCAAAAAATCAACGGATCTGTAATAGAACGATCTACATGCGATTCTGCTGCCAAGTGAATGACTGCATCAAACTGAACATCATAAAACAGCTTGTTGATGAACGACTCGTCTGAAATATCGCCTTGCACAAATGTGTAATTGGAACTTTCTTCAATGTCTTGTAGGTTTTCTAGATTTCCAGCATAGGTAAGCAGATCGAGATTGTAAATGTGGTAGCTTGGGTATTTGTTTACAAAAAACCTTACCACATGCGAACCTATGAATCCGGCTCCTCCCGTAATCAATATCTTCTTACTCATTCTTACTTTTTACACCGCTAAAGTCTAAAACAACTTTGCTCGAATCAATCTCCAAATCCTTAAATTCATTATGTGCGACTAAAAAGGCGATGATGTCTGCTTTTTCAGTGGCTTCCTTGTAATTAGTTAGCTTGTATATAGAGTGCGATTCTATATTGGGTTCTACAATAAAATGTTCTTCATTATTGGAATTCTGCAACACTTTCTGGGCAATATATTTTGCTGGTGATTCACGTAAATCATCAATATTAGGTTTGAAAGCCAATCCCATTAAGGCTGTTTTTGGTTTTCTCCCATGTTCTAATTCAAATTGTAATTTGGCATTTTGAATTTTTTCTGCACACCAAAATGATTTGTAGTTATTTACTTCTCTTGCTGTTCCAATAATCTTTGATTCCATTGGATAATCGGAAACAATAAAATATGGGTCTACTGCTATACAATGCCCTCCTACGCCACAACCTGGCTGTAGAATATTGACCCGTGGATGTTTATTGGCTAAACGAATGAGTTCCCAAACGTCGATATCAGCTTTGTCGCAAATCAGCGACAATTCGTTTGCAAAAGCAATCTGAACGTCTCGAGAAGAATTCTCAACCAGTTTACACATCTCTGCTGTTCTCGCATTCGTTGCATGTAATTCTCCTTTGACATATTTTGAATAAAAACTAATTGCTTTTTGAGTTGACTCTTCATCAATTCCACCAATCACTCTATCATTATGAACTAATTCATACATAACATTACCTGGCAGGACTCTTTCTGGGCAATATGCCATAAAAATTTTTCCTTTTAATTCAGGTCTAGCTTCATAAATTAATTCTTCCATCTTCTCTGTTGTACCAATAGGAGAAGTTGATTCAATGATATACAAATCCCCTTCTTTTAACAAAGGAATTATTCCTTTAGTAGCTGCTTCTACAAAAGAAATATCAGGTTCGTGGTTTCCTTTAAACGGCGTAGGGACTACAATAAGGTAAACATCTGCCTTATCTGCTTTTGTATCGGCTTTAAAAAAGCCTTTTGCAACCGCATCAGCAACAATTTTATCTAAATCCGGCTCAACAATATGTATCTTTCCTTGATTAATTGTATCAACCACTTTTTGGTTTATATCTACACCTAATACATTAGTATTACTTTTAGCTATTAAAGCTGATGTAGGTAGTCCAATATACCCTAAACCTATTGTTACTACTTCTGGATTCATTTATAGCTCTTTTATAAATTGTATAATTCTCTCAGATGCTTTTCCATCTCCATAAGGATTATGTAACTTTGACATTCTTTCAAAATTTTCTTCATTATTTAGCAAATCTAATGCTTTCGATACAATTAAATCCTCTTTTGTTCCAACTAAAATAACTGTTCCTGCATCAACAGCCTCTGGTCTTTCAGTAGTTTCTCTCATCACCAATACGGGCTTTCCTAAACTAGGTGCTTCTTCTTGCACTCCTCCACTGTCTGTAATAATTATTCTAGATCGATTCATTAACCAAATAAAATCTTGATATGCCAATGGATCTATTAATAAAATATTATCAATATTTGATAAAATCCTATTGACAGGTTCTTGAACTTTTGGGTTCAAATGTACTGGGTAAATAATCAATCGATTTTTATTATCCTCTGCAATTCTCTTTAAGGCTTTACAAATTCTTTCAAAACCTTCTCCATGATTTTCTCTTCGATGACCCGTCACAAGAATCACTTCTTTATCACCTATCCTCTTAGACAAATCAATAATGAGTTCACTTGGGTTTTTATTTACTTTTTCTACTGAATCTAGCAAAGCGTCAATAACTGTATTTCCAGTCACTAAAATATTTTCTTTAGGTACATTCTCTTTCAATAGATTTCTTTTAGAGATTTCAGTTGGAGCAAAATGATAATCAGTAATTCTACCTGTTACCTGACGATTGATCTCTTCTGGGAAAGGAGCCCATTTGTCGTGAGTCCTTAAGCCTGCTTCTACATGACATACTTTGGCTCCGGAATAAAAAGAAGCAATACTTCCTGCCATCGTAGTTGTTGTGTCTCCATGTACGTACACGTAATCTGGTTGAAAATCTTCCAATACTGGTTGTAAACTTTCAATAATTGTGGCAGTTAATCCATATAAATTTTGACCTGGTTTCATTAAGTCCAAATCATAATCTGGAGTAATATCAAAAAAGTCAAGTACTTGATCTAACATTTCTCGATGCTGAGCTGTCACACAAACTCTAGTTTCAAAATCTTTTGTGCTTTTTTGAAACTCTTTAACTAGTGGAGCCATTTTAATAGCTTCAGGTCTTGTTCCAAAAATGATAAGGTTTTTTTTTCTCATTATACATAATGCTTTTGGTACCAATTGACAAACTCTTTGATTCCACTACTAACTTTCGTCTTTGGTTTATAGGAAAATTCGAAATTAAGTGATGTTGTATCTGCATAAGTTATGTATACATCTCCATCTTGCATGGGCATCATGATTTTTTTTGCTTTTTTACCAATACAAGTTTCCAGTTCTTCAATGAAATCTAATAATTTCACTGGAGAATTATTACCTATGTTATACAATTGGTATACTTGATTTGATTTTGAATCTTTATCCAAAACGGAGATAACTCCATCGATAATATCGTCTATATAGGTGAAATCTCTTTGTAAGTTCCCGTTATTAAACACATTAATAGGTTTGTTTTTGATAATAGCATCTGTAAACAAAAACATCGCCATATCTGGTCTTCCCCAAGGTCCATAAACTGTAAAGAAACGAAGCCCGATGGTTTGAAGGTTGTACAAATGACTATAGGTATGTGCCATCAATTCGTTAGACTTCTTAGTGGCCGCATACAAGCTAATTGGATGATCTACATTATCCGTTTCCTTAAAAGGAACTGACTCATTGTTCCCATATACACTTGAACTACTTGCATAAACTAATTTGTTTACACTATTATGCCTACAACACTCTAAAATATTGATAAAACCTTCAATATTAGAATCAATGTATACCATTGGGTTCTCTAAAGAATATCGAACACCTGCCTGAGCAGCCAAATTGCAGACCAAGTCGAATTGCTCTTTTTTAAACAATTTTGGCAATTCTTCTCTATCTTCTAGGTTCATTCTGATAAAAGAAAGCTGATTGCCATAAACAGAGCTTTCAGAAAGATTTAAAAACAACTCTGAATTCCCTCTAGTAATTCCCAGTTCATTTAAACGAGCATATTTTAGACTGACATCATAATAATTATTGATATTATCTAGCCCTATAACAGAATGACCCAACTCAACAAGTTTTTTACATAAGTGAAAGCCTATAAATCCTGCAGCCCCAGTCACCAATATTTTTTTACTTTTTCCCAATTTGATGGTATTCAAATCCTTTCTCTTCTAGTTTAAAAATGTTATACTGATTTCTTCCATCAAAAATGACAGGAGATTTCAATTGACTTTTGATTTCTTCAAAATCAGGAGAACGAAACTCTTTCCACTCAGTTAACAAAATTAATGCATCAGCATTATTTAGAACCTCATATTTAGAATTCACATAAGAAACGTTATCAACATCTTTTAAATAAAAATGCTTGGCTTCTTCCATTGCTTTTGGGTCATATGCAACAACCTTTGCACCTCTTTTCACCAACTCTTTTATAACATAAATCGCAGGAGCCTCACGCATATCGTCAGTCCCAGGTTTAAATGCCAATCCCCAAAGCGCAAATGTTTTTCCTAAAAGGTTTTCTCCAAATCGCTTTACAATTTTTTCTGCAATCACAAATTTCTGGTCATCATTTACATCTTCAACAGCATTAATCAGTCTTGCATTGTAACCATAGTCTTGTGCTGTTTTCTTTAATGCTTTCACATCTTTCGGAAAGCATGACCCTCCATATCCAACTCCTGGATAAATAAAACTATAACCTATGCGGTTATCTGATCCAATCCCAACTCTTACCTTGTTGGCATCTGCTCCAACTTTTTCACAAATGTTCGCGATTTCATTCATAAAAGAAATCTTGGTGGCCAACATGGCATTGGCAGCATATTTGGTCATTTCAGCAGACCTTACATCCATGGTTATAAAACGATCGTATGTTCTAAAGAATGGTGAATACAACTGCTTCATTATTTCAAATACCTCTTCTGTCTCAGCACCAATCACCACTCTATCGGGCTTCATAAAATCATTGATCGCATCTCCTTCTTTCAAAAATTCTGGATTGGATACTACATGAAACTTTAGGTTAGAACCTCTTTTGTTCAATTCGCTTTGAATGGTTTCTTTTACTTTATCAGCAGTTCCCACAGGAACGGTTGATTTGTTTACAACCACCAGCTCGTTATTCATACTTTTTCCAACCTCTTTGGCGACTGCTGTAACATATTGTAAATCTGCAGAGCCATCTTCCCCCATAGGAGTACCCACAGCAATGAATACAATAGATACATTTTTAATACTTTCCTCTAACGAGATTGAGAAACGAAGATTTCCATTTTCCGAATTCTTAAGAACCATAGCTGCCAATCCTGGCTCATAAATAGGAATAATTCCCTTTTTTAAATTTTGAATCTTTTTCGCATCAATATCCACACAGGTCACCGTATTTCCCATTTCAGCAAAACACGTTCCTGAGACCAATCCTACATATCCTGTTCCTATAACTGCAATTTTCATTTTTGTTTACTTTTACTTTGACGCAGATGCTGTATTGGAGTAGACCAATTCCCTAAATTTATATCATATGAAATATTTCTATCGGGCTTCTTTTGCTCATAAATTGATCTCCTAGTCATTGTCTTAGTTATTGTTATTGTCTTTATCTTAAAAACGGATGTTTTAAATCGCTTTTCAATGTTAAATCTTTATTTCTGATTGAGTGTACAATCTCTATGGATTGTTTGGCATCTTCCAATCCAAATCCATTTCCTGTTAAAATATTCTTGTAGCTCTCTGTGTGTAACTCGGTAAAACCTCCACTAAATTCTATTGCTGAATTATCTATTGTGATGGACCTATATGTCCTCTGTCCTATATTTCGAATCTCTAGTGGCAAATCATTTTCATTAATAGATAAAAACCAACGCACTCTTGCTCTTTCAAACTCTAAATATCCTGCTGATTTTGATTGTTCTCGTAAGTGTACTTGATTTTCTTTTATCTCCCCAAAGATCCAACTCAACATATCGTAGAAATGGATCCCAATATTGGTAGCAATTCCTCCAGATTTACTTTCGTCTCCTTTCCAAGAAATATGATACCAACTTCCTCTAGAGGTTATGTAAGAAAGGTCAATATCAAACTTTTGATTGGCGGGAGCATTATCAACCTTATTTTTTAAAGCGATAATACTTGGATGCAATCTTAACTGAAGAATCGTGTAAATTTTTTTATTTGATTCTCTTTGAATATCAGCCAGTGCATCAATATTCCACGGATTTAAAACTAGTGGTTTTTCACAGATAGCATCAGCTCCTCTTCTTAATGCCATTCTAATATGCGAGTCGTGCAAGTAGTTTGGAGTGCAGATACTTACATAGTCTAGATGTGTTCCGTTTCGTTTTAATTTTTCAATATGCCTATCAAAACGTTCAAACTCAATAAAGAAATCCGCATTAGGAAAGTAGCTATCTATCACACCTACAGAGTCAAACTTATCCAAAGCAGCTATTAAGACATTGTTAGTGTCTTTGATTGCTTTTAAATGTCTTGGTGCAATATATCCTGCGGCTCCTATGAGTGCAAAATTCTTCATAAATGACATAAACTTTGACGAAGATATTGACTTATATGTGAAAAAGAAATTCTGTATATCATTTATTTAATTTTCTTTTCAATCCATAGAGCCTTTTTTGGATACTTTGAATTGTAACAATAATTTCATTTATCCGTTCTTGATCAATAATATATTTTCTTCTATTTGCAATTAACAATTGAGTCTCTAATTCAAAAGCTGACCCTAAAGCAATCTGTAAAAATCTTGCAAAATCTTTTTCTGATTCTCTTGAGCTTCCTTCAGCAATATTGGAAGGTATAGAAATTACTGCTCTAATCATTTGAGAACTCAACCCATATTTTTCTGATTCAGGAAATAGAGAAACTAAGTCATAGATTAAATCAACTAAGCCCATTGAATCTTCCCAAAGATCATATTTTCTAAAATCACGCATTTTTTCTTTTCATCTAAGTTTAGGTCATAGTCTTTTGTCCGAGTAAACTATAGTCCTCCATCTTTTTGATTTGAATTTAGTACATTCTTTACATCGTAAATTACGTGGTTCTTATTTAAAATAGTACTAAAATCTACTTGGGTAAATTCCTTATGAGCTACTGCTAAAACCAATGCATCAAACTTTTTCTTTGGTAACTCTTGTGATGATTTCAAACCATACTCGTGTAAAACTTCCCCCTCATTTGCCCAAGGGTCATAAATAGAAACATTCACTCCAAACTCTTTCAATGAAGATACCACATCTACCACCTTGGTATTTCTGACATCAGGACAATTCTCTTTAAACGTGATACCCAACACCAATACTTCTGCTTCTTTTACTTTGACATCTTTTTGGATCATGAGTTTAACCACTTCCGAAGCAACATACTCTCCCATACTGTCATTCAACCGTCTTCCAGCCAATATGATTTCAGGATGATACCCAAACTCTTGAGCTTTCTGAGCTAAGTAATAAGGATCAACACCAATACAATGCCCTCCGACCAATCCTGGTTTAAATGGTAGAAAATTCCATTTGGTTCCCGCAGCTTCTAGAACATCATAAGTATTGATACCCATTAGGTTAAAAATCTTTGCCAATTCATTGACAAAAGCAATATTGATATCTCTTTGAGAGTTTTCAATTACTTTAGCCGCTTCTGCTACTTTGATGGTGGGAGCTAAATGCGTACCTGCCGTAATTACAGATTTATACAAATCATCTATCTTCTTTCCTATCTCTGGAGTTGAACCAGAAGTCACTTTTAAAATCTTTTCTACAGTATGTAATTTATCTCCTGGATTAATTCGCTCAGGGGAGTATCCTGCATAGAAATCTTTGTTAAATTTCAACCCAGAAACTTGTTCCAAAACAGGAATACAATCTTCTTCCGTCGCTCCTGGGTATACTGTTGATTCATAAACCACAATATCTCCAGTTTTCAATACAGAACCTACAGTTTCGCTTGCTTTAATTAACGGAGTCAGAATAGGTCGATTATTTTTATCTACAGGAGTTGGTACTGTAATAATATAATAATTACAATCCTCTATATCTTTTAAAGAATAAGAACAATACAATCCATTTTCATTTGAAATTTCATTCACCAAAACTGACTGAAGAACTTCATCTTCAACTTCTAGAGTGGAATCTACACCCGACATTAACTCGTTGATTCTTTCTTGGTTGATATCAAACCCGACGACAGAATATTTTGTGGCAAAAAGTCTTGCCAAAGGAAGACCTACATAACCTAAACCAATAATTGCTATTTTAATTTGACTCATCTTATAAATTTTCCCAATACCAATTTACTGCTTCCTTTAAACCTTGCTGTAAAGAAAACTGTGGATTGTAGTTCAACAAGTTCTTTGCTTTTTCAACAGATGCTAATGAGTGAGGTATATCACCTTGTCTGTTAGGTCCATATAACACTTCAATATCCTTGATTTTCGAATCGAATTCTGACAGGCAGTCTTTTAAATACCCAACTAAATCATTCAGTGTATTTCTCTCTCCATAAGCAACGTTATACACTGTGTTTACAGCATCTTCATCTTCAACTATCAACGATAGAAGATTTGCTTGAATCACATTGTCTATATATGTAAAATCTCTTGAATACTCTCCATCACCGTTGATGATTGGCGACTCACCTTTCATGAATTGACCAACAAACTTTGGAATAACCGCTGCATAAGCACCGTTAGGATCTTGTTTTCTTCCAAACACATTGAAATAACGCAAACCAATAGTCTCCAATCCGTACGTTTTAGAAAACACATCCGCATATAACTCGTTTACGTATTTTGTAATAGCATATGGAGATAATGGTTTTCCGATTTTATCTTCTACTTTTGGTAATGCTTCAGAATCTCCGTAAGTAGAAGAGCTTGCTGCATAGACAAAACGTTTTACTTTTGCATCTCGAGAGGCTATTAGCATGTTTAAAAATCCACTAACATTCACATCGTTAGAAGTAATAGGGTCTTTAATTGATCTTGGTACAGAACCTAATGCGGCTTGGTGTAATACATAATCTACACCCGCTACAGCTTTCTGGCAATCTTCTAAATTACGAATATCACCTTGTATAAATTCAAAGTCTGCATTAGAAAATAAATGGGAAATATTCTCCTCCTTCCCTGTAGCAAAATTATCTAGACAAACTACTTGATTTCCTTTTTCCAGCAGAACCTCACACAGATTAGAACCTATAAAGCCTGCTCCTCCTGTAACTAGTATTTTCTTGTTAGATAAATGGATATGCATTGAACATTGATTTGGTTAATCGAACGTGCCGCAAATTACAAAAAACGGATGGCATGAACTAATTTTGCCTTCCATCATTTTACATAAAAAAACCCTCACTTTTCGTGAGGGTTTTTATGTGGGCGCGAAGGGATTCGAACCCCTGACCCCTTGGGTGTAAACCAAGTGCTCTGAACCAACTGAGCTACGCGCCCCAGCGTGATTGCGGATGCAAATATAAAACGGTTTTTAATTCTACCAAAGAAAAAAGAAGTTTATTTTAAATCACTTCAGCAACCACAAATGTACTCCCTCCAACAAAAATCAAATCAACTTTGCTGGAGCCCTCAACAGCTTTATGATAAGCCCCTGAAACTGAATCATAAACCTCCCCAAACAAACCAAAATATTTCGCTTTTTCTTTCAACTCACTAGCGCTTAGCCCTCTTGGAATCTTAGGACAACAAAAAAAATACGTGGCATTTTTTGGAAAAAAAGTCAATAGATCATCTAATTTTTTATCGTTCACTACACCTAGAACAATATTCAAATTTCTATAATTTTCCCTCAGAAGCTGTTCCATTACATACTGCAGCCCTTCTTTGTTGTGTGCAGTATCACAAATAACTTTGGGCGAGTTCTGCACAATCTGCCACCTCCCTTTGAGTCCAGTATTTTCAACAACTCTTATAAGCCCTTCATTCATGTTTGCATTTGTAATTTCAAAATTCTGGAGAGTTTTAAGACTCACTATTGCTGTTTTCAAATTACTCTTTTGGTAATCACCTAGTAAATCGGTTTTATAGTCATGCTCACTATCCGAAGCAAAACTGATTTCAGAATTCATTTCTTTTGCTTTATTCAAAAAGACATCTTCTACTTCTTGATGCTTTTCACCGATAACAACTGGTATATTTTCCTTAATAATACCCGCTTTCTCATAGGCAATCTCAGGAAGTGTCTCTCCCAAAAACTGCATATGATCATACCCAATATTCGTAATCACTGAAACTTCTGGGGTGATAATGTTTGTCGAATCTAGCCTGCCTCCTAACCCTACTTCTACAACAGCAATATCTACTTTCTCATTGGCAAAATAGTCAAATGCCAATCCAACGGTCATTTCAAAGAAAGACAAACCTTGTTTTTCTAAAAACTTCTTATGTAATGAAATAAAATTAGCTACATAATCTTTAGCGATCTCTTTTCCATTAATCTTTATTCTCTCCGTATAATTCTTTAGGTGTGGAGATGTGTACAAACCTACTTTATAACCAGCTTCTTGTAAAACACTAGCCATCATATGTGAGGTAGACCCTTTTCCATTGGTTCCTCCTACATGAATGGACTTAAATTGTAAATGTGGATTTCCCAGTTCTTTACTAAACGCTAAAATATTGGTTAAGTCTTTTTTAAAAGCTACTTGCCCTTGTCGCTGATACATTGGCAATTGAGAAAACATCCAATCAACAGTCTCTTGATACGTCATTACTTGGTCAAAGAAAACTTATAAATAATGGTTCCTTTTTGTTTCGGCGGTGCATCTGCAGCGGCATTCCATGTCGTTTTCATTGCTGCAGCTCTTGCAGGATCCATTAGACATTTTGCAGTATTGGTTGTTCCTTTTGCTCCAGGAACAGCTTTAATTACTCTGCCATTTTTATCAACTTCTATACTCACTACTACAGTTCCTTCTTCTTGACAGTCTGGCTGTTCAGTTGGTTTTGTTAACGCACGCCTTCCTTTTAAGTTATAATTACTTTCACCTCCAGAGCCCGTATTGCCATAATATTTAGATGAATTAGGGTCACCATTTTTCTTTCCTTTTACTCCATCCTTATTATCATCTCCTTCTCCCTGTGGTTTTCCATCAGAATTTTTAATTTTATTAAAGAGGTTGTCAACTGCTTTTTCTTTTTCTTTTCGTTTCTTTTCTTCTGCTTCTTTTTTTAAACGCTCAATACGTTCTTTTTCTGCTTTAGCCTTAGCCTTCTCTTCTTCTTTTTTCTTAATAGCTATTTGCTCTGCTTCCTCATCAGTTAAAATATTTTCAGTTTGCTCAACAGGTTCTTTAGTCACTTCTTTAACTACTTCTTCTACTTTCTCTTCTTTTACAGGGGGCTTTGGAGTATTTCTCACAGGAGTCGTTTTTGGCTTCTCTTGACCAACGTTGGATACACCATAATTAATAGCTATTCCATATTCTTCAGGTGGATCCAAATACTTCATCCCAAAATTAAATATCAAGTACAACAGCGCAACCAGAATTACAGTTGTAATTACCGCAGATTTTTTCTTGTGTTTTGTATCTAAAACCGACATCTTCTTATTTTCCTTTGACAGCTAAAATCATTTTGAGTTTATTCCTATTGGCAATGTCTATCACTTTCATTACACTTTTATA
>Ga0213866_10003002_pt1 | contig 11614 bp, 10 predicted proteins | sample PICome_11_FD_160079 | JGI IMG/M metagenome (GOLD analysis project Ga0213866, IMG submission 160079) | Coastal seawater microbial communities near Pivers Island, North Carolina, United States - PICO284 | ecosystem: Environmental > Aquatic > Marine > Coastal | place: USA: North Carolina... | reverse complement strand
CACTCTCGGCGGAGGTGCGCGCACTCGCACGGGGCGGACGGATCTATATCTATGGCCTGCTTGGTGAGCCGGGTGTGGTCGATCTCTCGCCGATGATCATCCGCGGCGCCTCACTGCACGGCTGGGTGCTGGACGAGATCGTCCGGGCCGGCGACGAGGTGTGTTTGCAGGCGTGTAAAGACATTTTGCAACGCTTTATCGATGGCACGTTCGAGCAACATGTCGCGGGGCGCTATGCGTTAGGCCAGGTACAACAGGCGCACGAAGCGATGGAGCAGGGCCAGCACATCGGCAAGCTGGTGCTGGTGCCGTAAGGCGTGGTTAGGCTCGGGCTCCTTCTCCCTCTGAGGGAGAAGGCGGGGGATGAGGATGAGGCTGAGGCGTTAAATCGACCACGGCAAATTCCACATTTCATTGTGACTATCACGCTGGACCCTCACCCCAACCCTCTCTCTGGGAGGGAGAGGGGTTAAGGCATTAGAATCCACCCCATGAAGTATCGACGATTCGGACGCACCGAGCTGCAAATGCCCGTCATCTCCACCGGCGGGATGCGCTACCAGGACGGCTGGACCGACAAGCCGCTGAGCGAGGTCGACCCGAAGATCCACGAAAACCTTGTCGCGACGATCGGCCGCTCGATCGAGGTCGGCTGCAACCACATCGAGACCGCGCGCGGCTACGGGGTGAGCGAACGGCAACTCGGCACGGTCCTGCCCACCTACCCACGCGAAGACCTGATTGTTCAGACGAAGATCGGCCCCAACGAAGACGCCGACGTCTTTACGCAGGAGTTCATGGAGTCGCTGGACCGGCTCAACCTCGAGCACGTCGACCTGCTCGCGATCCATGGCATCAACAACGAAGAATTGCTTGACCAGTCGGTCCGCGAAGGCGGCTGCCTCGATGCGGCACGCGAGCTGCAACGCAAGGGCCTGTGCAACCACGTCGGCTTCTCGACGCATGGCCCCTTGCACGTCATCCTCGGCGCGATCAATGCCGACCCGCGCGGCGCGGCGAGCGCCTTCGACTATGTCAACCTGCACTGGTACTACATCTTCCGCCGCAACTGGCCGGCGATTGTTGCGGCGAACGAGCTGGATATGGGCGTGTTTATCATCAGCCCGTCCGACAAGGGCGGGAAGCTATACGACCCTTCGCCCGAGCTGGTCGAGCTCTGCGACCCGCTGCACCCGATGGTCTTCAATGATCTTTGGTGTTTGTCCAGACCCGAGGTGCACACTTTGAGTCTGGGCGCGGCCCGGCCCAGTGATTTTGATCTGCACCTCGAAGCGGTCGGGCTGATGGGGCAGACGGACGAACTCGTCCCGCCGATCGACGTGAAGCTGACTGAACGGATGCGATCGCTCACGGGCTTGGACCACCCCGAGGGGATGAACGCGGGCCTGCCCGAGCCGGAGGACACGCCCGGCGGACTGAACCTGGAGGTCATGCTCTGGCTGCGCCACCTCGCGGTCGGCTGGGGCATGGAGGCGTACGGCAAGATGCGGTTCAACCTGTTGGGCAACGGCGGGCACTGGTTCCCGGGCGTCGCGGTAGACTGCCAGGAACAGATCGATCAGCCAGCCATCGCTCGAGCGGTCAAGGGTTCGCCCTTTGCCGACCAGATCCCCACGTTGACCGCAGAGTCTTTTGACCTGCTCGGCGGAGAAAAGGTTAAGCGGCTGAGTGAGAGCTGAGCGTGATCAGAACACGCCGCCGATGACGATGCCCAGCAGGAATTCGGTGAGGTAGCGCCCGATGATGATGAACCAGAACAGGATGCGGAATTCGGTGAAGTCGACATCGAGGAACTTCATGCACAGGATGATCATCGCCGTGATGTAGGCGCCCCAGCCAATGAACCACCCCAGCCCGCCGGTGCCCATCATCACGTCCAGCCCGATGATGACAAGAGCGGTCGCTTCCTGTGCCAGCAGCGTGATCGCGAGGACTTTGAGCAGCACCGAGCCCAGTGTGCCGAAGCCCGAGCTGAACAGCCAGATCAGGATGAAAAGCCCGGCGAAGAGCAGCGCGGAGCTGATCACCAGGTATAGCGCGGTCACGATCGTCAGGTCGACCATGATGTCGACCTTGCTGCTGTAAAACTCGTTGTACATCGGCGCCATCGGCCCGAGCACGAGGTTGTTGAGCAGCACCAGCGCGAAGCCAATGATGATCAGGATGATGGGCGCCTTGTAGTTCATCATGAAGTGCTGGGCATGCAGCTCTTCGACTTGTTCCATCTCGCGCTGCTGCTTCTTGGTCATCGCGCCGCCGGACGGGTCGGGCTCAGCGGCGACGGGCGCGACGGCGGTCTGGACCTTCTTGCCCTCGGCCATATTGAACCCGCAGTTCATGCACAGCACCGCGCCCTCCCGGACCGCGCTGTTGCAACTGGGGCACTTGCCGCCGCTAGCGGGGGTGGCCTGGGCGGCCGGGCTCGCCGGGGCGTCAGCCGCCTCGTCGAAATCCAGCTCGTAGGTCCCATCCTCAGTGACGGCGGGCGCGATCGCGATCCCCTCGCCCGGGGCCTCGGGCACATCGAAGGGCTCGTTGCACTGTTTGCACGGCACGCGTCGGCCGATGAGCTTGGTCTGCCACCGGTAGCCCTTGCCGCAGTTCGGGCAGGTCACGCGTTCGCTGCTAGGTGTCGCCATGGTCGGGCCCCGCTGATGATTCGAAGTGACCAGAATATTAACACACAAGCTCAGGCCGTTGGTATCCTGATACCGTTCTTTTTCCCTCATGGATGAGTCGACAGGCATGGCAGTCCCCCTCTACGGATTAATCGAAAACAATCAGCCGCACCTCCCCGCGTTCCGCGCTGCCTTTGCCGAGGTCGCCGAGTCGGGCCAATTCATACTCGGGCCCTGCGTCGCGGAGTTCGAGAAGCAATTGGCCGAGTACTGCGGCGTCGAGCACGCGATCGGTGTGGGCTCGGGCACCGACGCGCTGATGCTCACGCTCATGGCCCTGGGCGTCGGCCCCGGCGACGAGGTGATCACCTCGCCGCTGAGCTACGTGCACACCGCCGGGAGCATCGCGCGCCTAGGAGCGACACCGGTGTTCTGCGATGTGAACCCGCGGGTCTACAACGTCGCGATCGAGTCGCTCGAGTCCTGCATCACCGACAAGACCAAGGCCATCGTCCCGGTCCACCTCTACGGCCAGATGGCGAAGATGGACACCATCATGGACCTGGCCAAGGCCAACGGCATCAAGGTGCTCGAGGACGGCGACCAGGCGATCGGCGCGAAGATCGACGGGCAGATGGCCGGCTCGGTCGGCGACGCGGGCATCTTCAGCTTCTTCCCGACCAAGAACCTTGCCGCGATCGGCGACGCCGGCGCAGTGGTGACCAATGACGGCGAGCTTGCGGCGACCGTCCGAAAAATGCGCGTGCACGGGCTCGAGGCCGGCTACCGCGTGAGGCAGCTTGGCGGGAACTTCCGCATCGACGCGATCCAGGCCAAGGCCCTGTCCATCAAGCTGCCGCACCTGGACGAGCAGATCGTCCGGCGGCGCGAGCTGGCCGACCGCTACAACCGCCACCTCGAAGACCTGCAGGTCTCGACGCCGGTCGAGGCGGAGAAGCGCTACCACACTTACAACCACTACACGGTGCGCGTGCGGTCGGGCGGGCGCGACGCGCTGATGGCGCACCTTGACGCGTGCGGGATCGAGTCGCGGGTGTACTACCCCGTACCGCTGCATTTGCTCGAGTGCTTTGCGCACCTGGGCTACCGCGAGGGCCAACTGCCGGTCGCGGAGAAGGCAGCCAGCGAGGTGCTCGCGCTGCCGATCTACCCTGAGATGATCAACGCGCAGCAGGACGAGGTGGTCTCCGCGGTACGCGACTACTTCAGCGCCGAATAGCTGGTTGGCCGATCAGAGCGGGGCGAAAGCGAGCGGGCTATGAGCACGACACAGGACAACACCGGCAAGGCCGATCCAGATCCGGGGCAGGTGCCGCACGGCGGCCTCTATGAAGGGTTCGATGAGCAGACCGTCCATGCCCTCTCGCTCGGTGAGCCCGCGAAAACGGGCCCATCATCGAACGCCGCGGGCCCGATCGTCCGCATCCAGAATCTGAAGAAATCGTTTGGCCCGTCGCGCGTGATCCAGGGCATCGACCTGGAGATCGAGCGCGGCAAGACCACCGTGATCCTCGGCCCATCGGGCACGGGCAAGAGCGTGCTGCTCAAACACATCGTGGGCCTGATCAAGCCCGACCAGGGCGAGGTCTACTTCGATGGCACACGCGTCGACACGCTCTCCGAGCCGGAGTTGGTCGGCATCCGCAAACGCATCGGCTACCTGTTCCAGCTCGGGGCGCTGTTCGACTCAATGAGCGTTGGCGAAAACATCGCCTTCCCGCTGGTCGAGCACACCTCGATGGACGCCAGCCACCGCGATGCCTGTGTGAAACGCGTACTCGGGCTCGTCGGGCTGGGCGGCTATGAGCAGAAGATGCCTGCCGAGCTGTCCGGCGGTCAGCAGCGCCGCGTTGCGCTCGCCCGTGCGGTGGTGCTCCAGCCCTCCATGGTGCTGTATGATGAACCGACGACCGGGCTCGATCCGGTCCGCGCTGACGTGATCAACGAGTTGATCCTGGCCCTGACCCGGACGATGGGGATCACCAGCGTCGTCGTGACCCACGACATGGTCAGCGCCAACAAGATCGCCGACCGCATGCTGCTCGTCCACGAAGGCCAAATCATCTGCGACGGTAAGCCCGAGCAGTTCCGCGAGTCCGACAACACCATCGTCCAGCGCTTCATCCATGGCGAGGCGAACCAGCAAGACCTCGACAACATCCGACGCGCCTTTAAGGGCACTGGCTCGACACCGACCCCCGCCGACTAACCACCGGACCCAACGCCATGGAACGACGCAAACAAGCTCATGAGCGCAAGCGCAACATCGTCGTGGGCATCACCGCGCTGGTCGGTCTTGCCGGGCTGGTCGTGCTGCTCACCGCGTTTGGCTACGTGCCTTCGTTCCTCAACAAGGGCTACACCGTGACCGTCTACATGGACAACGTCGCGGGCCTGCACGAAAACAGCAAGGTCACCCTCTGGGGGCGCGAGGTCGGCCAGGTCAAAGAAGTCGGTTTCGCTGAGCCGGGCGACCCGAACCGTGCCTACGTCAAGCTGCAGATCCTCGAGATGTATGACGTGCCCAGCGATGTGCAGGTCCGCGTCGAAACCCCGCTCTTTGGTGGCGGGCCGGTCGTTGCACTGGTCGAAAGCGTGCCGGGTGCAGAGGCGCTTGCGAAGGACGGCTCGGCGGTGCTCACCTCCAGCCGGGTGATCGACCCGCTGATGCAGTTGGAAGTGGTCAGCGAGGACCTGGCCGAGCTCAAGCAGACCTGGGTCGATGTGGGCGACAACATCAACGAGCTGTTCGGCACGGAAGGCGAAGGCGTGCCCTCACTGCCCCGCGTGGTGATGGGCCTGGAAGATCGGCTGGAAGAGCTCAGGCGCGTGTTCGCTGGTGCCGAGGCCTGGCTGGGTGACGAACAACTGCGGACCGATGTGACCGAGACCGCCAAGAACGCCCGCGAGATGACCCAGACCCTGGGCGAGACGGTCGCCTCGCTTGAGAAGCGTTACCTCGCGCTGGCCGACTCCGCGGAGGCCCGGCTGGCGAAGGTGGACAACACGCTCGACACCGCGATCAAGACGATCGACGGCGCGGCGGGCAGCATCGGGGAAATCGAAACCCGCTACGTCGCGCTCGCGGACGACGCGGCCAAGGTCGTCTCGGTCATCGACAAGATGGTCGCCAAAGCCGACTCCAAGGACAGCACGATCGGGCTGCTGCTCAGTGACCCGCAGCTCTACCACAACCTGACGGACACCTCCGAGCGGTTGAAGCTGATGACCGACGAGGCCCGGCTGCTGATCGAGAAGTGGAAGGCCGAGGGCCTGCCGATCCGCGTGTTCAACTAAAACGAATCCAGATGTGATCATGGCTCACCGCGATCGCGTGATGCAATGCGCGCGGCCTCGTATCATGGTCACCGATGAAGTACGCGATCGTGATCATGGGTGGTGCGGGGGATCGGCCGGCCGAGGCGCTCGGTGGTAAGACCCCGCTGCAAGCGGTCAAGGCCCCGGGGCTTTCTCGCATGGGGCAGACCGGTCGGCTGGGTCAGGTGCGCATGCTGCCCGCCGCCGTCGAGCCCGGCGCAGATGTCGCCCTCATGTCACTGCTCGGTTACGACCCGACAAAACGCTATACCGGCCGCGCGCCGCTGACCGCGATGGGCCTCGGGATCGAGGTGCCCGAGCACGCGTGGGCGATGCACCTGTCGTTGATCGCCGCGCCTGCGGGCAACCTCATCGCGCACGACGACGATGCGCTGCCCGCCGCCGAGGCGCAGACCCTGATCCAGGAACTGCTGCCCCTACTCGAACTGGACGGCGCGGTCGTCCACCCCGGCCCCGGCGCGATGCACGTGCTCATCGACCTTGGACGCGACGAAGAAGACCCGGGCTCGATCTATCGTGACTGGTCGCCGGTCGTCAGTGCGCCGCCGAGTGTCATCCTCAACCAGCCGATTCGCGAACACCTGCCCGTCGGCGATGCGCCAGGCGAAAGGCTGCAACAACTCATCGCGCAGAGCGCCGTCGCCTTAGAAGGCCACGAGATCAATCAGGCCCGCCTCGAGATGAACGAGACGCCGGTCACCCATCTCTGGCCGTGGGCGCTGGGGCAGACGCCGGCGCTCAAGCCCTGGCCGAAGCGCTTCGGCAAGCGCGCCGCGGTGATCAGCCCCGACCCGGCCGTCCGGGGGCTCGCGCAGCTCGCCGGGCTCGACGCGATCGAGCCGCCGCCCGCCGACTCGTTGCAGGGCTCGCTGATCCGCCTGAGCGCGGATGCGGTGGAGGCGGTCGACCTGTACGACTTGGTCATCGTCCACGCCGACGCGCCCGCATTGGCCGGGCTCGACGGCAACATCGCCAACAAGGTCCAGGCGATTAACCAGATCGACGAGCACGTGCTCCAGCCCGTCGAGCACGCCCTGGCCGCACGCGGCGACCACCGCCTCATGGCCACGCCGCTCTATGCGACGCCCGTCGACGACCGCACCGATGTACCCATGCCCGTGCCCTTTGTGATCACCGGCTACAAGATGAACGGCGTCGTGCCCCGCACCGTCACCGAAGCCGACGCCGCCGAGTGCGACCTGCAGGTCGAGTTCGGCCACGAGTTGATGGAGTTCTTCCTCAAGAGCGGGGTAAGGGGGTAAGGACTACCGCCCCCAGCCTTGTGTTGAATCGCTGCCTGAGCCGTCCCACTTCGCCTGGGTGCCCATCGCCTGGAGCTGATCGAGCTGGCGCTGGCCGAGCTTGACGCGGAGCTTGACGCCGTCGTTCTCGTAGTTGCGTTCGAGGATGACCGCGCGGGTCTCTAAGAAATTCAGCGTCTTGCCGTCCGCGTGGGGGATCATCATCTCTAGCTCACGCGTTTGGCCGCGTGCTGCTTCGCGCACCGTTTCAACAACCTTGTCGATGCCGACGCCCGTCACCGCGCTGGCAGGGACCGAGCCGGGGATCTCGCGGGTGAGCATCAGCACCTCCGCGTTGTTGTCGAGCTTGTCGGTCTTGTTGAGCACGACCAGCCGTGGGTTGTCTTTTGCGCCGATGTCGTCGAGCACCTCGCTGACGGTCTCGTACATCCGCCGTGCGTTGGGGTCCGCCGCGTCGATGATGATGAGCAAGAGGTCGGCGTTGACCGCTTCCTCGAGCGTGGCCTTGAACGACGCGACCAGGTGGTGCGGGAGGTTGCGCACGAACCCGACGGTGTCCGAGAGCATGACCTGATCGCCGTCGCCGAGCTTCCACAATCGCGTGCGTGTCGAGAGCGTCGCGAAGAGCTTGTCGTCGGCATATGCTCCGCCTTCGGTGACGGCGTTGAAGAAGGTGGACTTGCCCGCGTTGGTGTAGCCGACGAGCCCGACGGTGAAGTGGTCGACGTTGCGTGCGGCGACCTCGCGGGTCTTGCGTGCCTGGACCTCGGCGATCTCACGCTGGAGTTGGGCCTTCTTGCGTTGGACGATCCGGCGGTCTGTTTCGAGCTGTTGTTCACCGGGGCCGCGTGTGCCGATGCCCGTCGGTGAGCCGCCGGCGATACGTTCGAGGTGGGACCACATCGCGCGCAGTCGCGGGTAGGTGTATTGGAGCTGGGCGAGTTCGACCTGCAGCCGGGCCTCGCCGGTCTGCGCTCGGGCGGCGAAGATGTCGAGGATCAGTTCGCTGCGGTCGAGGATCTTGACCTCGACCATCTCTTCGATATTGGCGATCTGCGACGGGCTCAGGTCGTTCTCAAAGAGTACGACATCCGCGTCGTGGAACTGGACCATCTCCTTGAGTTCCTGGATCTTGCCTTTGCCCATGAAGGTCTTCGCGCTGGGCTTTGCACGCTTCTGCATCATCGCATCGACGACGACCGCGCCGGCGGTGTCGGCCAAAGCGCGCAGCTCCCCCAGCGGGTCGTGCGGGTCCAGCCCATCGTTGGGCAGTAGCACCCCGACGAGCACCGCACGCTCCGCGGCGACGGTGACGGATTGTTCGCGTTTACCGAGTTCCAAGTCGCTTTCCTATAAGGCATAGGCGCCACGCAGCGCCTCTCAGGCATGGGATCTTAATGGCAATCTTTCCCACAGATCGGCTGCCCGGTGAATTTAGGATAGGGCATTATGGCAACGCACCTCTCCAATGGGCCAAACCCCAAATACATCACCTGGCTGGCACTATTTTTTTCTGCTCTCCTCGGCTTGGTGCTCGGCCTTTGGATTTTCTGGGCGATGAGCTATGTGGACTCACTGCCTGCATTGAGCCCGTAGTGCTTGGGATGACACTTGATGCTCACTGGTTCCTACGGCAAACACGATACGAGCGGGGGTTGTTTCCCGCTCGTACTAGTGCTCTTTTTTTTGGTTGCGACCTTGGGCTGCTTGTTCATCGCAGGCCTTTGGTGGTTCACTCGATCGCCATTATGAGCAACTATGTAGCTAAGGCGAAGTGTCTAAATTCTCAATGGTGTATCAAGCCCTACCCTCGCGCAGCGCGGGTGGGGGTGCGAATCTTCTCAATCTTGAATCCCCACCCGTGCTTCGCAAGGGTGGGGCTTGGGGGAGTTCGTTCAGGCGCGGGGGCGTTTGATCGCGACGCGACGGTCGATCGACTGTCTGCGGACCCAGGCGACGAACTTCATGATCTCCGGATGTTGGGCGAGCGCGTCGATCGTGTTGAAGACCGCTTCGAGTTCTTTTTCGCTGAGCGTGGCGTGGACCGTCGAGTGGCAGGGCCGACAGAGCATAGCGATGCGGGTCTGCCGTTCTTCACGGTCGAAGCGCTCCCGGCAGGAACGTCGGCGGTGTTGCTTGCGCGGGATGAGGTGGTGGCGGGTCAGGTCGAGCCCGGCACGCCGGCACAGTTCGCACGCGGGTTGGTTGGGGTCGGGCATGAGTCAGTCGTCGCTGAGCGCATCGGACAGGGCCTGCAGCGCATCGCCGGGCTCGGCGGTGGGGGGTCTGGCGTCACGGACGACGAGTGCGGCGAGTTGGCGGAGCTGGCGGATCAGCGTCGGGTAGTCCTTGGCGCGGTGGTTGGCGTCAAGGGCCATCATGTTCTGCACGACGCGGCCCGTCTCGGTGTTCAGCTTCGCGTTGAACTGGCAGGGGTCCGGCGGGGGGACCTTGAATCGGCGGAGCACGATGTCGCGGGGCGAGGCGCCCTTCTTCTTAAACGGCGGCTCACCGGTCAGGGTGTGGAAGAGCGAAGCCCCCAGCGAATAGATGTCGGCGCGGTGGTCGGAGACCTGGCCCCGCGCGATCTCCGGCGACATGTAGTACGGGCTGCCAACGACCTTGCCGTCTTTCTGCTTGCTGACGCGTTCGGCCAGGCCGAAGTCGATGAGCTTGGCTCGGCCTTCGCGGTCGAGCAGGAGGTTGCCGGGTTTGACGTCCCGGTGCATGAGCCCGAGTTTGTGACCGGCATAGAGGCCCTGGGCGGCATCGATGGCGATCTCGATCGCGTGCAGCTCATCGATCGGGCCAGCTTTCTGGATCAGCCCCAGCACGGACCCGCCCTCGACCAGTTCCATGATGATGTAGGGCTGGCCCATGTCTTCGGACATGGCGTAGACCTGCGCGACGCAGGGGTGGTTGACCGAGCCCTGCACGCGTGCCTCGCGCAGCGCGCCCTGGTAGAGGTCGTCGTCTTTACTGGGCGGCGCGGAAACAATTTTCAGCGCGACCTGCCGGGCGAGCACTTCGTCGTAGGCTTTGTAGACCGAGCCCATCGCGCCGGCGGCGAGCCGCTTGAACAACAGGTACTGGCCGATCTGGCAGGGCACCTCGAAGCGCGCCCCGCAATCGGGGCAGGCCTGGTTCGACAGGGGCTTAAACACCGTGATGTCGATCGGGTGCTTACAGCCGGTGCAGGTGATCTGCTTGATCCGGTTGACTCGGATTTCGCGGTTGTCGGGCGGCACGTGTGACTCCGGTACACCGATTAGTGTACCTCATGGCCGGCCCGATGCAGGGTTTAGTTGCTCAGGTGCCGGGCCTTGTTCTCGTCGTGGTAAGGCGTTTTCGGCCCACGGCTGTCGGGGTGCCAGAGCCGTTCTTCGGTTGGGAGCAGCTCTCGGAAACGTTTCAATGTGGCTTCCTGGGCCGGCTCTCCAGCGAGGTTGGTCCACTCGTTGGGGTCTTTGCTGTGGTCGTAGAGTTCCTCGCTGCCGTCCTCATAGCGGATATAGCGATAGCGTGCACCGCGTAGGGCGTGGTTGCCGTAGCTGTAGGTCGTGAGGATCGGGCGGTCCCAGCCGACGTCGGACTCGGGGTCCATTAAGGGGGTGAGCGACAGGCCCTGGTTCTTTTCATTCGCGGGCAGGCCGGCAAGGTCGATGAGTGTCGGGTACAGGTCGATCAGGCCAACCGACGCGCCGCTCGCGTTGTTACCTGCAATGCCCGGCCCGGCGAAGATCAACGGCACCTTTGTCGCTTCCTCCCAGAGCCCGTGCTTGGCCCAACGGTGCTTCTCGCCCAGGTGATAGCCGTGGTCGGACCAGAGCACGACGATCGTGTTGTCCGAAATCGCGCTTTTGTTCAACGCATCAAGCACCCGTCCGACCTGGTGGTCCACAAAGGCGACGCACGCGAGGTAGGCCTGCGTCGCGTCATCGATCTGATCTTGCTCACGCATCCAATCGAGCTTGGGCATCATGGGTAGCGCATGCACACGCTTTGAGATCGCCGGCGTGTCATCGAGGTCGTCCTGCTTGATCGGCGGCTCAATCACATCTTCGATCGGGAACAGGTCGAACCATTGTTGCGGGGCATATAGCGGGACGTGCGGCCGCCAGAAACCGACCGCGAGGAAGAGCGGCTTGTCGTGTTCATTGCCTAGCGCTTCGATCGCCCAGCTCGCGACCTTGTGATCGGGCATGTCCTCGTCGCGTTCGGGGTAGACGCCCCAATCGGTCTGCGTCGAGTGGTTGGGCGGGTGGTTGTAGGCGAAGCGTTTCTTGGGTTTGGGTCCGAAGCCGCCGAACTTGCCGCCGTAGGTGTCGAAGGCCTCGTGCCCGCCGTCACCGT
>Ga0213866_10003000_pt1 | contig 11623 bp, 10 predicted proteins | sample PICome_11_FD_160079 | JGI IMG/M metagenome (GOLD analysis project Ga0213866, IMG submission 160079) | Coastal seawater microbial communities near Pivers Island, North Carolina, United States - PICO284 | ecosystem: Environmental > Aquatic > Marine > Coastal | place: USA: North Carolina... | reverse complement strand
CTCAAACGCCCGGCAGAAGACGCCCAATCCGCCAGGCTTTGCGAATCTTCGCGTGCTTGGCGCCTTTGCGTTGAGCTCTTTAATCCCACGCTGAGTCCGGTGCGTAAATGGCGAAACCCTAGTCTAGAGCAGTTCTCGATTTGCTTTCGTCGTCATCCCGACTGGAGCAAAGCGGAAGGGAGGGATCCCTAAGCGAAACGGCTACATGTAGAAGGAGTATTGCGTTGCGCGAGCTTGCGCCAGGGCACGTTGAACCGAGGGGCTGAACGCAACGCCGAAACCAACCAACGGGCAAGCTACTCGAGAAGGGATCCCTCCCCTGCGGCTGCGCCTTCGGTAGGGATGACGGCACTCAGTCCAAAGCAAATCGAGAACTGCTCAATGACCTTGAAATCTTCAAGACATCAGAAGGCAATCGTCCATCCGCTTGCGAGTATCAAGCTGGAGTCGCTACGCGAAAACCGCCAGGCCCCTTTGCGTCTCGGCGACTTTGCGCGAGGATTCCTTCTTTTCTTCTGAGTCCCTGAAGCAAAGGCTAATCCAACAAGCGCGAGCGCAGGCTGGCTGATGGCATCTTGCAGGTTCCCATCGCTTTCGAGATGCGCATGCGGTTCGCAGCGATCAAGCGATAGAAAAGGTCGCGCAGAAACTTCGGGATGATCAGCGCATACGAAATCACGCGATGCACGCCCCCCAGCTTGCGGAAGATTCTCAGCACGGCCGTGGAGCGATCCATCACGAGGGGCTTGGCGTCCCCTTGCTCTTCGACGAGCAGCATTGAGTTGATGCCTTGATATTCCGGGTGATCCGCTAGCACGCGCGTGCCGTACTCGCCTTGCAGCGGCGCATAGAAGAAGTGCGCTTTCGGATCGCGCTTCTCGATGTATTGCACGCTGCGATTGCAGAAGCCGCACTCGCCGTCGTAAAGCACGACCAAGCGATTGCCCGCGTTGCTTTGCGTATCAACTGACTTCGCTTCTTGCTCTTGCGTCGTGGGCATCTTCGCTCCCATGCTGCGCCCCAAGTTGCGCCCTATGCTTTGCGCGCGGTCAGCGCTAACCTTGGCATTGTACTTCGCTCGTGCTGAGGCCGAGCAGATTTCACGCCGATCGAGGACCCAGCATGACCGAGCCCCATCATCCCGATTCAACGCTTGAACTCGATGGCCATTCGCTGACCCTCGACGATGTCCACCGCTTGCTGCGAGGTAGCACGACGGCTGCATCAATCGCGCCAGCATCGCTGACTCGGATGGCGGAGGCGCAAGCGCTGGTCGAGCAAGTGGTCGAGGCGGGCAAGCCGGTCTACGGGATTAACACGGGTTTCGGCAAGCTTGCCAGCACCAGTATTCCCAAAGCCGATCTGAAGCAGCTCCAACGCAATCTCGTGCGCTCCCACGCGTGTGGAGTCGGCGAGCCTCTCCCCCTCAACATCGTGCGGCTGATCATGCTGCTGCGCGCGAACTCGCTCACGCAAGGGCACAGCGGCGTGCGCGCGGAGGTCCCGAATCTGCTGCTCGCCATGATCGAGCGCCACGTTACGCCCTGGGTTCCCTCGCAGGGCAGCGTTGGCGCGAGCGGCGATCTCGCTCCCCTCTCGCACATCGCGGTCACGCTGATCGGCGAAGGCCGCGCATATTGGCAGGGCGAGCTGATTGATGCGGGCGATGCGCTGAAAGCTGCGGGTCTTTCGCCGATCGAGCTTGGCCCCAAGGAGGGGCTCGCGCTGATCAACGGCACGCAGGTGATTCAGGCGATCGGACTCGATGCGCTGACTCGCGCGCTGCGCCTGATGAAGCTCGCTGATCTCTCCTGCGCGCTGACCTTCGAAGCGCTGCGCGGCAATCCAAGCGCCTACGATGCACGCATCGGCAGGCTGCGCCCCCACCCTGGCCACGGGCTGGTTGCAAGCAACTTGCGTGCAGCGCTGCAAGGCTCCGAGCTGCATGCGAAGTCGCTGGCCGAGGGCAAAGTACGCGTGCAGGATCCCTACAGTTTGCGCTGTGCTCCGCAAGTTCACGGCGCTGCTCGCGACGCTCTCAACTACGTCAGCGATGCGATGGAATGCGAGCTGAACTCCGTCACTGATAACCCGCTGATCTTCCCAGAGAATGGCGACGTGATTAGCGGCGGCAACTTTCATGGCGAGCCGCTAGCCATTCCCCTCGACGTGCTGGCGATTGCAGTCAGCGAGCTTGGCTCGATCTCCGAGCGCCGCATCGAGCAGATGGTCAACCCGGATCTCTCGCGCCTGCCTGCATTCTTGAGCACGAACGCCGGGCTGAACAGCGGCATGATGATCACGCATGTCGCAGCAGCGGCCTTGGCGAGCGAGAACAAAGTTCACGCGCATCCCGCCAGCGTTGACAGCATCCCGACCAGCGCGAATCAAGAGGATCACGTTTCGATGGGCGTGACGGCGGCGCTCAAAGCGCGGAGTGTCGTTGCGAACGTCGAGCGTATCCTTGAGATCGAGCTGCTCTGCGCGCGCTACGCGATGCAGTTTCACCAGCCGACGAAGCTCGGCGCGCTCACACAGCCGGCCTTTGAGCTACTCGCCGAAGCGGTGGATGAGTTGAAAGAAGATCGCTTGGCGTATCCAGACATGGAAAAGGTCCGCGCACAGATTGAACGCGAACCTTTCCGCAAGTTGCTGCTGCAGTTGGACTGATTACTCAGCCGCGGGCTGCGCGGGCATGTCCACGCCAACCCAGCAATTCGCTGGGCCGATGTCAGCAGTGCCGGCTGCCTTGCACTGCAGGAAGAGCTGCATGCGATACGCGACCAGCGTGGCGTAAGCCATGCGCATCAGTGCGTCTCCGAGCTTGCACTCTTCACCCCAGGGCAGGTTCGTAGCGCGCTGCGAAAAGTCCTGGTGGCTGATGCCTTCGACCAAGCCCTCAAGCTCTTTGTACTGCGCATCCATGCGTGCAGCGAAGTTCTGGGGCGTGACGTTTTCAGCCGCGTTGTGGTAGGCTTCAGCGTGATCCCAGCCGCCTTTTACCGCGCTGATTGCGGGCACGATCGAGCATTAGGTCAGGTAGCGCAGCAGCTCCGTCGTCGAGCGTTGCGGCGGCGTGAAGCGATACCCTGCGCCGCCCGTGGGGATCTTTTCCGCGAGGTGCTTGATGATGTTGATCTCGTGGCGGCAAGCGGCCAAGAGTTGCTCTTTGTTGATCATGGTATTCCTTCAGGCTGTTTACGCGTTGGATTCTTCGGATGGCGATCAGGGGTGCGAGCACTCGATGGAGTCGCTTTGAATTCGCTTTGGAGTCGCTTTGAAATCGCGCTCAAATCAGGTCTAGCTCTACCAGACGATACGCACGAAGCGCGCTCAGAGGGCAGCTAAACTTCGTACAAGCGTACTCACTTGCCCAGAGCAACATAGTAGGGGCGATTCTTTCGCCACCAATCCCTTGCCTTGTTCGCATCCTTGTCGAAGTTCTGCCCGCTCAGGCGCTCCACCATATTCAGGCGAGCATAAAGCTCCAGCTCACCCGCGTTATGAATGCTCTCGTCAAGCATCAGATCAATCACGGACGTGAGGCTACCCTCCGGAATCGCGAACGATGCGAGGAAGAGCTTCTGATACTTTTGGTCCTTCAGCGCTTGCTTCAAGAAAGCGACAGGCGTGATCTCAACCTGCGCGAGCTCGAAGCTCGAAGGCATCACGTACACCATCATCGTGGGGAATGCGATTGGCCGGAACAAGCGCTCGAACTTCTTCGGGTCGTCTTCGCTCTGCACTTCGAGCATTGCCGGGCGCATCAGCGCACTCAGGCGCAGCTCGGATAGAATGTCGTCCCTGCCGATGCCCGGCGCAATCACGCTGAGATCCTGAATCGAGATGCTGACGCTGATCGGCGAGCCACCGGGTAGCAGCTCGATGCTCTCGCCCTTGACCAGAATGCTCTCGCTATCCGCCAGGCTGCTCGTCTGATTCAGCATGTCCCTGACCGTCACTTCGCGCGCGATCTGCACGAGCGAACTCGACGCCTGCCCGCCATCGCCAAGGGTCAGCCGGATCGTGCGGCTCGAACGATTCGCCAAGATCAACTCGATCTCCAGCGGCGATTCAAGCGAGCCCTTATCCGTCGCGCTGAAGCGAACGATCGAGCGCTTTACTCGAAGCGTACCCGCGATCAAGCGCTCAGCCTGCGTGCCCGTGCGAGCGTCCAGCAGCAAGCTCTGGATCAAGCGCATGTGCTTGCTCTCCGGAGCCAGCAGAAGCAGAGCCTCGCAAATCTTGATCGCGCGGTCGTTGTCGCCGTCGAGGTGAAACTGGCGCGCCCGCCGCAAACGATCCATGACGAAGCGATCCACTTCGTTGACGTCAAAGTCGCCGTCGCCGATCCAATCGCGGGAATCATCGTCGAGCCCATAGCCTGGCGGCGTGGTGCCCGAGCCCTTCTTCGCATCGCCAGCCTCGCGCACCGTGTTGTCGTCATCGCTGACCGTCTCCACGTCCTCGGGTGTCAGCGCAGGCTCGCCACCGCCGCTCTCTTGGAGCTTGCGTTCGAGAACGTAGACCACGAGCTCCAACTGCGTCGCCGTGTCTGGGTCGGTTTCTTTGCTCATTTCGTAGAAGGAACGGATCAGTTCGATGTTCTTCGGTCCGCGCTTGGTCAGTTCATCTGCAATCTTGGACTTCTCATCGTTCTCGACGCGGCTGATCTCGTTCAGCAAGCGATCCAGGTAGTAATCCGCGTAGGCGCCGGCTTCAGCATCTTCCTTGGGATCGCGCTCGACGCCGGCATTCTCATTGCCATTGTTGGTTTCGAAGCCGCCCTCGTTGAATGTGCCCTCTCCGCTTTGGCCATCAATCGCGTAGGGATCGTCGGAGCTCCCGAACATTGAACAAGCGCTGAAGAGCAGCGCTGACGAAACACTCACGAGCACGAGTGTGATGGTTTGCTTGAAGGTCATTGCGTAATCCTGAAGAGCGACCACTTGGCCTGCTACATCGGGGAATCGTGAACGAGGCATGGCATCTGCCTCAGACTCAAGGGGATGAGCCGGTGGCGGGAGTATAGCAAGATGCCTCGCCGATTCTCCCCTCATCCAATCACGCTCCATGCGCCATCAAACGCTGGTAAGCATCGCGAATGCGGTTGAAGCGCTCTTCAGCTTCTGCCTGTTCGCTGCTCGAAGCCTGGCCGACGCGATCAGGGTGATAGCGCATGGCCATCGCGTGATAGGCGCGCTTGATCTGCTTCGGCGTCGCTCCACTCGGCAGGCCAAGCACTTCAAGCGGCTGCGCACGCGCGCTGAAATCCGCCTTGCGTTGAGTTGAGCCTGCGCTCTCTCGGCCCCGAGCTGGTGGCGCGACGCTCTGCGCGATCTCGCGTATGACGCCGCGCGGGAGCAGCAGCGAGTCCCCGATTTCGATCAGATACTCTTCACAGCGTGAGTGACTCGCCGCATGTCGCTTGAACATCACCCTGGCGCAGACGCGCAGGAAATCTCGGCGCGCTGACTGCGACGCAGCCCTGCGGATACTCTCGCACGCCTGCTTGAGCTGGCCCTCGCTGAGCGGCTGCAATTCCTGGCACAACATCTCCAGCGTCTCGGCATCAGGCACGAGGTTGGCCTGCGCGAGCTCAAATCGAGCGCGTGTGGGAGCAGTTGAATCGAAACCCTCGGCGATCAGCGCGCAGCTCCAGATGATGCAGGCGGATGGGACGGCAAAGGTGCTGGGCTGCGATTGTCGCTTGGCGCGAGCGGAGTAAAGCTCATCTCGCATTCTCGCGGTGTAGCGCTGACTGCGCGCGAGTTCCCCTTTGCGCGGGAGCCAGAGCGTGGCGAATACGATCATCGCGCTGAAGGTCAACCCGGGAGCGAGCGGCGAGTCAACGCCCCCCACCTCAAGCCCGATGGCGGCGATCAGCAGGCCAAATCCAATCAAGAAAGCGACTTGCATAAGCTCTCTTTCATCACGTCGGCGCTTGCATTCTTGTGCGAAGCCTCAGCGCTGACTGGCCAGATTATAGCCACAAGCGCCCTGCGCGCGAAATCACCAGGCGCCACATGGATCAAGCGCACGACTCGGCGATTTGACGGGAAATTCGGGAACTTCAGAGCGGAAACCTGCGTCTGAGCCTGTGTTACGAGGTCTTTACCTTCCGCGCCGCAGTATCGGCGCGAAGGTAAGCGGTGCGCAGATTCTGCGCTAAGGAGCTTCTGTGAGCCACGTCGCGAAGAAGAAAATGGTGCGAGCAGGAGCGCTGGCCCTGATATTGGCTGCACTCTCCACGCTGCTTTGGATCGCGCCTGGTGCTGATCCAGTGCAAGCCAAAGAGGAGCTGGTCACGCTGCCCAATCGGGATAGCGTTTCGCTCACCATCTATAATGAAGCTGATCTGACTTTCGTGCAGGAAGAGCGCATGCTTGGATTTTCCAAGGGGCGCAACCGCCTGCAGTTCTCTTGGGCGAACACGCTGATTGATCCGAGCTCGGTGCTCTTTGAATCGCTCAGCGATCGCGACATCGAGATCACCGGCACGACTTATCCCAAAGAGAGCGGCGAGATGCTGATCTGGGAGATCGACGTTGCCGAATCCGGCAGCTTCCCCGTACGCATCAGCTACTTCACCTCGGGCGTTTCTTGGCAGGCGAGCTACGAAGCCATCACCACGCCAAAGGGCGATGAGATGGCGATGACCGGCTACGTCACGGTCAACAATCTCTCAGGCGAGGAATACGAAGATGCATCCGTGCGGCTGATCATCGGCAACGTGAACCTGGTGCAGGAGATCAGAGATCTGGCCTTGGCAGCGCGCTACGCCGGGCTGCGCACCTACTACTCTGAGCCTCACGCGGGCAAGCCCACGCAGGATCCTGAACCCTCGGACAGCGTCAACGAAGATGCTGAAGGCGGGAGCGCTGCCCCAGAAGAAAACTCTGCCGGCGAGCGCGAGTTTGCCAAGCGCATCGTCAAAGAGAGCGTCGGCGAATACTTCATGTACAGCGTTGAGGGCAAAGAGACCATCTCGCACGGCTGGTCGAAGCGTTTGATCGCGATCAAGCCTCAGCAGGTCAAGACTGACCAGCGCTACGAATACAATCGTCAAGAGTACGGCGCGGCACTGCAACGCTTGATCTTCTTCCGCAACGACGCTGAGTATGAGCTGGGCAACGAGCCTTTGCCGCCGGGGCCGGTGCGTGTTTATAGCCGCGCAGAGAGCGGGCGCTTGTCGTGGGTAGGCTCGACGCAGAGCGAGTACATCGCGCTTGGCGACGAGGTGAAATGGAACCTTGGCGCTGACCCCAACGTACGCATGGAGACGCGCATCATGCGTCAGCGGCGCGAGCGCTTGGACTTCGAGAGCGGCCCCACACGCTTCAACGATCGCCTCGTCGGCTACGATACCGAGCTTGAGTACGTCATCGAGTTCACCAACTTCCGCGATGTTCCGGTCGAGATTGAGTTCTACGCGAATCCGCAGCACCCCGACTTCGACTTCAACAATCTGAGCGCGGATGCAGAGGTGGAAGACGCCTTCACCCGCAAGTGGCAGTTTGATCTGCCCGCAGGCGAGAAGAAGAGCGTGGCCTTCACCGTGATCTTCCACGAAGGCTCGAACCGCAAGTAAAGCCTGCGTTTGAGGCCAAGGCAGACATTGAGAATCACCGCTATCTTTGGAACGAGAGATCTATGCGAATCACTCCCATCCTGATCATCGTGCTGCTTTCAGCGATCAGCTTTTCGCTGCTGCTCTTGGCGACAACGCCAGAAGTGCAGGCGCGCGAAGAGCTGGTGACGCTGCCTGATCGCGATCGCGTCACGCTCACGATTTACGATCCGGTTGATCTGACCTACGTCGAAGAAGTTCGACAGCTCACCTTCAACAAGGGGAAGAACAAGCTGCAGTTCTCGTGGGCGAACACGCTGATCGATCCGACCTCGGTGACCTTTGCTCCGCTCAACGCGAGCGCTGACATTGAGATTCTCGATACCAGCTATCCGCGCGAATCAAACGAGATGCTGATCTGGAACGTGGAAGCAGCCGAAGCTGGCACGCAGGCCGTGCGCATCACCTACTTCACCTCGGGCATTTCATGGGCTGCGAGCTATCACGCGCTGCTCACCAACAACGGCGCGAACACAAAGCTCACGGGCTACGTCACGGTCAACAACCGCTCTGGCGAGGAGTACGCGGATGCCTCGGTTCGTCTCATCATCGGCAACATCAATCTTGTCGAGACCGTGCGCGATCTGGCAACGCGCGAATCTTGGGGCGAGCTCAAAGATCTGTACGAAGCTGCCAAGAAGGATGACGGGATGCCGCCACCCGAAGCGCCGGGCAGCGATGCTCCAAGAAGCAAGAGCAAGGGCGAGAGCTTGGGTAAGCTAGCCAAGCGAGTGGTGAAGGAGAACGTCGGCGAGTACTTCATCTACACGATCGAAGGCAGCGAAACGATTTCCCACGGTTGGTCAAAGCGCTTGGTCGGCATCAAGCCCGTGGACCTGAAGACCCGTCAGGTCTACTACTACAAGCCTGCTGAATTCAACATCGACGCGCTCGTGCGCACGCTGAGTTTCTACAACACCGAAGAAGATGGCCTTGGCAACGAGCCGCTCCCCGGCGGTCCCGTGCAGTGCTTCAGCGATGAAGGCGATGGCCGCCTGAGCTACGTCGGGCTTACGCAAGCTGAGTACCTGCCAATCGGCGACGAAGCGAAGTGGAACCTTGGTCAAGACCCGCTCGTCACGATGGAAAGTGCGCGTATGAAAGAACGGCGCAACAATCTCGTCTTCACCAACAATGGCCGCAACCGCTGGCTTTCTGGTTACGACATCGAGCACGACGTGCGCCTGCGCTTCAAAAACATGCGCAGCAACGACGTCGAAATCGAAGTTCACTCATCGCCTCAGCACCCAGACGTTGAGTTCCTGAATCAAAGCGAAGGTGCTGAGATCGAAGATGCCAAAACGTGGAAGTGGCGCTTCCCGCTGGCGGCTGGCGAAAGCAACGACGTGACCTACACGCTGCGCTATCGCGAAGGCTCGAATCGCCGCTAAGCGACGCCAATCCCGAACGCTCTGATTCACCGGCAAGGAAGACTTATGAAACTGAAGTACACGATCCCCGCTATCGCCCTCGCCGCAATCGCGCTCGGCTTGATGCTCACGAGCAAGCAAGCGCAGGCGCGGGAAGAGCTGGTGACGCTGCCGAATCGCGACCGCATCTCGATCACGATTTACAACGAGGTTGACCTGACCTTCGTGCAAGAAGAGCGCGCGCTTTCCTTTAACAAGGGAGAGAATCGCCTGCAGTTCTCGTGGGCGAACACGCTGATTGATCCGACTTCGGTGATGATCAACTTTCTCGATTCAAGCGCGGGCCTTGAGATTTCAGATACCAGCTATCCAGCCGGCGAGAGCACTGCGCTGATCTGGTCGGTGCAAGCCGAAGAAGCAGTGGCCACGAGTGTCGCGATCAGCTACTTCACCTCGGGTATCTCCTGGCAATCGAGCTACGAGATGCGCCTCAACGCTGCGGGTAGCGAAGCGCTGCTCACGCCTTATGTGAGCGTCACGAATAACTCGGGCGAAGAATACGAAGACGCGGAGATCAATCTGATCATCGGCAATGTGAACCTCGTCGAGAGCATCCGCCAACTCGCCCAAGGCGGTCGCTGGGAAGAAGCACGCGCACAGTTTGGCGCGCCCAAAAGAGAAGCCGAAAAACTCGAAGGTCGGCGCGGCGGCCTTGGCGCTGGCGGCGGCGGTTCTGATCGCGACGCAGCCACGATCAAGCGCGTCGCGAAAGAAAGCGTCGGCGAGTACGCGATCTTCAAGATCGAGGGTACTGAGACAGTGAGCAACGGCTGGACCAAGCGCATGCGCATGGCGCCTCCATCGACGGTCAAGACGATTGACCTCTACGCCAGCAAGCCGAAAGAGTTCGGCACAAGTGCGCTCGTGCGGGTCATCGAATTCAAGAACGACAAAGAGTCGGGCCTGGGCGAGTACCCGATCCCCGCGGGCAGCGTGCAAGTGATGCAAGAAGATGCAGGCCGCCTCTCGCTCGTTGGCAGCACGCAGGCGAAGTACCTGCCGATCAAAGACAAGGCGCGTTGGAACTTGGGCGCCGATCCCCTCGTGCAGCTTGAAGTCAAGATGATGAACGAAGAGCGCGAGCGCCTGGCCTTCACCAACGCTGGCCGCTTTCAGCGCTTGTCCGGCTGGGACTACGAGTGGGAGTACATGCTCGAAGTCCGGAACAACAAGCGCACGCCGATCGCGCTTGAGATTCACCAGACTCTCGGCAGCACCTCGGACGAGTTCATCAGCGCTGACAATTCCGAAGTGGAAGATGCCTTCACCCGCAAGTGGCGCAGCACGCTGAACGCTGGCGAGACCTTCGAGCAACGCTACGAAGTGCTGCGCAGAATGGGCACGAACGTGAAGTAACCCGAGTACATGAATCCCAAACAATCAAAGCGCCCGCATGCTTCACAACATGCGGGCGCCTTGCGTTTCGCCGATACAGAGAGACTCAAGCCGCCATGCGCGAGCGGTACTCTTGGCTCAGGCTCGCAGGTACGGGGTCGGCCGGGATCTTGGTCTGCAAGCTCATCGCTCGGGCGAGCGCTTCGCTCAATCCCTCAGGCTCAGTGGCGCGGGATACTTCAGCGCGCAAGCGAGTAAACTCCTCGCCCAAGCTGTTGACGCGTCGCTCAAGCGACTCCAGGCTTTCGCGCATGTTCTCCAGTGGAATCGCGTCGATGTCGTTCACCAACACGTCGCTCAGACTCTGATGCAGATCGCCGAGCTTCGCGCCAAGGGCCTGCAGGCCTTGCCCGCCTGTCTGCGCGCTTTCGTCGGCAGCCGCCATGATGCGCTTCTCAACAAGCTTGATCTGGCCCGCCAGCCCTTCAACCTTGCGCACCTTGCTGGAAAGATTCGCGACGACCGCGCGCACTCCAGCCAGCTCGCCGAACTTGTCAGCGATCGCTTTCAACTGCGGACGCAGCTCATCCGAGGGATTGCGATTGCGCATGGTGGCAACGTCGTGATTCAGATCGAGCAGCGAGTTGTCGAGGCGATTCGAATCAACCTCGTGCTTGGCGAGAAACTCGGAGAAGCGGTCTTCAAGCTCGCCCAGTCCTTCTCGCACCGTGCGAAGCTGATCGTTCTGCTCTTCAATGCCTTCCGCCAACTGCTCGGTCGTAGGTTTGCGCTTGCGAGAGCGCAGGCCATCTTCGATCAGCGTCCAGGTCACGGCGGCCAAGAAGCCAGCGCCGCCGGCTAGCGAAACGCGCAATCCAGCTTGAAGATGGAAGCCCGCGTTCTGCGTGTACTGTGCGAGCGCCACGCCACCAGCACCTGCTAAGGGCAGCAGCCAGAAACGATTGCGAGCGTTCAATAGGGAAAGCACCTTGCGAGCCTTGCTTGAGCTTGTGCCGCTGGCTGCGCCGGGCTTAGGGATGATTCGAGTCGTCATGCTGCTCTCCGCTCTCGGCAGGCGTTGCGGACGCGCTCGGGCACCATTGCCGCTGGGCGCGCAGCCGCTCAAGCTTGGGTCATAATCCCGCTCAAGCAGCGTTTTGTTGTGGGGTGTAGGGCAGAACCTTCACCACCGTGCGTTCATGATCGGCATGAAGCTTGTTCAGCACGA
>Ga0213866_10002997_pt1 | contig 11631 bp, 12 predicted proteins | sample PICome_11_FD_160079 | JGI IMG/M metagenome (GOLD analysis project Ga0213866, IMG submission 160079) | Coastal seawater microbial communities near Pivers Island, North Carolina, United States - PICO284 | ecosystem: Environmental > Aquatic > Marine > Coastal | place: USA: North Carolina... | reverse complement strand
TCTCCTGCTTCAGGACGAACGAACAGCCCGAGGAGGCCGAGTCCGACGGCGAGTCCGATCGAGACGACCCAGGTCCACCCGACGATGGTCTTGGCCACAGAGATCGACCCAACCTCTTCGACCGGCAGGGTGATGGATGGCATCAGTGCCACGCCCTCGTGTCGGACCATTTCGACTTGGACCCCGGCGCTAATGGCAACCGGGTCGTCGCGGTCGCCGATGACGCGGGCGTGTGCGTCGCCGATGAATCCGCGCATCACGGCCGCACCGGCGCGCCAGGTGGCGATCGTGTCGAGAAATGTGCCGAGCTCGGATGGTGACATGCCAAGTTGTGGTGCGTCGACGGCGGCCACGAGGTCGGTGACCTGATCTCGAATGTCGTCGTCGGCGAGGATGGCGTGGGCGGCATTGGTGCTGCCGGAGGGGGAAAAGGCCACACGGTCGAGCCAGAACGTGCCAACGCTGAGAGCCATGAAGCCCGCTGCTACGAGCAGAAGTAGCCCACCGAACGATCGTCGCACGGCCGAAAGTGTAGTTGTCAACTCCGTTCGTCGGACGTTCGTCACCATGTTGCTTGCACGAACAGCTGTTCGTTAGCTAGACTCTAAAATTACATTGGTGCAACTCATCCGAGTTCCACTGGGACACCCCTCGCTCATGATGGGGCTAACACCACATCGGCGAATCGGTTTCGACCGAGCGCCCCCACTATCGCTGACCCCGGCGTCAGTCACCTGAAGGAGACATTCGACATGAGCAACGATCGCGACAAGGCGCTCGACCTGGCCCTCCAGCAGATCGACAAGCAGTTCGGCAAGGGCGCCATCATGAAAATGGGCGACCGCACGAACATGGCAATCGAGACCGTGCCGACCGGTGCGCTCTCACTTGACCTCGCCCTCGGCGTCGGCGGCCTGCCCCGTGGCCGTGTCACCGAGATCTATGGCCCGGAGTCGTCGGGTAAGTCGACGCTCGCCATGCACGTCGTGGCGGAAGCTCAGCGCAATGGCGGCGTGTGTGCCTACATCGATGCTGAGCACGCAATGGACCCGGTATACGCCGCTGCCATCGGCGTCGACGTTGACCAGCTCCTCATCTCCCAGCCCGACACTGGTGAACAGGCGCTGGAGATCGCCGACATGCTGACCCGCTCGGGTGCGATCGACGTACTGGTAATCGACTCAGTGGCCGCGCTCACACCGCGCGCCGAGATCGAAGGCGAGATGGGTGACAGCCACGTCGGCCTTCAGGCTCGTCTCATGAGCCAGGCACTGCGCAAGCTCACCGGCAACCTCAACAAGACCAAGACGATCGCCATCTTCATCAATCAACTGCGCGAGAAAATTGGCGTCATGTTCGGCTCGCCCGAAACGACACCGGGCGGTCGTGCACTCAAGTTTTACTCGTCGGTGCGTCTCGACATCCGCCGTATTGAGGCCCTGAAAGACGGCGCCGACGTAGTGGGTAACCGCACCCGGGTCAAGGTCGTGAAGAACAAGGTGTCGCCGCCGTTCAAGCAGGCCGAGTTCGATATCATGTACGGCAAGGGCATTAGCCGCGAGGGTTCACTCATCGATATGTCGGTGGACCTCGGCATCGTGAAGAAGTCCGGGGCTTGGTTCACATACGAGGGCGAACAGCTCGGCCAGGGCCGAGAAAAGGCCAAGGAGTACCTGCGAACCAATCCCGAAGTCACGATGGAGATCAGCGACAAGGTGCTGATTGCGTCAGGCCTGAAGGACGACCCGAACGCCCCGGTCGCAGCCGAGAGCGAAGAGTTCTCCGACGCTGACGACGAACCCATCAGCCTCGACTGAAGCCGTTCGGAGCGCAGTAGGCGTCGATCTCTGGTGGCTCCGTCCCGTCTTCCGGGACCAAGCCACCGCAGATTCGACGGCACAGTGATCAGCTGTTGAAGACGTAATCGTTCTCGACGAACGGCTTGGTGATCATGAGGATCAGGGTCACCACGAAGATGAGGTGGGTGATGCCGATTCCGGCTGAGAGCTTCTTGGCGGCAGCCTCGGAGCCGTCGGTGAGGGATGGCTTGATCATGAACCAACTCACGGCCATCGCAGCGACCCACAACACGATCGAGATGCCGATCCAGTAGGTCTCGGCGATGCTGATCTTCGTGATACCCGCCATGCCCATGCCGGCCACCCACAGCACCACCAGCGCCGGGAACACCACGCGCATGTGCAGGGTGGCCACCGAGGCGGTCTGACCGGCCTTCTGCAGGCGGGGATAAACGAACAGCGGCCCAAAGGCAAGCACCACAGCGATGATGTGGACGATGTAGAGCAGGTCGAGGCTCAGTTTGCCCTCTGGATTGAAGATGGCGATCACGGCCGCAGAAGCTACCTCCACCTCGCCCGGTCATGGTTGACGGAGGGCCGTCGCGCTGCCGCCTCGGTAGCCTCGGTGACCATGTCGGAAGGGCTCGGACACGATGGTCGCAAGTACGTCGTGCGCACCTACGGGTGCCAAATGAACGAGCACGACTCCGAACGCATTGCCGGCCTGCTCGAGGCCGACGGCATGGTACGCGCAGAGTCGGAAGACGACGCCGACGTCGTGGTGCTTAACACCTGCTGCATCCGTGAGAACGCCGACAACAAGCTCTACGGCAACCTCGGCCACCTCAAGACCTGGAAGGGCAAGAAGGACGGCCGCCAGATCGTGGTGTCGGGATGCCTCGCCCAGAAGGATCAAGAGGTGGTGGCCCAGAAGGCTGGCCACGTCGACGTGGTGATGGGCACCCACAACGTGCACCGCGCCGCCACGTTGCTCGCCGAAGCCACGGAAGCGACCGGACCGATAACGGAGATCTTCGAAGCCGCCGTGGCCGACGACGAGGCGCTGTTCCCCTCCGCTCTCCCGGCCCGTCGCGAAGTGAGCTACGCCGGATGGGTGACCATCCAGATCGGCTGCGACAACAACTGCGCATTCTGCATTGTGCCCGCTGTGCGAGGCGAGGAAATCAGCCGTCCCCACGCTGACATCGTCGCCGAGGTCGAATCGGTCGCCGCCGACGGCGTCACCGAGGTCACCCTGCTCGGCCAGAACGTCAACAGCTACGGGCGCGACCTCCAGCTCGCCGCCCGTCAGGCGGGCGACGCCGACGCCAAGCTCAGCCCGCTGTTCGCCGACCTCCTCCGCGACGTCGGGGCGGTGCCCGGCATCAGGCGGGTCCGCTACACCAGCCCCCACCCGAAGGACATGCGGCCCGAAACCTTCGCCGCCATGGCCGAGACGGCGGCCGTGTGTGAGCACCTGCACTATCCCCTCCAGTCGGGTAGCGACCGAGTGCTCGCACTGATGCACCGCGGGTACACGGGCAAGCGCTACCTCGCAAAGCTGGCTGAGGCCCGCCGGATTGTGCCCGACCTCGCAGTGTCGACCGACATCATCGTCGGTTTCCCCGGTGAGACCGACGACGACTTCGAACTCACCCTCGAGGTCGCAGCGGCCGCCGAGTACGACTACGCATATACCTTTATTTTCTCGCCGCGTCCAGGAACCGAGGCGGCCGAGATGGAGGCCAACTTCGTCGAACCCGCCGTCGCCAGCGAGCGCTTCGATCGACTGCGCGTCGTGATCGAACGGTCGGCGCTCGCCAAGCACCAAGCACGAGTCGGTCGTGTCGAAGAGGTGCTGGTCGAGGGCCCGTCGAAGAAGGACCCCAACGTCATCTCGGGTCGCACACGCCAGAACAAGCTCGTGCACTTCACGCCGCCGTCGCCGCTGCGAGGCGGCAGCTACGCCAACGTCGAGATCATAAGGGCAGCGCCACACCACCTCATCGGTGAGTTCGTCGAGCAGATTGCCGAGGCCACGCACAAGGTCAAGATCCCCGTCGCCTCGCTCTGAGGCCTGGCTCGCTACGATCCAACGGCATGGGGGCTGAGCAGACCGATCTGCAGCTGGATGAGTATCGCGCCAGTATCGACAACATCGATGCCGCGCTCGTACACCTGCTCGCCGAGCGGTTCAAGATCACCAAGGCCGTTGGGCGCTACAAGAAAGACGCCGAACTGCCACCGGCCGACCCGGACCGTGAAGCGATCCAGATCGCTCGGCTGCGCACCCTCGCCGAGGAGTCGGGGCTCGACCCGGCGTTCACCGAGAAATTCCTCCGTTTCGTCGTTGCCGAGGTGATCCACCACCACCAGCGCATCGCCGAGGGGGAACGTCTCTGACGCGGTCATTGCGCCCGCTCGAGCAGCCCCCGCGCGTCGCCGTAGTCGGAGCGACCGCATCGGGAAAGTCGGCGGTCGCCATGGCGGCAGCTCGGGCCCTCGCCGAGCGAGGGGTGCGGATCGATCTCGTGTCGGTCGATTCGATGCAGGTGTATCGGGGCATGGACATCGGTACAGCCAAGCCGACGCAGGCCGAACGGGCCGAGGTAGTGCATCACGGGCTCGACCTCGTCGAGCCGACCGCCGACTTCACGGTCGCCGACTTCAAGCTCGCTCACGCCGCTGCGCTCGACGAGATCGACGCCGCCGGCGCGCAGGCAGTCCTCGTCGGCGGGACCGGGCTTTACCACCGTGTGGTGATCGACGAGTTCGATCTGCCAGGGGAGTACCCGGATGTGCGCATGGCACTCGAGACCGAGCCCGATACTCCTGCGCTCCATCGACGTCTCGCCGAACTCGACCGGGCAGCGGCCGAGAAGATGGAGCCGATGAATAGGCGCAGAGTGATCAGAGCCCTCGAGGTCACCCTCGGTTCCGGTCAACCCTTCAGCTCCTTCGGCCCCGGCGTCGACCACTACCCCGGCGGCGGGGTCACCCAGGTGGGGCTGCGCTGGCCGAGGCCGGTCATGGCCGAGCGCATCGCAGCCCGTGTCCATCAGATGATCGCCGACGGTCTCGTCGCCGAGGTCGAGCGTCTCGCTGCCATCGGCCTGTCGCGCACGGCGGGCCAGGCGCTGGGCTACAAGGAAATCGTCGCTGCGCTGGACGGTGAGATGAGCCAGGATGAAGCGGTCGAGCTCATCATCACCCGCACTCGACAATTCGCCGTCCGCCAGGAGCGCTGGTTCCGTCGTGATCCACGCGTACGCTGGGTCGATGTAGAGGTCGACGCCGTCGCCGAGTGCACACCGGACGTGATCGATCTCCTCGAACAGGCAGCTGCATGAACCTCACCCTCACCAAACACCACGGATTGGGCAACGATTTCCTCATCGTGTTCCACCCCGGTGTCGAGGGCGACGACGCGCTTGGAGAGTTGGCCGCACGACTGTGCGACCGTCGACGCGGTGTGGGCGCCGACGGGCTCCTCGTCGCCGAATCGGCCGAAGGCAAAGCTGCTCGCATGTACCTCTACAACGCCGATGGCTCGCGCGCCGAGATGTCGGGCAATGGCATCCGGTGCTTCGCCCAGGCCGTCGCCATGCGCCGGGGCGCCGAAGAGGGTTCGGCCTTCGACCTTGCGTCGCAGCTGATCGAGACCGATGCCGGCGACAAGCTCGTCACCCTCACAGCAGGCGGCGACGACGCGACCATCGAGGCCAGCGTCGACATGGGCCTCGTCAGGGACCTAGTAGAGCCTGCCGGTTGGGCCGCGCTCGGCTGCAACCCCGATCGCCCAGTCGCTCACCTCAGCATGGGCAACCCGCACTCGGTTGTTGGTGTCGACGAGGTCGGCGCGGTCGATCTCACCGAGCTGGGCGCCAAGGTTCCGCACGTCAACCTCGAAATCGTCGAACCCGGCCCGGAACCCGAAGCCATCACCATGCGTGTCCATGAACGTGGTGCAGGTATCACTCAGGCCTGCGGCACCGGTGCGTGCGTCTCGGCGCACGCAGCCCGCGTGTGGGGCTTGGTGGCGTCGAATGCGTCCGACATCACCGTGCACATGGACGGCGGCTCGGCGGTGGTGTCGTTCAACGACGATCGGCCCGGCGAGGTCCGCCTCACCGGGCCCGCCACCTACGTCGCAACCATCGACGTCGAGGTCCCATGACTAACTGGCAGTATGACGAGGCGCTCGCCGGGACCCTCATCGATCGGACGATTCGCGAGAAAATCGTCCTCGTCGGCGTTGGCTTGCCCGGTGACGACGAGGAGTCAGTTGAGGCCAGCCTGGACGAACTCGAACTGCTCGTCGACACTGCCGGCGCCTACGTCGTCGCCCGCCTCACCCAGCAGCGACAGGCACCCGACCACACCTGGTACGTCGGCAAGGGCAAGGCCGAGGAACTGAAAGAGCTGTGCCTGGCACTCGACGTCGACACCGTGGTGTTCGACAACGAACTCACCCCCGCTCAGCAGTACAACCTGGAGAAGCTGCTGAAGCGCACGGCGATCGACCGCACGGCGGTCATCCTCGACATCTTCGGCCAGAACGCTCACACCCTCGAGGGCAAGGCCCAGGTCGAGCTCGCGCTGCTCCGGTACCGGCTACCTCGCCTCCGGCGCGGCGCCAAGGCGAACTTAAGTCAGCAGCGTGGCGGTGTCGGCGCCCGCTTCGGTGGCGGTGAGACCAAGATCGAGACTGACCGCCGTCGCATCATGCGACGTATCAACAAGCTCGAGCGTGATCTGGCTCAGCTCGCCGACACCCGAGCCCTCCAGCGGAAGAGTCAGAGCCGGAGCGGGCTGGCCGCGGTCACGATCGTCGGCTACACCAATGCCGGCAAATCGACCCTGCTCAACACCCTCACGGACTCGGGAGTCCTCAGCGAAGACCGCCTGTTCGCAACCCTCGATCCCACGACGCGCCGCCTTGCGTTCCCGGGTGGCGAGCCGGTCCTGCTCACCGACACGGTCGGCTTCATCAGCCGCCTTCCTCACGGTCTCGTCGAGTCGTTCAAGGGCACGCTTGAAGTCGCAGCCCGCGCCGATTATCTCGTGCACGTCGTCGACGCCAGCGCGCCCGACCCTGAGGGCCAGATCGCCGCAGTGCGCGAGGTGCTCGGTGAGATTGAGGCCGATGCCGTCCCCGAGTTGCTCGTCTTCAACAAGGCCGACCTCGCCCCAGGCGTCGCCAAGGAGCTTGTCGCCGACCACGGGGGCTCGGTCGCGCTAAGCGCAGCGACGGGCGAGGGCATCGATGATTTTCTCCAAACCCTCGCCGACCGACTCCGGTCCCTCAGCGTGGTCCACGAACTGCGCGTGCGCTACGAGCGCGGCGACATACTCGCTGCAGTTCACCGCGAAGGCGAGGTCGTGTCGGTCACCGACGGCCTCGAGGAGTGGACCATCAGAGCGCGGCTGTCCGACGCCTCCGCTGGCCGCCTCGAGGAGTTCGTAGTCGAGGGCGAGTCGTCGCTGAGCCACGACGCAGGCCGCAGCGAGCTAGTCACCGACCCCATTCCATCGAACACTCCCGTCACGGAGGAATGATGAGCAGCGGTTTCGTGCCTCCGCCGTATCCATACGACCGACTGAACGATTTGCGCGCCGAGGCTGCCGACCGCTTCGGCACCGTGATCGACCTGTCGATCGGTACGCCGTTCGACCCTCCGCCCCAGATCGTGCTCGACGCACTCGCATCGAGCGGTTCCGAGCGCAGTTATCCAGCCAGTGTTGGGAGCCCAGCGCTTCTCGACGCAGCCGCCCGATGGATGCAGCGTCGCCTTGGTGTCGACGTGCCCGTGGGAGCCATCGGCGCCACTATCGGATCCAAGGAGTTCGTTGCGTCGCTGCCGCACTTCTTGTCGCTGCGGACCCCGGGCAAGGACACCGTGTTGTATCCGGCCGTCTCCTACCCCAGCTACGAAATGGGGGCCACGCTCGCTGGGCTGCGAGCGGTGCCGGTCGACACCGACGAGTTCGGTCGATTGCTCCTCGACTCGATTGAGCAGAGCGATGTCGAACGCGCACTGATGCTCTGGATCAACACGCCCGGCAATCCGACCGGCCATCTTGACGACCTCGATGCCGCCGCTGGGTGGGGCCGCAAGCGATCGATTCCGGTGTTCTCGGACGAGTGTTACGTCGAGTTCACCTGGACCGACGAACCGCGAACGATCCTGTCGAGCGGTCTCGACGGCGTCGTCGCCGTGCACTCGCTCTCCAAGCGTTCGAACCTGGCCGGAGTTCGGACCGGCTGTTACGCCGGCGATCCCGACATCGTCCAGTTCCTCCGCGAGATCCGCAAGCACGCCGGGATGATGGTGCCCGGACCGGCTCAGGCCGCGGCGGCCGCCGCCTTCGACGACGACGCCCACGTCGACGAACAGCGCCAACGGTACGACTCGCGTCTCCGGCGTCTCGCTGCGGTGATCGGGGAGTGGCGTCAGGCCGAGGTGCCGACGCCCGACGGTGGTTTCTACCTCTGGGTGCCCGGCACCGACGGTTGGGAGACCACACGGCAACTCGCACGCGCCGCAGGGGCCATCGTCAGTCCAGGTGAGTTCTACGGACCCCGGGGGGCCTCCTTTGCCCGTATCGCCGTGGTACAACCTGATGAACTGATCGACGAGGTGGCCCGCCGCCTTGCAAATGCAACACCAGCCCACGCGTGATGAACCCGACGCCACATTCCGCCCCGCCTGTCGATCCGTTCGTGCAGCACGCACAGGGCGAGGCGACTGGTTCGCGCGGCCCTCGAGTCGCGGTCGGCGTGGCCACAGCCCTGATCGGGATTGTCGTGGGTGTCGTGCTGTGGTTCGTCGCCGAGGCTCGTTACAACGACGGGGTCGAGTCGCTCGCACGTGCTGCGGTCGGGTGCGACACCACACTCGATTTCTCGTCGGCGGGGGAGTATCTCGTGTTCGTCGAAACTGCAGGCATCTTGCCCGAGGTACGTGGCGACTGCGGGGCGAGCGGAGCGTTCGACCTCGGCGATGTGTCGCCGCCAACGGTCGAGGTGACGATCGTCGACCCCGACGGCGCCGACATAGCGCTCCTCACGCGCATCGATCGAGAGTCGTACGCCCGAGCCGGATTCCTAGGCGAGTCGATCGGTCAGATTCAGGTCACCACTGCCGGCGACCACGTCGTTCGAGTGGAGACAGCATCGCCAGACACGTTCGCGATCGCAATCGGGGAGGATCCGGCCGGTGGTGTCGGTGCATTTCGCCTCGTCGCTGCACTCGCTACCGTGACTGGACTGGCCGTCGGTCTGATCGTGGCGCTGACCCGTCGCACCACCCGTGTGCCCCCATCGGCTGTGCAACAACCGCCACCCGCCGACTGGTCGGTATGGCAAGCGCCACCCGCGGCTGGACCGCCGACGGCGGTTCCGCCACGGGGTCCGCCGGTAGCGCCCGGGGCTCCAGCCTGGTCGCCGAGCCCTTCACAGCCTGCGCCGCCAGCGCAGTACCCATCCGCACCACCACCATCGCCTCCGTCTGCCCCTCAGGCGATACCTGGTCAGCAGCCTCCGTCGCCGCAGCTTTCCCCTGAGCCGCAGGGTGACGACGAACGCATGGCACCCCCCAGCTGAGGGTGTTCATCTTGAGCAGGCGGGCAGTCAGTAGCGCCGCAGCACCGTGACGACACGGCCGAAGATCTCGACCTCGTCGGCGCGGAAGATCATGGGCTCCATCGTCGGATTGGCCGGAATGAGTGTGACGTCGGCGCCTGAACGCTTGTAGGTCTTGACCGTGGCCTCACCACCAGGGATGCCAGCCACGACGATGTCGCCGTTGTTCGGATGATCAATCTGTGATGCAACGACGAAGTCGCCGTCGAGGATGCCGAGATCGATCATCGAATCGCCTCGGACCCGAAGCATGAACAACTCGCCCTCACCCGCGAAGTCGGCCGGAACTGGAAGCAACTCCTCAACGTTCTCTTCGGCGAGTACGTCAGTGCCAGCAGCGACATCGCCAACCAAAGGCACGTGGCGGACCGGGCGTCGTTCCATGGCGGCGCCCGAATTCGGGTCGTACATGACCTCGATGGCTCGCGGCTTGGTCGGGTCGCGTCGCAGATAGCCGAGTCGCTGAAGCGTATTGAGATGGCTGTGCACCGTGGATGGCGACGTGAGGCCGACAGCATCGCCGATCTCGCGTACTGACGGCGGATAGCCACGATCACGCATCTGCTGTTCGATGAACACGAGGATCTCGCGCTGGCGAGCACTGATCTTGGGAGCCATGGCGAACACAGTAGACATGGTGCATGTCCGAGTCAAACATTTGTACGGAGAACAAAAGTTCGAATTTATGTGGGAAGAGGGTTGACCTGTACGAACGGAGCTGGTTTACTTCAGACAGCGTCCGAATCGAACAAGTGTTTCTACCTTTCGGCGAAAACGAACGCGGAACGAACGACCAAACCACCACGATTGTCAGCCTCTGCCGTTGGGGAGCACGCCATGACCACCACATCTCTCATCCACCCCGCCCGCTGCGGAGCGCATCGCCAACATGCGTCACTCGCAGACCCCCCGTCTCAGTGCCATCCCGGTCGGGTCGTTACTGGCGGTCCGGCTGACCGTTATCAAAGAGCACACCGGGCGGCGGACGGGTCGGTACGTCCGTCGGCTGCGGGCGCTAATCGGCCGAATTTCGTCGCCCGTCGGCTTGCCGCTGCAGTGTTGTCGCTTACTGCGATCTTTACTGGGGTGTCGGCGGTATCTGCGCTCGTGGCTGGACTCGGCGGTGTACCTGCTGCCGCTGCCGAAGCCCAGTCGCTCTCACCAAGCGGTGCCGTGCAGGCGCCCTCGTACCACGTTGCCCAGCCGGGCGACACCCTGTGGAGCATCGCCAACACCCACCGCGGCAACGTCGACCATGGGCGCTATGTCGAAGCGCTCATTCGACTCAACAGCGGCACCTCGATCGAGGTCGGCCAAGCCGTACACCTGCCCTGAGACCGGCTCCGCTAGGGCGGTATGAGCCAGTACAATGGGCATGTGCGTTGCCCGGCATGTCAAGCCGATGAGTCGAAGGTCGTCGAATCACGTGTTGCCGATCACGGCTCGGCCATCCGGCGTCGGCGTCAGTGCCTAACGTGCTCCGAGCGCTTCACCACGTTTGAGCGCGTCGATCACGCAACGCTCAACGTGCTCAAGTCATCCGGCGAGCGTGAACCTTTCGATCGGGTGAAGGTGATCTCCGGCCTGGCATCGGCCACTAAGGGGCGGGGCGTGGACGAGGGCGCGCTCGATCTCATGGCGAGTCGTGTCGAAGATGCTGCGCGCCTCCACGGCAGCGAGGTGACGTCAGCCGTGATCGGGTTGGCTGTCCTGGATGAACTCCGCTCGGTCGACGACGTCTCTTATCTGCGATTCGCCAGTGTGTACAAAAACTTCGACGCCGCTGCCGACTTCCACCGCGAGCTCGAGCTGCTTGAGAAGTCGACGCTTGCTTGAACTGGACGACTCAGCGTCGGCGGCGCCAGCGTTGGAAGAGAAACTGGTCGTCGTCGACTGCGAGCTGGGTTAGCTCGAAGGTGCGTTCGGTCGGGTCCCCTGCTCGCGTGAGGCGAGGACCGTCGCCTGTCACGATTCCCGGCGAGGTCGTGAGCGCAAGTTCATCGATGAGGTCGGCCTCGGCGAGTGCGGCGTTGAGTTTCGGCCCACCTTCCGCTTGAATCACGTGCGCGCCGAAGCGGTCGCCGATCTGAGCCACGGCATCGAGCAGATTGACGTCGTCGTCGCCGGCACGAATCACCTCAAGGTTGCCGTCGAAGCCGTTGGTGTTGATCTCGGTTTGTTCGGTCG
>Ga0213866_10002996_pt1 | contig 11631 bp, 10 predicted proteins | sample PICome_11_FD_160079 | JGI IMG/M metagenome (GOLD analysis project Ga0213866, IMG submission 160079) | Coastal seawater microbial communities near Pivers Island, North Carolina, United States - PICO284 | ecosystem: Environmental > Aquatic > Marine > Coastal | place: USA: North Carolina... | reverse complement strand
AATCGGTCTACGCCGATTGATCCGTTGTTCACCCGAATCGGGGCACTCATCATCGTGACCGCGTTGATCGTCCCGCTCCTGTTGTCGACTATCTCGTCGGGAAGTTCGGGGGAGGCGATCAGCTCGGCATCCGACACCGATGTTGCGGCTGCCGACCTGATCAGGAATCCTGCACCCGCCCTGGTATCGCCCAACTCGACCGATGAGACCTCCTCGTCGAGCGCCATCGCGCCGGTCGATCCGGCCTCACTCCCCCCAGCAATCCCGGTCAACACCGAGGGCTCGACGGATGCGTCAACCGAGGCCGCCGGCGAGGCGGAAGGCGCAGCTGCCTCGGCCACTGCATCCAGCGCTGCGGGTGCGCCCTCTTCTGCTTCCTCGCTGTCGACGAAAGAGTCGACGTTCGACGTCGTCGATAGCCCAGCCGACGCTGATGAGTCGGCCGCTCGAGTCGATCCGCCGATCTGCCCCGTTCCATACGCAGTGGTAGAGGGTGACTTCTGGTTGCGTCTTGCCGATGCAGCCGACGTCGACCTCGCCGATCTCCTCGCCATCAACGGGGCGACGATTAACACGCCGCTCTATCCGGGCAACGAGATCTGCCTCCCCGAGGGCGCCACCACGCCGGACCCTCCGGTCAGGACGACACAGGCACCGACCGTGACGACGTCGACACCGACCACGACACCGCAAGTACCGACGACGGAGCCGCCTGGCCCCGACGACATCAAGCAGATCGTCCGCGATGTGTGGCCCGACGAGCTCGAAGAACGTGCCCTCGAGATCGCATACCGAGAGAGTCGGTTCGTGCCCACCGCTAAGAACTTCTGCTGCTACGGACTATTCCAGATCTACTGGGAAGTCCATGACGTCTGGCTCGACGACATTGGGATCACGAGCGCCTCGCAGCTTTACGACCCCGAAACCAACGCCCGAGCTGCGTACGCCCTGTATCAGCGAGCCGGTGGGTGGGGCCCCTGGAAGCTCTGAGCCTGATCGCCACCCGAAGGTTTGCCTTCGGCATCGGTAGGCAAATCGACGCGGCGACGTAGAATATAGGTCGCCTTCGGGCACCAGCGCTCGTAGCTCAATGGATAGAGCACTTGACTACGGATCAAGCGGTTGGGAGTTCGACTCTCTCCGAGCGCGCTGACAGCCTCCGCCCAGAGCGGGGGCTGTTTCGCGTGGCAGTGGGTGCCTGTGTGAATGCCACCAAGCTCTGCGCAGGCTTTGCTTGTTGTTGTCCAGCTGACCAGACAAACCCAAATCGGACCGAGTTAAAGGGTTGGGTCCGGAGCGGGTGAATGTGTCTCTGGATACTCGCATTGGGGACGAGGCGACCAATGTCAAGTCCCGCTGTCGTCAGCGGCTCGTCAACGCCGCTCGCAAGACTTGCTGATGGACAGTCGTGCCCACCGGGTGGGCGAATCTGTGCCCCGACCCTTTTGTGCAGCATGCCAGCGCGTTCTATATCTGAAAGGCCTATGCCTTCAGGGTGGGACCCCTGTAGATCTCAGTGAGGGGGCGGTCGGCGTGTTGTCGTCGTTCCGGACGGCCTGTGTCACTACTTCACTGGGTTATGTGCCGACAACGGGGTTATGCCGACCCGGTCGACAGCGGCCGCTGAGGCGCAAGCGTGAGAGGCTCCCGGGTCGGCCGGAGGCAACGCCGCCGCCGCCGTACACTGAGGGGGTGCCTTCGGACGTGATGACCTCGAAGCTGGCCGGGTTCGGCACCACGATCTTCGCCGAGATGTCGGCCCTCGCTGACCAGACCGGCGCCATCAACCTCGGCCAAGGTTTTCCCGACACCGACGGGCCCTCGGAGGTGCTCGACGCCGCCGTCGAGGCGATCCGGGCTGGTGTCAATCAGTACCCGCCCGGCCCAGGTCACCTCGAACTTCGGCAGGCGATCGCCGAGCACCAGCAACGCTGGTACGGAATCGACCTTGACGCAAACACTGAAGTCACCGTCACCGCCGGGGCGACCGAGGCATTGGCCGGCGCACTGCTCGGCATGCTCGACGCCGGCGACGAAGTCGTTGTGTTCGAGCCGATGTACGACAGCTACCAGGCGGGCATTGCGCTTGCCGGGGCAGTGGCTGTTCCAGTTGTACTTACCCCGAGCGCCGACGGTCGCTACCGGTTCGATCCCGAACAGCTTCGGTTGGCGGTCACTGATCGCACCAAGTTGATTCTGCTCAATACCCCCCACAACCCAACGGGTAAAGTGTTCGACCGCTCCGAGTTGCAGCTCGTCGCCGATATCGCAATCGAACGCGATCTCATCGTGGTTACCGACGAGGTGTACGAACACCTCGTATTTCCGGGGGCCACCCACATCCCGATCTCGACACTGCCAGGCATGGCGGAGCGAACGCTTACGATCTCATCGGGTGGCAAGACGTTCCACACGACCGGCTGGAAGATCGGCTGGATGAGCGGCCCGGCCGACCTGGTGACCGCAGCGCGAACCGCCAAGCAATTCCTCACCTTCGTCAACGGCGCGCCGTTCCAGCCGGCCATCTCCGCCGGGCTGCGTCTGGGCGACGACTACTTCACCAGGTTGCGTGACGACCTGCTCGCCACCCGCGACCGCCTCGTCGCCGGTCTCGACGAGGCAGGCTTCACGACGTACCGGCAAGAAGCCACCTACTTCACGACGGTCGACATCCGACCGGTGCGGGCCGACGGCGACGGAATGGCGTTCTGTCGTTCACTCCCCGAAACAGCCGGTGTGGTGGCCGTGCCCAACGAGGTCTTTTATGCAAACCAACAACATGGTCGACACCTCGTGCGGTTTGCGTGTTGTAAGCGATTCGACGTGATAGACGAAGCTGCCGAACGGCTCGTCAAAGCCTTCGCAGGAGGTGCATCATGACCAAGCTCAACGTCGCTGCGGTCCAGTACGACATTGTCTGGTTCGACCGCAACGCCAACTTTGAACGGACCCGCCCCCTCATCGCCGGCGCCGCCGCATCGGGAGCGCAACTTGTCCTGCTTCCTGAGACCTTTTCAACTGGATTCGGGTTTACTCGCCCCGGCATCGCTGAACCAGAAAACGGCCCGTCGGCGACGTTCCTCGTTGAACAGGCCGCCGAGCATGGCGTGTGGGTCGGCGGCTCGTGCCCCGAGGTCAGTCCAGGCGCCAATCGACCATCGAATGTGTTCGTGCTCGCGGGCCCTGACGGAACCACACACCGCTACAAGAAGATCCATCCCTTCTCGCACTCCGGTGAGCACGAACACGTGCTCGCCGGCGATCAGCTCGTCACGATCAGGATCGACGGAGTCCGCCTCACGCTCTTCATCTGTTACGACCTGCGATTCGCTGACGAGTTCTGGGCCACCGGTCCGACCACCGACGCATTCCTCGTGGTGGCTAACTGGCCGGCCAAGCGCCGCCACCAATGGCAGACCATGTTGCGGGCTCGAGCCATCGAGAACCAGTGCTACGTGGTGGCCTGCAACCGCATCGGTACCGACGACTTTGACCTCGATCACATCGGCGACAGCACTGCGATCGACCCGATGGGCAACGTGCTCGCCGAAGCCGCAGGTCAGCAGACAGTCATCCACGCAACGATCGACACCGACGTCGTCGAGAGCACCCGCTCCCACTTCCGCTTTCTCCAAGACCGCCGCTAGCGAGCGCCGGTCCGGCACCCATCGGTCGGAGTCCAAATGTGGCGTAAGCTAGTGTGACCTTACGTCGACCCTGAACGCGCCATGAGGGACACCTCGATGCCTTCGCCGTAAGTTTGCCGGCCGACTTCGACGAAGCCCTGACGTCGGTGGAACCGGAGCGACGGCTCGTTCGGCGGGTCGACATTCACCTCGAGCGTGAGCACCGGAAACTCGGAGAAGTCGGCCGCAATAAACCGTTTGACCTCGGCGTATAGCGCCTGACCAAGTCCACGCCCCCGTGCTGATGCCTCGAACACAACGCGGTCGAGATATAGCGCATCGTCGTAACGATCCATGAACCACCGATAATTCACTGATGCGTAGCTGGATCCCGGCGGCAGAACGATGCAGAAGCCCACGATCAGATCGTCATGTTCGACTGCAAGAGCGATCGCGGCCTCATCAACGAGGAATGCCAGACGAGCTGCGTCGAGGGGCCCGACCTCGGGCACGTTCGCCTCGTTGATGTCGAGGAGGCGGTCGAAGTCAGCGGGTGTCACGTCACGGATCAACACGAGCGAAACCCTACGGCTCAGCTCGGGCGCGCACGCCCGGCGCGTCGTAGCCTTTGCGTATGTTGTTCCAACGCAAGGTTGAGATGGTCGACGCGGCCAGCGCACTGCCCGGTCGCACCGATCAGACGATGCCTGTGCCTGACACCCATGACGTCAATGGCAACCCTCTCATGGGGCCGTGGCCCCAGGGTTTCGAGGTTGCCGTGTTCGGCATGGGCTGCTTCTGGGGTGCCGAGCGCAAGTTCTGGGAAGCCAATGGGGTGTACTCCACCTTCGTTGGCTACGCCGGTGGTTACACCCCCAACCCAGCCTACGAAGAGGTTTGTTCTGGTCGTACCGGCCACACTGAGGTAGTTGGGCTGGTGTTCGATCCGTCGGCCATCACCTACGAGCAGGTGCTGCGTATCTTTTGGGAGAATCACGACCCGACCCAGGGCATGCGGCAAGGCAACGACATCGGCACTCAGTACCGCAGTGCGATCTATGCCACGACCGCGGTGCAGGCCGACGCCGCGGCCGCAAGCAGGGCGAGCTACCAGGCTGAACTTACCGTCGCCGGCTACGGCGACATTACAACTGAGCTCGGCCCGATCGATGTCGATGAACAGTTCTTCTACGCTGAGCCGTATCACCAGCAGTACTTGTCGAAAAATCCCAACGGATACTGCGGCATCGGTGGCACCGGGGTGAGCTGCCCGATCGGACTCGCCACCGACTGAACCTTCCGGCCCGCACCGTGCTGGTGTGGACCTCAGTGCTGCACAACTGCAATCAAGAGTTAATAGATGTGCGATTTTAAGCTTGAGGCGCGTCCGTAGCCTGATCCAAGAACCGTGTCGAGCTGCCCCGACTAACTAAGCAGCAGTAAGGAGCACAGCATGAGCTTGATGGAAAAAGCCAAAAGCGTCGCCGCGAAAGCCAAGGATACGGCTGTCAAGGCCAAAGACAAGGTCGACGATGTCGTCGAAAAGAACTCGGAGAAAATCCCTGACTCAATCGAGCGCGCCTACGGCAAAGCCAGTGGCGCTGTCGAGAAAGTCCTTCCGGGTGACGAAAACGCCGCAGAGAATGCTGAGAGGTCGACTGCGGCCGAGGAGAGCAGCGAGCAGTCGGCTGAGAGCTGACGCTTAGGTTGAGTCAGGCTCGCCCCAGCCCGACGCTCTGATCTCGTCACCGTCGGCATTGAGGTCGCGGCCTGCCCACCGCACACGTCCGGGCGTGGCCGACAACCGAGCGATCATTGCCTGCATGGGGGTGTGGTCGATCGTCTCGACAGCGCCCCGTTCTGCATAGTGGGGATCGGCCGCAATGTCGGCCATGTCCATTACCGGTCCGATCGCCGCCTCAACTCGGGTGAATTCATCAATCACGTCGGCCTGTGTCCGAACCTCGCACCACGCCGCCATCAGCGATTCGAGTTCGTCGCGGTGTGCAGCGCGGCCTGCGAAGGTGGTGAATCGTTGGTCGTCCCCAACGCCGAGCAAATCCATGACCCTTGCGGCAACCGAGTCACTGCTCGTCGATACCGCCACCCATCGTTCGTCGGCACATCGGTAGGTGCCGCGTGGCGTTGTGTACGGCAACCCGGCCCCGAGACGCGGTTGCTGCTCACCACTCACGGCGTAAAGCGAGGGGAGCGGCCCCATGATGTGGAACATCGTGTCGAGTAAGTTCGCGTCGATGACCTGACCCACGCCCGAGTGCACCGCGACCATCGTCGCAAAGGCAGCGGCGAGCCCCGTCACCTCGTCGGTGAGCGCGATCGGGGGCAGAAGTGGTTGCCCGTCGGGTTCGCCGGCCAGCGCCGCATAGCCCGACATCGCCTCGGCAACAGTTGCGAACCCGGCCCGCGAGGCGTAGGGGCCGGTCTGGCCGAATCCGGTGATACGCGTGATGATGAGCGAAGGTCGCCGTGCGTGCAGCACGTCTGGTCCGAGCCCGAGTCGCTCGAGTGTGCCGGGCCGCCCGTTCTCAATCATGACGTCGGCCTCGTCGACCAGATCGAGTAGCACGTTGCGATCGGCGTCGTCTTTGAGGTCAAGTTCGATCGTTCGCTTGTTGCGATTGACAAGCTTCCACCACAGGCCACGGCCGTCTCGCGGATCGCGCCATGCCATGTTCCGTAGGCTGTCACCGCCTGGGCGTTCGATCTTGATGACGTCAGCGCCGAAGTCGGCGAGATAGCGAGCAGCGTTCGGCCCGGCGAGCACGGTCGACATGTCGATCACTCGAAGTCCGGCAAGTGGCCCGCCGCCCGAATTGTTGCCGCTATCGGTCTTGCCGCGTGCTGTCATGTCATCCATCGTCGCAGAGCCGAACACCGCGCTCCCATATCGCTGTGCCAGCGTGGGTCTGGCTGGGTCTGACGGTGTGGTGTGCTTCGCTTGCCGATCGGATGCGAATCTGCGCAGTCCGTGTCTCGGAGCTGACGACTAAAGCTGAGTCTCGACCCGACCGCTAGATCGGACCCACGAGTTCGCCGGCGGCAAGTTGGCGGGCATAGCGCCCGTCGGCAGCGACGAGTTCGTCGTGTGAACCGAACTCTGCGATACGACCGCCTTCGATAAATGCGATCCGGTCGGCCGATCTAATGGTCGACAGCCGGTGCGCAATTACGATGGCGGTCCGGCCCCGAAGTGCATGCTCGAGCGCCTCTTGGATGTGGGCCTCGTTGTCGTTGTCAAGGTGGCTTGTTGCTTCATCGAGGATCATGATCGCCGGGTTCTTAAGCAGCAGCCGGGCGATCGCTAGGCGCTGCTTTTCGCCGCCCGACAGGCGGTAGCCCCGCTCACCGACGATCGTGTCGTAGCTGTCGGGGAGGGCTGCGATCGTGTCGTGTATACGAGCAGCTTTGGTTGCCTCGATGATTTGATCGAAGGTTGCTTCGGGGTCGGCGTAACGGAGGTTGTCGCCGATCGACTCGTGAAACAAGTGTGGGTCCTGCGATACGACTCCGACAGATCGCCGGAGCGAGTCGAGGGTGAGATCACGCACGTCGTGGCCGTCGATCCGCACCGCCCCGCCCGTCACGTCGTACAGGCGAGGTACCAGTGAGATTGTGGTTGACTTGCCGGCGCCCGACGCGCCGACCAGCGCCAGTGTCTCGCCCGCTCGAACATGGAGCTGGAGTCCGGCGAGTACGTCGGTATCGGGGTCGGTGTCGCCACCGAGCCCGGCGTTCTGTTCCATCGACTCGATCGCAGTGTCGCTGGCTGGTGGATAGCGGAACACCACCTCGTCGAACTCAACATCGCCACGAGGATCGAGTAGGTCAATCGCTCTGGGCTTCTCTTGGATTGCCTCGGGGGCATCGAGTACCTCGAACACCCGCTCGAATGACACCATCGACGTCATGAGGTCGACGCGAGCATTCGTGAGCCCGGTGAGCGGCTGATACACGCGGGTTACGAGCGCGGCAAGGGCGACGAGTGTGCCAGCTGTTATGTCGTTGTCAACCACCATGAGGGCTCCGACGCCGTAAATGGCCGCTGTGCCGAGCGCGCCGACCAGACCGAGCGCGACGAAGAAGACCCGACCGAGCATCGCCGCCCGGATACCTGTGTCGCGAACGCCCGCTGCTCGCCGGTCGAATGCCTCTCGTTCGCGGCCGCCCGATCCGAACAGCTTGACCAGGGTCGCACCTGAGACGTTGAAACGTTCGGTCATCTGAGTGTTCATCGCTGCGTTGTGACCCATCTGCTCACGCGAGATGTCTTGGAGACGAGTGCCAATACGGCGCGCTGGAACGATGAATAAGGGGAGCACGATGAGTGTCAGCAGCGTGAGCCGCCACTCCAGCGTAAACATTGCCGTGAGAGTGGTGGCGAGCACGATCACATTGCTCACCACGCTGCCGAGCGTGCTCGTGACAGCGGTTTGGGCACCGATGACGTCGGTGTTGAGCCGCGATGTGATTGACCCGGTTGGGGTGCGGGTGAAGAAAGCCACCGGCATTCGCTGAACCTTGGCGAACAACTCGCGGCGGAGGTCGTAGATGAGGCCCTCACCCACTCGCGCCGAGCACCAGCGTTGGAGGATTGCCAAGCCGGCATCGGCGAGCGCAGCGGCCACAGCGATCGCTGCGAGCAAGATGATCTGGCCACGATCGCTGGCCGGAATGGCGACATCGAGGATCTCGCGGACCACAAATGGCGGGACGAGCGCAAGGAGTGCAGCAGACAGAATCGAAACGAGGAAAATGATGATCGTCCCGCGGTAGGGCTTGGCGAAGGTGCCCACCCTGCGCAAAGTGCCGCGTGCCAGCGACGCGTCTCTCACGGCGTCTTTGTCGCCAGGCATCATCGTGTGGGGCGCCATCCGCATGGCACCTACGCTAACCCTGCGACCGACCGCTGTTCTGACCCCAATCGTGCTGGTGCTCGGCCTACGCTCACCGCATGATGTCGTGGCGGAGGCTGGTTCCATTAGCTGTGGCCGGACTCGCCCTCACTGCCTGTGACTCCGGGCCGCAACGATCTGACCCGCCGCCGGTCACCCGAGCCACGGAGCCGGTGCGTGATACGAGCCCCGCCGCTGCGGGCGCAGTCGATGCAGCGAACGATTCGGTGTCGTCGGTTACCTCCGAGCCCGAATCATTTGGCCTTGATTACTCGATCGAGTTCGAGTCGCTTCCCGAGTTCGGCGATCGGGTTGAGGGCGGTTGGTTGATCGTGCCACTTGACTACTCCGATCCGCGTGCGGGAACGCTGCGGCTCTGGGTGACGCGACACCTCGCCGACGATGACGAGCGCATTGGTGTGCTGTTCACGAACAACGGCGGCCCCGGCGTGGCGGCGAGCTCAATGGCGACTCAGGCCAACGCCTGGTTCGAGGATCCGCTCGTTAAGCGATTCGATATCGTGTCATGGGATCCGCGCGGCACCGGCATCAGTGAAGGCGCTGTTGACTGCATCAACGGCACGGAGTACGACCGGTACTTTGCCGCCTCGGACATCACGCCCGATACGCCCGCCGAGCGCCAGGCGCTCGTCGACGAGAGCCGAGCCTTCGCCGAGGCATGCATTCGCGACGCAGCTGACGTTCTGCCCCACATCGGAACGAACAACACAGCTCGTGATCTCGATGCCATCCGCCAGGCGCTCGGGGAAGAGCAGGTTTCGTACTTTGGGTACAGCTACGGTTCCGAACTCGGTGCGGTCTGGGCGACGCTCTTCCCCGACACAGTAAGGGCAGCAGTGCTCGACGGTGCCGCCCACCCTGACGCACAAGGCCTCGAACCGACTCGTCAACAATGGATCGGGTTCGAGCAGGTGTTTGCGACGTTCCTCGCCGAATGTAGCGCAAACAGCGAGTGCGCGTTCCATAACGGTGGCGACGCCGAAGGTGCCGTGGATGAGCTGCTCGCTGAACTTGACACAAAGCCGCTGCCGTCAGCGGGTGACCGCGCGGCGGTCAACCAAGCCGTTGCGATCAACGGCATCATCCAAGCCCTGTACTCTGACCGCAGCTGGCCAGCACTTGAGCGCGCTCTCGCCAATGCGGCGAACGGGGACGGTGCCGGATTGCTTGCGCTGCACGACGGCTACTTCCGGCGTCGCGCTGATGGCAGCTACAGCAACCTCCTCGAGGCATTCCAAGCCATCACTTGCGCTGACGACCCCGACCGGTTGTCGCCGAGCGAAGCCGATGAACAGTTTGCTGCTCTTGCCGGTGTCGCTCCCCGGTTGTTCCCGCAGACCACCGGGTCGTATACGTGCGGGTTCTTTCCGCCGTCAGCCGACCCTCGCGCGGAGATTACCGGTGAACGAGCGGGGCCGATCATGGTGATCGGCACGACCGGTGATCCGAGCACTCCGCTCACCGCCAGCGCCGCCATGGCAGACGCGCTTGAGGAAGGGTTTCTCGTCACCGTCGAGGCAAATCGTCACACCGCATATCGCTCGAGTCGATGCGTGAATGATCTTGTGCACGACTACCTCATCTGGCTTGAGCTACCTGAGGACAACGCAATCTGCAGCTGACGCCGGAGCCTCGCTCGGCAAACGGGGCCCGTTAGAGAGCGGACAGGGCGGCGACGGTAGGGGTGTTCGTGAACTGGGCACTGCTCTCACCGTGAGCGGCGAGTAGCACGACGGCGAAAGCGTGATCAACCGGGGGCGAGCCCCCGGTCGATTCATCTGGCGGAAGGCGTGGGATTCGAACCCACGGAGACGCAAGGCGCCTCAACGGCTTTCGAGGCCGTCCCATTCGTCCGCTCTGGCAGCCTTCCGCTCAGCAGCCTAACGACTCAGGTATCGATCGCGCCCGAGGTCGCTATCCCTTCAGCCGGCGGATCTTGGTCATGAGTGTCGAGGTTGCTTGGGTGTGACTCACCGCCGAGCAAGACGCCGTCACGCTGAAGCCAGATCAGGGATCGGCTGGTTTGCGCGACTGCATTCGTGACTGTGTGAACCGTTGCAGGCGTGCCCTGAAGCGGCCTCGCGGCAGTCTTCGCAGGCGCCGTTGACCGGTCGGCCTCCATTCTGCCGTCAGCGTCGAGCCCGGAAGAAAGATTGGAGTAGCTCGCCGCATTCGGCGGCGAAAGGTCCGACTTCGTGCGGCACGCGATGATTGAGTGGAGCCCCGTCGAGTAGTCCGAAGTGACTCGTCACGGCGCCAGCCTTTGGATCGGTGGCGCCGAAAACGAGCCGTCCGAGTCGAGCGTTGACGAGGGCTCCTGCACACATGGCGCATGGTTCTAGGGTGACTACTAGGGTGCAGGCATCGAGGCGCCACGAGCCGATAGTTGACGCAGCGTCGCGAATGGCAAGGATCTCGGCGTGGGCAGCAGGATCGCCAGTGCGTTCGCGCTCGTTGTGCCGCCGAGCGATGACCTCATCATCGTGGAGGACGACAGCGCCGACCGGAACGTCGCTGTGCAGCGCCGCGGCTGTCGCTTCATCGAGAGCGATCATCATCGCCCGCTCGATCGAGGTGGGTGTCGTGTCTGCGGCTGTTGCCGTCATCACCATGATGGTACGAGGTGAGCTGCCTAGTCGTTGACGCTCGATTGATCAGCGGGCTCACGCTGGCAGGTGTGGAACTGCAGATGACCAGAGCTGGTGTCGGTTGTCGACTTGGCAGGATCTTCGTGGAAGAGGTTATCCATGCAGGCTGTGGGTCTTGGCCGTCTGGGTCAACTCGGGTTGATCTTGATCACAGTGCTGTCGCGGGCATCGACGGTGAAGCCGTATTTTCGACCCTCAGGCTCACAGGTTGTGTGTGGCTGTGATCTGCGAGCCCGTCGGAGAAAGCGAGAGTTGACATGCCACCCTCCATCTCTTCAGATTCTCTGACCTGCGCGAAGGCCGCCGGATGCGTTCGGGTGAACAAACACAACTGGTGTTCAGGCTTCACCGTTTTTTCTTCTAACAGTTCGAGGTTTTTCTTCTAAGACCCCGTGGCGGAGGGAGTGGGATTCGAACCCACGG
>Ga0213866_10002995_pt1 | contig 11634 bp, 2 predicted proteins | sample PICome_11_FD_160079 | JGI IMG/M metagenome (GOLD analysis project Ga0213866, IMG submission 160079) | Coastal seawater microbial communities near Pivers Island, North Carolina, United States - PICO284 | ecosystem: Environmental > Aquatic > Marine > Coastal | place: USA: North Carolina... | reverse complement strand
GTTTCCGGAATCACGCCTGTGCGCGTTGATCCGGGCACGATGGGCCAAGAGATCACGATCACTGGCTCAGGCTTTACCGCACCCGTGCAACTGCGCATCGGCGGCATCCAAGCTGGTGGCTTCGGCTTGGTTAGCCAAGACGGCACGGAGATTACAGGGTTTACGGTTCCCGCCGGTTCAGGTGTGGGTCTGGAAATCGAGCTGAGCACTGGATTGCTCGGCCCGCGCACGATGACCTCAACCTTCTCCTACGTCGCCCAGAAGTCAGGTGGGGGCGGCGGTGGCTGCTCGCTTGAGGGCGGCACGCAAGGCGCTTGGTTGATGCTCTTCCTCGGCCTGAGTGCTGGACTCCTGCTGATGCTGCGCAAGCGCGAGGCATAAACGCTTTTCGCATCTGAAAACGAAACGCGCTGTGGCCTATGCCGCAGCGCGTTTTGCGTTGGAGGCGGAAGTCGAGCCTGCCATATAGGCGCACACCTGCGGATCGAGTATCGGAAGTGATGCGAAGGAATAAAAAGTTAGCCCTGACAAGACATGCGTTTTCGTCTCGGACGTGTGCCCTGTGTCGCGCCTAAAGGTGTCTAGGGCGTGAAAGTCGCGCATTCGAGAGTATTCGCGAATTCTGAAATAGTCTGTCGAGACGACAATGATCAAAAATACTTGGTGAAGATTATCTAAGAGGAGCTAACATCTCGTCATGGATGAGTCACTTCACCCTCACGGAGGCAAGCGGTGTGAGCCATGGGCATGGCACACTAGAGGATGCACCTCCGTCGAAGCATTGGGAGCTTCGATGAAGGAAAGTGGCTAAGGGCAAACCTTTGAGGAGATTCACATGCACTATGCAACTCGCGTATCCGCGATGCTTGTTCTCGTAGCAACTTTCGGCATTTTCGCAGCTTCGCTCAACGCACAGTTTTACGGACTTCAGCAAGCCGACCCGCGCAACTCGGGAACTTGCAGCACTTGCACCTACCAAATGGGTTACTCCTTCACCGTCAACGTGGATGGCATGCAGGTCACGCACCTCGGCGTGTTCAAGCCGAGCAGCGGTACAGAGACCGGCCGCCTTTACAACTACTCGACGCAGCAAGTTATTGCGACCGTCAACCACTCCTGCACTGGAAATCAGTGGAACTGGGGCGCGCTCACCACTCCCGTAACGCTCACCCGCGGGCAGCGCTACATCGTCACCAGCTATGGCTCTGGAACCGGCTATTGGCTGCCTAATGCCAGCGGCAACTTCCGCCCGAGCGGCGACATCACATTCAACAGCACGCAGTTCACACCTGGCACGGGTTGGCCGAGCTCGCAGAACACCGGCTCGAACTATGGCGTTGCGGATATCCAATACGTCAAAGGGCCGCAGTTGGCGGTCACCGCGTTAACTGGGCAGTCGTTGAATGAGTACGCCGATGCGCAGGGCTTGAACAATGACGGCTTCGTCGCTGGCGCGTTTGACATTGAGTGCCAGTCGCAAGGGCCGGGCGAGGTCAACGAGATCGAGCTCGAACTGGGCGGCACCGCAGGCGCGACCGCGATCTCTGAGCTCAAGATCTACCGCGATGCGAACACCGACGGACAGCTTGATAGCGGCGACGTTGAGATTGGCACCGGCTCGGCCTTCGCAGGCTCACCAGCCACCACGACGATCACGCTGACGGGTGCGGAGAAGGCCTTCTCCCTCAACCAAACCAAGGAATACCTCGTCGTAATCAAGCTTGCCGGAACAGCGGCACCAGGCGAGACGATCACCTTCTCGCTGCTTGATCTTGACGTCACCGCGCCCGGCAGACCTTCCGGCACGCCAGCCGCTCTGAGTCACGACGTGACGATTCAAGTGCCCGATATGACCATCGCAGACGATAGCGCGCCTTCTGTGCAGCAGGCGATTCTCGGCACCGGCGGCAACGTGTTGCAAAGCTTCACGATTGATTACCCCGCAGGCCCGGAAAACAGTATCACTTCGTTCACCTTTGAAGGCTCTGGCACGGGCAACGAAGCAACCGGCTATGACGCGCTCGATCTTTACCTCGATGATGGCGATAGCTCCTTCAATGTGGCGAACGAGACGCATCTCGGTCAAGCCAACTTCTCTGCCGACGATGGGCAGATCACCTTCACCGTCGCATCGCCCAACGATGTGATCCCCTCCGGCAGCAGCCTGCGCTACTTCTTGGTGGCAGACTTCAACACCAACCCGAACAACATGGATACCTTCGCCACGCAGCTCATCTCGATTGGTGGCACGCTCGGCGGCACCAACGTGATTGGCGAGCCCGCTCCAACCAGCGGTCCAGCAGCCGGAATCTCGATTCTCGGCAATGCCCTGATCGTTGAAACTCCAGGTAGCGCGGCGCCGCAGATGATCGACAACAACGCGACTGGCGCCTCTGGCGACGGCGTGCTGCTGCTCGACTTCACTCTGGCCGTAACCAACGCGACGTGGACGATCGGCTCGCTTGAACTCGAAGCCTCCGGCACGATGAATGACGCTTCGGCGTTTTCGGAGCTGGCGATCTACGAGGATGTGAATCAGAACGGCACCTTTGATGGCGCTAGCATCGACGTGATTACCAGTACGGTCGGTACCAGCTTCCCCCTCGATAACGGTGCTTGGCCAGCCTTCCTGACCTCGCCCGACATCACGCTCGCCATGCAGCGTCACTTCTTCGTTGTCGGCAAGCTGGCCGGTACTGCGGTCGCTGGCGAGACCTTCCGCTTGCGCCTCGGCGCCGTCGTTGCAACGCCTCCTACGGGCGGCGTGTTGCTCGGCGTGCCGAGTGCGGATGGCCCGGAATTCACGGTCAATCCTGCTGCTTTTGATGTCGGCTTCAACGGGCCGCAAGCTGCGCAAACCGTCAACAGCACGGAAGCCGAAGCCATGCTCTTGGACTTCAACATTGAAACCAAGAACTCAAGCTTCACCATCAGCAGCATCACCTTCGCCGCCAGCGGTACGGGCAACGATGCGACGGCCTTCAGCCAGTTGATGCTCTATGCGGACACGGATGACTCTGGTGACTTCGACGCTACCAATGACTTGCTCGCAAGCCCGAGTGCTGGCGCAGGCTTCACCGCAGACAACGGAACTTACACCGCCACGCTCATCGATCAGGTCTTTGCCGGTGCAACCAATCGCCGCTTCTTCTTGATCGGCGAGATGGCAGCCAACGCTTTGAGCGGCCAGACTTTCAACGCCGCAGTCAGTGCGATCAGCGCGACGTCAGCAACCAACACCAACCCGACGGGCGTGCCCGGCATGGCCTCAACCGCGCTGGTGATTGACGTTGCTGCCGTGACGATCTCGCTCGCTGATGACTCTCCAGACGCTCGCGTGGCTGAGAAGACTGGCGCAGCTTTCTCGCATCACATCGCCACCTTTGACCTGATGGCATCGAACGGTGATCTGAACGTCCACAGCATCCGCTTTACCGGATCTGGTACGGGCGATTGGATGAACGATCTCGATTCACTGACCGGCTTGCAGGTCTATCTCGATGATGGCGATGGGGCGCTGGACACAGCTATCGACAGCATGATTTTCGCTGGTGCAGCGGGTGCTACGACGAACGCTGCCTTCACCTCGCCGGTGTCGGTCAGCAACGGCGAGTCGGCCAAGCTGCACGCCGTGCTGAACGTGCGCGGCGACGCAGGCGGATCGCTGGCCCGCACCTACCTGCTGAGTGTTTCGCAGGTGTCGAATGTTGGCGTGGATACTGGTGTGATGGTGATCCTTGGCTCGCCGCCCCCTGTTTCACGCACGTTGACGCTGATCGAGTACTTCGTCAGCAGCATCTCGCCTGCCCGCGTTGATCCGGGCACGATGGGTCAGCAGATCACGATCATCGGCTCGGGCTTTAGCGCTCCGGTCACGCTGACGATCGATGGCAACCTCTGCCCTGGCGTTGCCGGCGTCAGCACAGATGGCACTACCATCACCGGTCTTTCCGTACCGGCTGGCATGGGCGCTGGGCTTGAAATCGTGCTGAGTACGGGCGTTGTCGGACAGCGCACGCTCACGCAGACCTTCTCCTACGCCACCGAAGATGGCAGCGAGACCGCAGCGCTTTGCTCGCTCAATGGATCAGGCTCAGGTCAGTCCTGGCTCTTCCTGCTGATCATCGCGACTGGCGCTTCACTGCTCCTGCGCCGCAAGGAAGCTTAGGCGAAACGTGATTTGCTCAGATTCTGAGTGAAAAGTTGAATTGCCTAATTCGAATGGCGCCCCGCTGGTTTATCCCAGCGGGGCGCTTTACATAGGCCTTGAGATTCCGTGACACAAGAATGGCGATATTTATTGCACCCGCCAGGCGATTCAAATCACTTTGAGGGTGAGTCCTTTCGTCATTCGAGTTGATCTCGCCACTTAGGTAGGGTATTCTGTGCCTCTACATGAAGTAGCGCTCTGAGTGACCTGGTGAACACCTTAGCGCCTTCACGTACTTGGCAAGCGCCTGCAAACTGCCTCAATGGCGGGCTTGCGGGCTGAGCTCTTTCAAATGCGCAACCCTATGGGGGTTGAGCGAGAAGAGCTAGCGGCTTGTGCTGTGACAGTGCGAAAGCGCTGAGCACCGCTTTTGTCAGGGTCGATTCGTATCAGCTTGAATGGGTCTGGGCGACTCTTTCGAGCTGAACAAGCGCGCGTTGATGTGGCTTCGGCTGCCGGCATGGGGAACGCGCGGACGAGAATCGAAACACAGGCGATTCAATTCGTTGGGCAATGTGAGCCATGCAGTTTATTGCTGACCGGTCTGGGATGTCCGTCAGCGCATTCAGCCATAGCGATCTCAAGCTCGCTTCCGTCAGTGCGTAGCCGCACGGGATGTGAGAGTGTTGATTTTGATTCGGGCACTCGGGAGCGAGAACCCGCGCTATCTGGCTGATCGACACACTGCGCGCTCACGATCACCTTGAGGGAGGTCGATCATGCGTATGACGCACCGTGCCGCGCCAATTCTGGCGTCGCTCTTCACCGCAATTCTCGCTTTCGTATTCAGCGCTGGGCTGAGTGCGCAAACTAATCTCGCTCTGACTGGAACTGCTGCTCACTCTGGCGGCGGCTCAGGAGTCTGGGGGCCAGACCGCCTGAACAACGGCGACACAACCGGAACCTACAACGACTGTTGGACGTCAGCAGGTGGCTCGATCACGATGACGTGGTCTTCTCCTCAAAGCATTGAAACGATGATTATCTGGTACACGCGCTATCGCAGCTTGGGAGCGAACTACTGCTTCCATCGCGGCACCGTTCAGTATCTGGATTCCAACAATCAATGGCAGACCGACCAGAACTACGACGACAACAACTACGGCACAAACGACGACGAAACGATCACGCTCACGCAAGTGCGCACAACGACCAGCATTCGCATCACAAGCTTGTACGCAGGCTCGAACATCATGATCCAGGAATGGCAGATCTTTGAACCTGCCGGGCCTTCGCTCGAAGTGACGTGCAACGCTGGCACGGTGCAGAACGTGTACGCGCACGATCAAGGCGCAGGCAGCGCTGGTTTGGCGCTAGGTTCTTTCGAGATTGAGTGCGTCAGCCAAGCCAACGGCGAGCTGACCGAGATTGAACTCGAAGCTTCAGGCACGATGGACGTCACCACGGATTTCACCGAGGTGAAGATCTATCGCGATGACAACGCGAATAACATGTTTGACCCAGGCACCGACGTTGAAGTTGGCACCTGCCCGACCTTCTCCGGCGCTCAAGGTACGAGTGTTGTTCCCGTCACGGGGTCTGAGCAGAACTTCTCGCTCAATCAAACGAAGACCTACTTCGTTGTGGGCAAGCTTTCCGGTATGGCCACGCCGGGCGAAACGATGAACTTCAACGTCAACGACATCACCGTCGGTTCCACCACGCGCAAGAACGGCGTGCCATCAACGACCGTGATGACCGGCGTGCAAATCGAAGCGCCGGACTTCAACTTGAGCGACGCCAGCGCTACTAGCGTAGTTGACGCCATTCTTGGCAGCAGCGGCAACGTGCTGATGGCCTTTGAAGTTGCCTACCCGAATGGCCCGGACAACATGTTCAGCTCGATTGAGCTGACTGCCAGTGGCACCGGCGACGACTCGACGGCCTACAACGGCGTGATGCTTTACCTCGATGATGGCGACGCTGCCTTTGATGCAAACGTTGATGCGCCGGTTGGCGCGAGCGAAGTGTTTTTGGCGGACGACGGCGCGCTCACGCTCGCCCTCAGTGGCGCTGAAGTCGAGTTCAGTGAAGGCGAAACGAAGCTCTACTTCGTGGTGGCTGAGTTCAACCTTTCCGGCAACCACGGCGAAACCTATGCCGTGCAGATGACGGGATTCGATGGCGCTCTGACTGGCACGAACATCGTGACTCCGCCGATCCCCGCCAACGGGCCTGCGCCGGGCTTGACCATGCTCGGCAACGTCCTGCGCACGATCATCCACACCAATCTGAGTGACGCGATGATCGACAACGATGCAGCCAATCAGGTGCTGCTCGACTTCACCCTGCAATCCACCAATGCGGATTGGGATGTCCACGGCATCATCTTTGAAGCGCTTGGTTCGGGCGATGACGCGAGCGCATTCAGCGAGCTTCAGCTCTACCAGGATCTCGATCAGAGCGGCGACTTCGACATCAACAACGACATCCCCATCACCAATTCAAGCGGCAACTTCCAGCTCGATGACGGCACTTGGGAAGCCATGCTGCAAGACACTGTTGTGAGCAAGAATATCGGCGCTCGCCACATGTTCCTGGTCGGTCAACTCTCTGGCGGTTCACGCGCTGGGGATACCTTCCAAGCTCGCATTCAGGGCTTCACCACAACGCCTCCAAGCAACGGCATTGTGCTTGGCGCCCCTTCTGCGGAAGGGCCGACGTACACGATCAACCCCGCTTCCTTTGATGTCACCTTCAACGGCCCGATGGCGGCTACCTCAGTCAACAACACGGCGCTCGCGCAGCTTCTCTGCGACGTGACGCTTGAGACGCGCAATGACCAATTCAACGTGAGCGAGCTGACCTTCACCGCCAGCGGTACTGGCAATGATGCGACGGCCTTCAGCGAGCTTGCGCTCTATGAAGACGATGGCGACGGCAGCTTTGACTTCGCTACAGACACGCTGGCCACCAGCGTTTCGGGCACGGCCTTCAGCGCAGACAATGGCGATTACGTCGCTGTGCTGGCCAACCCGATGACCGATGGGCCGAGCACGCGCCAGTTCTTCTTGGTCGCATCGCTCAATGGATCTGCTCTCAGCGCCGATACATTCAACGCAACGCTGAGTGCGGTCAACTCCACCTCGGTCACCAACACCCTGCCTGCTGGCGTGCCCAGCATGACCAGCACGGCCTTGCTGATCGACAATCCGGTGTTGACCGTCGGCAGCGCTCCCGGCGCACCGATCGCTACGGTCGTGGAAAAGACCGGCGCTGACTTCGGCTACCATCTCGGCAGCTACGTCATGAGCGCTTCCAATGGCGACATCAGCGTGAGCGGCGTGCAGCTCAAAATGACCGGCACGGGCGACTGGGTGAACGACGTTTCAGCCAGCAATGGCGTGCAGCTTTACCTAGATGATGGCGACGGCCAGTTCGACGCAGCGAGCGACTCGCTCCTCGGCGAGAGCGGCGGTGATCTCGGACTGCTCAGCTTCACCTTCAGCCCCGCGCTGAACGTACCGAACGGTGAAAGCCTCACGCTCTTCCTGCACATCAACGTGCTGGGAAGCGCTGGCAAGAGCACGCCTTCCACCTACGTCGCTTCCTTCACCTCGCCAACGAGTGTGGGAGTGCCAACTGGTGTCAACGTGCTGCTCGGCACGCCTGCACCAAGCAGCGCTTCACTCACGATCATCGAGTACTTCATCTCCTTGATCACGCCCACAAGCGTTGCGCCTGGAACGTCCGAGCAAGACATCGTGATCGAAGGGTCTGGCTTTACCTCGCCAGTGACGCTGACGATCGGCGGCGTCTACGCTGGAGGCTTCGCTCAAGTCAGCCCTGATGGCACCATGATCACCGGCCTGACCGTGCCTGAGCACACGGGGACGGGACTGGAAATCGTGCTGAGTACGGGGCTTTTGGGGCCGCGCACGCTGACACAGAAGTTCTCGTATGCAACGGAGGATGATGCGAGCGCAGCGACGGCGCTCTGCTCGCTCAATGGATCCGGCTCTGGCTACGCATGGCTGCTGTTGATTGCCGCTGCTCTGGGCAGCACGCTCTTGATGCGTCGCCGCGAAGCCTAGCGGATAGCACCCATCGGGAAGGGAAGCTGCGAATCCCAATTGCAGCGAACCTTCCTTTCGGCGTGCGTGCGGAACACTCCTCCTCTGCGCACATGCCGCAATCCCAACACCAACGCCCCAGGGTTACTCCACCTGGGGCGTTTCCTTTTGCCGCAGCCGCAGCCTCGCTGCTGCCCAATCTGCATCATGCGTCAGTCCGCGATAAGCTTTGCAAGGGGATCAGGAGGCAAGGATTGGGCTCTTAGAGCCAAATTGCAGCGGCAATCCGATCCCTTGGAATCTTTGCCCATTCATGATCGTATGCTCAAAATAGGGAAAAACACGCCGCAATTCTTGCTGATTTCTTTGCATCCCTAAGACGAATCGGTGAAAATCTGGTGGTGCAAAGAACTCCGGAGCTTTGCGCGATTGCATGGCGGGCCTTTTGGGAGGGTCACACAACGCCAGCAGTATCCCCGGGTAAAAGCTAGAGGAGAGTCTCATGCCCTTCGAACACGAGGGAACACTTTGTGCGCGCACGCACTCAAGTGTCACCCCAGAATCACAACGACACCACTACAGAATCTCAGCGTTCCGCTCGCTGTTGCTGCTGTTGGTTGTTTGCTTCGGCCCCGTGCTCATCGCGCAGCCGCTGCAAGGAACCTACACCGTCAACAATGGCGGGTCGGCTGATTTCAGTGATCTCGGCGCGGCGCTTTCTGCTCTGCAATCCCGAGGGATTGGTGGGGCAACGATCTTTGAAGTCTACGACGACGGCGGTACCTACACTTCGAACTCCAACTACAGCATTGGCTATCCGAGCCTGCCCAGCGGCATGAGCGCGGGCAATTCAAGCAACTCGCTGACTATTCGCGCCGCAGCGGGTGAATCACCCGTTATCTCCGGCGTGTGCGGCGTCGGGTCAAACTCAACCTACAACGGACAAGCCACGATTGGCTTTTCCTACTGCCACTGGGTGACGCTCGAAGGGCTGACCATTCAGAACGGCAACTACAGCTGCGTTGGCGCTTACTCTGGCAGTAATCAGGTCACCAACATCACCATTCGCAACTGTGAGATTCGCGGCGCCCAAAGCGGGCCTGGTATTTGGTGGTACGGCAACGGCTCGATCGGTCCGCTGACTGTCGAGAACTGCTTCATCCACAGCAACAACTGTGGCGGCTACATCTCAAGCTACAGCCGCGGCCAAATCTCCATGCGCCGCCCGAACAACCAGACAGTGATCCGCAACAACACGATCGTCTGCAACCGTTCGGCGAACAATTCCTACGCTTCTTGCGTGGGCATCACGGCGGCGTCTTCGACCTACTACTTCGCGGACTTCAGCAACAACATCTGCATCTCAACGGTGTCCGGTGTGCCGGTCTTCTATATGGAAGGCACGATCGCGTTCCAGACCAGTACGACCCGCAACAACTTGATCTGGCAAGCGAATGGCGCGACCTTCTCGAATGGAACGTATTCGAGCTATAGCTCGTGGACGAATGCTGGCTACAACTCAAACGGCGTCAACCAAGACCCAATGCTTGCAAGCGTTCAGGTGAACAGCGCGGACTATGAAATCCAAGCGGGCTCTCCAGCGATTGACGCGGGCGCTTCAAACAACCTGACAGATGATATTGAAGGTGATACTCGCCCCTCCGGCGGAGGCATCGACATTGGCTGCGACGAGCGCGTCGAGCCGATTATCGTTACCCCTGTTGCGAAGACGCGCGACCTGCTTTACGCCAACGCTGCCAACGTCACGATGGCGCAGTTCACGATCGAGAACGCCTCGCCCAACGCCGCCACGATGACCAACATGGTTGTCGAAGGCGACGGCACCGGAGATCACAACGGCGCCTACGCCAGCATCGCACTTTACCGCGATGCCAACGCGAACCAGCAGTTTGACCTGGGCACGGACGTTTCAGTCTCGACTGGAACCTTCTCCGGCACGCCCTCGCAAGCCACCTTCACCTTCACCGGCAACGAGGCCGACATCGCCTCGATGCAAACCAACGAGTACTTCATCGTCGCCACGTTGAGCGGCGCAGCCGTCCCCGGCACTACGCTCGATCTGATTCTCGAGAGCCTCACGCTTGGCGGCATGGCTACGGCCACTGGCGTTCCCTCGATGGCGATTGAAGGCGTTGAGATTGATGTGCCCGACATGACGATCACGGACGTAAGCGCCACCTCTCGCATCGACGGCATCCTGAACTCTACCGGCAACGTGCTGCAAGCCTTCACGGTCAGCTATCCAAACGGCCCAACCAACGCCATTGGCACGGTTGAGCTACAGGCTTCCGGCTCGGGCGACGATTCGAGCGCATTCAGCGCCGTCCACCTCTACCGCGATGATGGCGACGGCAACTTTGACGAGGCAACCGATACTTCGGTCGCCAATGGTCTCTTCACCGCTGATGACGGCACGCTCACGCTCGCGCTGATGGGCCAAGACGGCACGATCATGTCCGGCAACACGGAGACCTTCTTCGTGGTCGCTGACTTCAATCTCGCCGGCAATCACAACGATGTCTTCCAGACTCAGGTGATCTCGATTGGCGGCGTGCTGACGGGAACGAACTTGGTCGGCGTCCCCTCGCCATCGACTGGCCCCGCGCCGGGCATCAACCTGCTCGGTGACGTGCTGCTGACCACGATCAACAACTCCGGCATGCCGACGCAGGTGGTCGACAATGATTACATGGGCGTCGATGACGAAGGCTTTGTCCTGCTCGACTTCTACGTGCAAGCCACCAACGTCAATTGGAGTGTGGCGGCCATCCGCTTTGAAGCATCCGGCACGGGCAATGACTTGAGCGCCTTCAGCGAGCTTCAGCTCTACGAAGACTTCTTCCCTTACGCCGATTACGATCCGATGAACCGCTTCACGGCCGGTCCAGTCGGCACTTCCTTCTTTGATGCCGACAACGGTATCTACGAGGCCACACTGACCGATACGGTCTTCACGACCATGCAGCGCCACTTCTTCCTCGTCGGTAAGTTTGCAGGCTCCGCTCGAGTCGGCGAGACCTTCAAGGTTCGCGTTGAGAGCTTTGACACCACGCCTCCCACCAACGGCCTGCTGATCAACCTGCCCTCCGCCGATGGTCAAGAGTTTGAGATCGATGCAGCCGCCTTTGACGTGACCTTCCACGGTCCGATGACGGTCGCCTCCATCAACAACACTTCGCTCGCTCAGACCTTGCTCGACTTCACCGTCGCCACCACGAACGAGCAGTTCACGATCACCGACATGACCTTCACCGCCAGCGGTTCCGGTCATGACGTGGACGCGATCAGCGAAGTCGCGCTTTATCTCGATGCCGACGGCAACGGCGCCTTCGAGTTCGCCAACGATACGCTGGCCACCACGGTCACCGCCTCTGGCTTCAGCGCGGACAA
>Ga0213866_10002993_pt1 | contig 11636 bp, 9 predicted proteins | sample PICome_11_FD_160079 | JGI IMG/M metagenome (GOLD analysis project Ga0213866, IMG submission 160079) | Coastal seawater microbial communities near Pivers Island, North Carolina, United States - PICO284 | ecosystem: Environmental > Aquatic > Marine > Coastal | place: USA: North Carolina... | reverse complement strand
CCCGGTCAGCTCGCTGATCTCTTTGGCCGAAGTGAACTGCTTGTCGATGATCCGTTTGAACGTCTTTGCCAGCATAAATGGCTCCGGAAAATGTCGGCGGAATGCGACATGATTCCGCCTTGTGATACGGATAAAGCCTACAAACTTCTCGTTCGCATGCGAAGGAATCTTCCAGAAATTAGTCGCATTTCTCGGAATCTGGAACCTTTTGAGATCCAAAACGTTCTAATTCGGCGGGCGGTGCAGCGTTTCCGGGAGCTGCCCCGCTTTTTGAGGAGTTGATTCTCGTGGGCGGGGGTTCAAGTGGGCCAAGGGCGATTCTCCCAGCAGGCTGCTTTTCCCGATAGCTCCGGGTGGGAGCCCAGAGCAGGGATGACCGAAAATCAGGTCGTTGCCCATGCATGATCCACGGCACCGGCTCAGGGCTCCCGCCCGGAGCTATGCAAGACCCCGCCCGCTAAACTGGTGGTCTATGAGCTCATCAAGCAAACCCTGGGAACACGCCAAATCCACCGGCAGCGAGACCGACCCGCTGGCCGCGCGGTTTGTCGCATCGTTGGACTACGACAAGCGCCTGTACACCCACGACATCGCCGGGTCCAAGGCCCACGCCGCGATGCTCGAGAAGGTCGGCCTGATCACCGCCGAAGACCTCGCCGCCATCAACCAAGGTCTCGATGAGATCGAAGCCGAAATAACCGAGCAGGGCGACGCCTGGCCCGGCTGGAAGGTCGAGCTCGAAGACGTACACATGTGCGTCGAAGCTGCGCTGATCGAGAAGGCGGGCGACGCGGGGCGGAAGCTTCACACCGGGCGGTCGCGTAACGATCAGGTGGCGCTGGATCTCAAGCTATGGGCCGGTGAAGCGCGGGACGTTGTGACAGATAAGTTGCTGGTGCTCATCAGGGCACTTGTCGCGTTGGCTGATCGCGATGGGCGGATCGTTATGCCGTCCTATACCCACCTCCAGCGTGCGCAGCCGATTGTCGTCGGGGGGGAATTGATGGCATGGGCGGAGTCGTTTAGCCAGTGTGGCATGACGTATGTTTCGCTGCTTGATACGGATCGGCCGAGCCCGCTGGGCAGCGGTGCGATCGCCGGGTCGAGCCTGCCGCTGGATCGCGAGAACACCACGGATGCCTTGCCGTTTGTCTTGTATCCGTCGAACAACGCGATTCAGGCCACCGCCTCGCGCGACATGGCGCTGCATCTGACCTACGCCCTGACCATGACCTCTATGTGGCTCTCGCGATGGGCCGAGCAGTGGATCATTTACGCGACGACCGAGTTCAAGTTCATCACGCTCAGTGACACGTACACGACCGGCTCGTCGATGATGCCACAGAAGCAGAACCCGGACATGCTCGAGCTCATCCGTGGCAAGACCGGCCAGGTCTACGGCTCGCTCATCGCGTTGCTGACCATGTGCAAGGGCATCACGATCGGCTACAACCGCGATCTGCAGGAAGACAAGCGGCACCTGTTCGCCGCCTACGACGCGGTTTGCGACTGTCTGGATATGGCCGCGGGCATCGTGCGGACGACGACGTTCAACGAGGCGAGCATCAAGGCCGGCCTGGACAAGGGCTACCTCGACGCAACGTCGCTTGCGGAATACCTTGTGACCAAGAGCGTGCCGTTCCGCACGAGCCACCAGATCGTCGGCAAGCTCGTTGGCGTTTGCGAAGACCGCAGCCTCGGCATGCTGAAAAAACTCGAAGTCGACGATTTCAATGCGGTGTGCAAAGAATACGACGCAGGCGAGCCCGTCAGCGAGGATATTTTCGACTGGCTGGGCCCGGAGAACGTGGTCAAACGCTACCAGTCTTCGGGTAACGCGGGCCTGAGCGGTTTTGAAGCTCAGTTGAAGGCTTGGAAAGATCGGCTAAGCGGGGAGTAACGATTCGTGCTCGTCTTAAACGTCATCCAGGGCCCCGACAAGGGCATGCGGATCACACTGCCGGACACCGAGCCGCAGCTCATCGGCCGGTCGTCCGAAGCGATCGTGCTCTCGGACCAGACGATCTCCAGGCGCCATGCCGAGCTCACCCCCGAGGGCGACGGCACGTGGTATCTCCGCGACCTGCAGTCGGCCAACGGCACGTTCGTTAACGGCGTCCGTGTCACCGAACGCCGCAAACTCAAGCTCGGCGACCAGGTTCGCACCGGTAACTCGCTGCTGATCTACGGCGAGAACGTGCCCAACCCCCTGGCCAACCGGCTCAAGCTCGCGCCTGCCAGCGAGATTGACGCCGCGGTCGAGCACACCGTCGACGCGAACGAAGAGTCGATGATCATGTCCTCGCCCGAGCCTTCTCAGGCCGCCGAATTCCAGCTGCAGATCATTTACCAACTCGTTGCGCTGATCGGCTCGGTCACCGATCGTCAGACGATGCTCGACAAGATGATGGATGTGGTCTTCGAGTACTTCGCCGCCGACCGTGGGTTTGTGCTGCTCTGTGAGAGCCCGGGCGATGAGCCGGACCCGGTCGTCATGCGCTTCCGTGAAGACAAAGAAGAGCTGCCCGACCCCAACCCCAAGCGCAAGGCGACGATCAGCCGGACGATCGTGCAGTACGTCCTGCAGCGCGGTGTCGCGGTCCTCTCGTCCAACGCGATGAACGACATGCGGTTCACCTCGGGCGACTCGATTCAGGCCTACGGCATCCGCTCGGCCATGTGCGTGCCCATCAAGCACAAGGACCACACCTACGGCGTGATCCAGCTCGACTCCAAAATCGCCAACTACACCTTCACCGAGGACCAGCTCTCCCTGCTCGCGGCCATCGGCGTGCAGACGGGACTGGCGATGGACAACGCACGACTGCTCGACCAGCGCGTCCAGGAAGAACGACTCGCCGCGGTCGGCAGCGCCGTCGCGTCGCTCTCCCACTCGATCAAGAACATCCTGCAGGGGATGCGCGGTGGGTCGGATGTCGTCGAGCTGGGCCTGCGCAAGAAGTCGATGGATGTCGTCGTGAAGGGATGGGACATCGTCCGACGCAACCAGGAAAAGATCTACCAACTGACGCTGAACATGCTGCAGTTCAGCAAGCAGCGCCAGCCCGAGCTGTCGCTCGAACACCTGCTTCCGATGTTCAAGGACCTGGCCGCCCTGGTGCAGAGCCAGTTCGACGCGAAGGGCGTCGCGTTGATCACGGATGTCGAGCCGGACCTGCCACCGGTGCCCGTCGAGATCTCCGGCATCCACCAGGCGGTATTGAACCTGATGCAGAACGCGCTGGACGCGTGCGAGCCTGACTCTGGCGCGGTGACGATGGGCTGCCGTTATGACGAGACGGACCAGTCGGTCAAGATCATCGTGACCGACAACGGGGTGGGCATGAACCGCGCGACGCGGCAGGAACTGTTCCAGCCGTTCCGCTCGACCAAGGGCTACGGCGGCACGGGTCTGGGCCTGGTCGTGACCAAGAAGATCATCGAGGAGCACGGCGGCGAGATCAGTGTCCAGTCCAAGCTCAACAAGGGCACGACCTTCATGATCTCCCTGCCCACCGAGTCCGACCGCGAGCCCGCCGCCACGCACAGCCCGTTCTGATTTGTGGTGCCGCAAGGCGCTACACGCATTAACGCGCAGACTCAATCAATTGCCGAAGTTCTTTGAGTAGCGGCTTGTCGTGATTCAACCGCGTGTCGTACATCCGCTCGCCGATCGCGCGCGTCATCACGGTGAGTTCGGCGTAGGGGGTGTCGGCGACGTCAATCAAACCGATGCGGTAGTTCTCGTTGGGTCGGCCGACCGCGTTGTGATCCGAGTACGCGAACCAGTGCGTGCCGACGACGTGCTTGTTGAGAAGGCCTGCGGTGACGAAGGCGGCGTAGCTGCGGGTTTGTTGCTTTTCGTCGTGCACCGGCGAGAGCGACATGCCGGTCACGCCGCGCCCGATCGTGCCGAAGTGGAACTCCGTGACCATCACGGGCAAGTCCGCGCCCTTGGGTAGCTGCGCGGTGCCGGCGAGCGGGGCGTAATGATTGACGCTGAATACGTCGACGTGCTTGGCGATCTGATCGGCGACGAAGGGCGGGCAGGTGTGCACACGCGAGCCGAGGTACAGGTGGTTGGGCAGGTGCTTATCGACCGCCTCCCTGCAAATGCGGTAGTAGCGGTTGGCGTATTGGCTGAAGAGTGCGACGCGGTCGGCGTCCCAGGCTTTGCCCTTGCCGGGCACCAGCTTGTCCCAGCTCTCGGCTTTTGTCCCCCACGCCTTGTTGAGCGCGTCGATCGTTTTGTACTTCTTCTTAAGCGTGTCCACGAAGGGCTGGTAGGACGGCTGCTTCGGCCCGCTGGTGAGCACGCGTTGCACGAGATTACCATGCCAGACGATCTCGTTGTCAATAAAGACGCCGATCATCCACGGGTCGTTCTTGCGTTTTTCGGCAAGCTTTGCGGCGGCGTCGTGGACGCTCTGCTCAAAGTTCTTGTCATATGGCTCGGGCGTGTGGTCGAACGCGTGGTAGCCGGGCCAGATGTGCAGGATTTCGGTGAAGGGCGTACGCCGATCGTCTTGCAAGGCGTTGTCGGACCAGGCGCCCAGTGCGTTCAGGCCCCAGGCGCGCAGCCGGCGGTGCGTGATGTCACGGACCTTGTTTTCCCAGTCTTCGCCGTACTTGCGGTAGCTGTTGAGTTGGAGAAAGTCGGTCCCCCAGCCGTACTTGCCGACTTTCACGGTGGCGACTTTGTGTTCTTCGGTGCCTTTGACGGTCGGCTCGGCCAGTAGCTTGCGCCGTTCTTTGTCCAGCGGCACGCCCGCGTGGTTGCCGACGGTGCACACGCCGTGCGACCAGTAGAGTTTTCCTTCGGGGTCGACAAGCCACCACTTGCCGTCGTGCTTCTGGGTCCGGAAGAAACCGGTGGCCTTGAGTTGGGGCCCCGCCGCGTAGCCGCCGTACTGATTGAAGGCTTTGACGCTTGGGTCGCTCGCGAGTGTCTTTTCTTCCTGGGCGCGTTGCATCTTGAGGTCTGCATCGCTTTTGACTTTGGTCGGCCAATCGAACGGGATCGCCTGGCCGTAGCGGTCGATGTGCGGCAGGGCGATGAGCTCTTTGTTCGTCTGCTTGCCGTAGGGCCAGGCGAGGTAGGGGCGTACGTTTGTGAGCTTGATCGTCTTGTCCGACGAACGGATGGTCAGCCGGCAGGCCTTCACGTCTTTCGGGTTGAACTGCTTCCAGTGCGAGCGCCAGCCGTTGGGCTTGGAGGACGCGGGCTCGAAGGCTTCCGGGCTGTCATCATGTTCCCAGGCGCGCGGGTAGCCAACGGTGACGACGCCGCGCTCGCCGGGCAGGATAAATGCCTGGCTCGCGGAGCTGTTGGCCCAGTCCTGCGCACCGTTGTTGTCCAATCGGCACTGCACCCAGACGATCCCCGGCCCTTCGTTGGTCAGCGCGACGCTGAACAGGCTGTGGTCGGAGATATTCCAGACGCCGCCCTTGGGCTTGAAGTGGATGCCGCCCGCGTCGCCTTTCAGCTCGCCGGTGATCGCCCAGCGTTTGGACTCGGTTGGCTTCGCGCTCAGGCCGCCGTGCTCGTGCCCGACGACCGCCACGATGTCCTTGGCCGGGGCGAAGAGCGCCGACCGCGTGACCGGGGCTTGGAAAGGTTCGCCGGGCTGTGCCTGGATCGGCGGGGATAGCAGGGCCGCAAACGCGACGCATGCTGCCGCAAACCGACGGCCACACGAAAGGGAAAGGATGCTCATCTTCAGGGTCTCCAGCAAGTAGCCATAGCGTACCCGGTGGGGCACCCCGAAATAAGAACGGGTATTGTTAGGGTGTGGGCCGAGCTGCGTAAAATTAATATAGAGATAAAAGACTCTTCTATCTCTTTATAGTATGATCCTTGTCTATCCGATTTAAAGGGCATTCAATGCCCGCATTGTAGATCCAAGGAGCATCACGCATGGATTCCGTCGCAACGAACTCTTCCGGCCCGGGACAGCCCCAGCTCGAGTCGTTTTCCTACAACGACGCGGTGGTCCGCAAGTTCCTCTGGGCCATGATGGTCTGGGCGCTGGTCGCACTGCTGGTCGGCGTCATCCTGGCGATCCAGTTGCCGTTCCCCACGATCCCGTTCACGAAGATCCCGACGAACCTCGGGTTTGAGTGGCTGACGTTTGGCCGGATCCGACCGCTTCACACCAACGCGGCGATCTTCGCCTTCGCAGGCAACGCGATCTTTGCCGGCGTGTACTACTCGACCCAGCGCCTGTGCAAGGCGCGGATGTTCAGCGACAAGCTGTCCAACCTCAACTTCTGGGGCTGGCAGCTCATCATCCTCTGCGCAGCGATCACGCTGCCCATGGGTGTGACCCAGTCCAAGGAGTACGCCGAGTTGGTCTGGCCGATCGACCTGCTCATCGCGGTGGTCTGGCTGGGGTTCTTTGGCGTCAACTTCTTTATGACGCTGATGCGTCGGCGTGAACGACACATGTACGTCGCGCTGTGGTTCTACATCGCGACGATCGTCACCGTCACGATCCTGCACGTCTTCAACAACCTGGTGATCCCCACCGGCATCCTGCACAGCTACCCGATCTACGCCGGCGTGCAGGACGCGTTCATGCAGTGGTGGTACGGCCACAACGCGGTGGCGTTCTTCCTCACCACGCCGTTCCTCGGGCTCATGTACTACTTCCTGCCCAAGCAGGCCGAGCGCCCGGTCTTCTCCTACCGCCTGTCGATCGTGCACTTCTGGTCGCTGGTGTTCATCTACATCTGGGCCGGCCCGCACCACCTGCAGTACACCGCGCTGCCCGACTGGGCGGCCTCATTGGGCATGGTCTTCTCGCTGATGCTGTGGATGCCCAGCTGGGGCGGGATGATCAACTTCCTCTTGACCCTCCGCGGCGCCTGGCACAAGGTCGCCAGCGACCCGATCCTCAAGTTCTTCATCGTCGCGATCACGTTCTACGGTATGGCGACCTTCGAAGGGCCGATGCTCTCGATCAAGTCTGTCAACGCGCTGTCGCACTACACCGACTGGACCATCGCACACGTCCACTCCGGCGCGCTGGGTTGGAACGGGTTCTTGGCCTTCGGCATGGCGTACTTCCTCGCGCCCAAGCTCTTCCAGACCAAGCTGCACTCAACCAAGCTCGCCAACTGGCACTTCTGGCTGGCGACCATCGGCATCCTCGTCTACATCATCCCGATCTACATCGCAGGCATCACCCAGGGCCTCATGTGGCGCGCGATGACCGAGAACGGCCAGCTCGCCTACCCCGACTTTGTCGAGACCGTTCGGCAGCTCATCCCGATGTACGCCCTGAGGATCATCGGCGGATTACTGTACATGGCCGGCTCCTGCATGGGCTTCTACAACATGTACCGCACCTGGAAGACACGGCCCGCCAAGTACGAAGAGCCCGTTCACCACGCCCCCGCGCTCAGCAAAGACTACGACGGCGACGCGAAACGCCCGGCCCCGACGATCGACGGCGTGACCGACACCGCCAAGCGCCTCAACGTCTGGGCGACCGGCTGGTGGCACCGCCGATGGGAACGCCTGCCGATCCGCTTCACGGTCTGGGTCGTGATCGCGGTCGTGGTGGCCTCGCTCTTTGAGATCATCCCGACGTTTGTCATCCGATCGAACGTGCCGACGATCGATACGGTCAAGCCCTACACCCCACTCGAGCTGGTGGGCCGGGACATCTACGTTGCCGAGGGCTGCTACAACTGCCATAGCCAGATGATCCGACCGATCCTAGCCGAGGTCGACCGCTACGGCGATTATTCCAAGCCCGGCGAATCCGTCTACGACCACCCGCACCAGTGGGGAAGCAGGCGCATCGGCCCGGACCTCGCGCGCGAGGGCGGCAAGCAGAGCGACCTCTGGCACTATCTGCACTTTCAGAAGCCCGAGGACATGGTGCCCGGCTCGATCATGCCCGCTTACGACTGGCTTGAGCGCAAAGAGATCGACTTCGAGTCCGTCTCCGTCCGCGTCAACGCCATCATGGTCCTGCACCCCGGCGACAAGAACTTCGACGGCTACCCGACCGGCGACGCCGCGGTCGAGAGCGCTAAGGCCGACGCGATGAAGGTCGCCCAGTCGATCGAAGAGCAGGGCGGCCCGCCCGCCGAGCAGCTCGCGGACAAGCAGATCGTCGCGATGATCGCTTACCTGCAGCGCCTGGGCACGGACCTGACCGCGGCCCCCGAAGCCGAGGACGCCCCGGCCGAGACCGAATCCGAAGCAGACGCGCCAGCCGCGGCATCGACGCAAACCGTGCCGGCGGCGCTCGGCAGCACGAACACGAACGGAGGCCGCTGATGTTTAAAGACGTCTTACGCGCCATGGACTTCACGCTGCTCTCGCAGCTCGCGCTGGTGATCTTCTTCGGCGTCTTCGTCGCGGTGGTGATCCGCGCCTGGACACGCCCCAAGCAAGACATGGACAAGCAGAGCCAGATCCCGCTGACCGATGAGCCGGTCGAGCCCCGCGAGCAGTAGAACCAACGGGGGGAGGGCGAGGCTCCCGCCGAGCCGCAAGCCTTCTTAAACACGCGGCTCGGCAGGAGCCTCGCCCTCCCAACCAACAATCGATTCAAACCCAACAAAGGACGCCGCCATGAGCGAGCAGCAGCCCGAACAACCCGCCGAAGACTACGGCCAACTGACAGGCCACAACTACGACGGGATCCAGGAATACGACAACCCCACCCCCGCGTGGTGGACCTGGGTCTTCATCGCCTCGATCTTCTTCGCCGCCTGTTACATGTTCATCATGCTCGTCGCGGCCGGCGACCTCTCACCGCCTGCCGAGTACGAACGCGCTGCGATCGCGAACCTCAAGAAGAAGTTCGGCGAGATCGGTATCCTCGAGCCCGACGCGCCGACGATCGTGAAATACATGAACGAGCCCGAGTGGCTGCAGCTGGGCGCGAACGTCTACAAAGCCAACTGCGTGACGTGTCACGGCCTTGCCGCCGAGGGCAACTCCGGGCCGAACCTCACCGACGACGCCTACCTGCATGTGAAGTCGATCGAAGACATCGCGACCGTGGTGAAAGACGGCGCGAAGGCCGGCGCGATGCCCGCCTGGGGCAACCGGCTGCACCCCAACGAGGTCGTGCTGGTCTCGTCTTACCTCGCGTCGCTGCGCGGCACCAACGCGACGGGCGGCAAGGCGGCCGAGGGCGAGGTCCCCGCGCCCTGGCCGACGGCAAACGAACTGCCCGCCGCGCCCGAGCCCGAAGCTGAGCAGTAAACATGTTGGGAGGGCGAGGCTCCCGCCGAGCCGCAAGCTCTCTTCAACACGCGGCTCGGCAGGAGCCTCGCCCTCCCAAACACCTCATCAGGGCACGCCAAGTCGTTGAACCGCCATGACCACACCCAGCGACAACCCGAACCTGCTCCCGCCCGAAGAGCACGTGCTCTCCACGCTCGAGCACGACGGCTCACGCCGGTGGATGTACCCCAAGCTCTCCAAGGGCCGGTTCCTGCTCGGACGCCGACTCGTCGCGTACGCGCTCATCGCGATCTTCACCGTCCTGCCCTTCATCAAGGTCAACGGCCAGCCCGCGATCCTTTTGGACATCCTCCGCCGCGAGTTCCACATCTTCGGCCTCACCTTCCTGCCGACCGATACGTTCCTGCTGGCACTCTTGATCCTCTCGGCCTTCCTGAGCATCTTCTTCGTCACCGCGGTCTTCGGCCGGGTGTGGTGCGGATGGGGCTGCCCGCAGACGGTCTACATGGAGTTTCTCTTCCGCCCGATCGAGCGGCTCTTCGACGGCCGCGCGGGCCTGGGCGGCAAGCCCGGCAAAGCCCCCGCGCCCTGGCGCACGATCGCGAAGTACCTCGTCTTTTTCCTGCTGTGCCTGCATCTGACGCACGTGTTTCTCGCGTACTTCGTCGGCGTCGATCAGCTCTTCGCGTGGTCCCTGGGCTCGCCGTTCAACCACCCACTCGCCTTCGCGTTCATCCTCTTCGTCACCGCGGCGTTGATGTTCCACGTCAGCATCTTCCGCGAGCAGCTCTGCATCGTCGCCTGCCCCTACGGCCGGATGCAGTCGGCGCTGCTCGACGACGCGTCGCTGATCATCAGTTACGACCCGTCGCGCGGCGAAGCACGTGGCAAGCTCGGTAAGGCCAAGCGGCAGGCCTTCGAAGAAAAGAACAAACCCGAGGCTGAGCGAACTGTCGGCCTGGAGGTCCTCGCCAGCCACGGCGACTGCATCGACTGCGGCGAATGCGTCACCACCTGCCCGACCGGCATCGATATCCGTGACGGGCTCCAGCTCGAGTGCATCGGCTGCGCCCAGTGTATTGACGCATGCGATGCGATTATGGACCGCGTCGGCCGACCCAAGGGCCTGATCCGATACACCTCGCAGGAGGCGCTAAGCGGCAACGGCGGCCGTATTCTCCGACCACGCGTCCTGATCTACTCGGTGCTCATCACGCTGGTCTTCGGCTCGTTCTTGTTCGCGATCACCAACCGGTCGCTGGCCGACGTCACACCGATACGCGAGAAGGGCCGGCCGTTCGTTGAGCTCGACAACGGCGAGATCCTCAACCAGATGCGACTGAAGATCGTCAACCGCGACCGCGTCGCGCAAACGTACACGCTCGTGATCGCAGAGCCCGCTGGCGTTTCAGCTAAGACGCAGGGCGGGGCGGTCACGCTCGAACCGCGCGAGACACAGACCGTATCCGTTGACCTAGTCGCGCCCTTCGAGATGTTCACGACCGGCCGGCTGGACGTGCTGCTTCAGGTGAGCGACGGGCAGAACACCGTGTCCGAAGAAACGTTCCAGATGAAGGGGCCGTTCAAACGATCGACCCCCACCGAACAGGAGCCACCCGCCCCGACACCCGCAGAGACGGAAAGGACGCCGGCATCATGAGCCAATCACATAACAACGAAACAATCAGATCACTTGACCTGATCAAGCAGGTCATCCACGACGCAACACAGCCTCATGCTGGCGGTTCGGGCAATTGTGGCGGTGACTGCAGCAACTGCCCGTTCGCCGGTGAGAGCCCCAAGTCCGCGAAGAAAGCTAGTGACCAAGAAACGAGCGACGCCTGTGACAAATGCTAAGCCCACCGATCCCCGAAACGAACACAAGTCCCCAGGCCGCAAGCGCATCCTTGTGATGCCACTTGTTGTACTCGGATTGCTGGGTGGGCACATGGTCTTCATCCTGATCGCGATCACGCTCGCGACGGGAGACCGCTCATTCGCGGTCGTGCCGGACTACTACCAGAAGGCGGTGGACTACGACGATCGCAAGGCGCTGCTGGCCGAGAGCGCCGAGTTGGGCTGGCAGGCCGAGTTGACCGCGGGCGAGCGCATCGATGCGCTGGGCGCGCGCGAGGTCGTGGTCATGCTCCGTGATGTAGAGGGCAAGCCGGTGACCGATGCCGCGGTCAAGGTATCTGGCTATCACTACGCCAGGGCGGGCGAGCCGGTCGCGTTTGAGGGCGTCGAGGCCTTACCGGGCCAGTACGTCGGTCAGGGTCGCGTCAGCCGCGAGGGGTTCTGGCAGTTCGAGATCGATGCGCAGCGCGGCGAGCAGCGCTTCTTCACGACGTTCAAGCAGTACGTTGCGCCGGCGGGGGGTACGCGATGACGGCCCTGATCACTGCGGTCTTCCTGGCCGCGCTCG
>Ga0213866_10002992_pt1 | contig 11637 bp, 9 predicted proteins | sample PICome_11_FD_160079 | JGI IMG/M metagenome (GOLD analysis project Ga0213866, IMG submission 160079) | Coastal seawater microbial communities near Pivers Island, North Carolina, United States - PICO284 | ecosystem: Environmental > Aquatic > Marine > Coastal | place: USA: North Carolina... | reverse complement strand
ATTTCACCGGCCGGGCCAATGCCCTCGCTCGCGGTGTAAACGCGATTGCGCTTGAGATCGGGCAGAATGACCTTGAAGCCGCTAATCGGCGTGACGTTGTTGATCTGCGCGTTCGCAATCGACACGCTTTGATTAATCGCAATCAGCTTTCCATCCGCGTCAAACACCGGGCCACCGGAGTCGCCAGAGATCAGCGGCGCATCAATCACCATCATGCCAGAGCGATTCTCAGGATCGCGCACGCGACCAACGCGCACCACGGGCGGGCGGCCAGCTTCAAAGCCCAGCGGGTGGCCCATCGCGAGCACCCATTCGCCTTGCGCCATCAGATCGGAGTCGCCCATTTCGACGAAGGGGAAGGGGGCGCGCTCGCCGCGCTTTGGCGGATCGATCTTGACGAGTCCGTAGTCGTAGCCCTCGAAGAAGCCATAGGTCTTGCCGTAAAAGGCTTGCCCATCGGGCATCAGCACCGTGCAGCGCGAGCCGGGAACCTCACCCGAAACGTGGCCAGCGGTGGCGATCCAGCCGTCTTCGCTGATCAACGCACCTGAGCCGGAGCGCCCGCCAATCTGAAGTCCTACCACACAAGGCAGAACCTGCGCGGCTGTCGCTTCAAGCTTCTCCTCAAGAGCACGCATGAAGGCCATCGGACCATCGGCGGCCTCGGCTATCTGGCCAGCTTCGGGAGCACTCTTCTCTGCTTTGGTCGCGTCAGGCTTCGGCTGATCGCCTTCTTGGGCACGCAGATGCCCAGGCAAGATCAGGATGGCAAGCAAGAGCGCCCGCAGAAAATGGCGGTGGGTGACAATGCGCTTGATTCGATCACGATGCGAAGTGGATTCACACGTAGAGCGGGTGAGAGCCATGAGCCGATCTCCCGGTAGAGGCCGTAGGATTGGCGCGCCTCTCATGGGAAGAAACGCGTGAGCTGTGATTGTATACGCTTGAGAGGGGCTTGGGGAGAAGACAAAGAGCCCACTTGTTGCCGCAAACGCAAGCGGAGCCAGCACAGGGCCAGCTCCGCCGCTTGAATCGAGGCATGTGCTGAGCTATTCGCTGCGGGCTACGAGGCGCTCCTTGCGTCCGCTTTGGACTGCCAAGAAGATCGACCAGGCCAAGCCACCGAAGAGTACGACCGAGCCGAAGATCGCGAGCACCAAGGCCCAGGCGTTCGGGAAGGTCAGATCAGACTCCTCCGAAAAGCCCTTCACGAGGTTCTTGCGGAAGTCCTTCGTCGGCTGCATTTCCTTGCCGAAAACCGCGAAGAGATCTTCGACAATGCCGCGCGCGAGATTGCGTTCGGCTGAATCGTGCGAGTCCGACACGCCCAGATTGCGCAAGGGATTCCCGATGTGAGCTTCGCTTTTGAGGTCGGGTTCTTTGTCGTCAAGCTCCGTAATCCAGCCTGCCACATAGCCATCTGGAAAACGCAGGGCAAACCAGCGCAGGCTCTCCAGCATGTCGGCTTTCTCGCGCTCATCCGTGATCGGCTTGAAGCCTTGGATGTAGGGCAGGTCTTTGCCCGTTGAGAAGACGACGAACTGCGTCACGCTTTGCTCGGCTTTTTCATCGAGCAGCGTCGAAGCTTCCCAGAGCGCGTAGAACTCGCGGATCGCTTCGTTCATCGTGCGAGCGATGGCATGGGCGATAGTCTCGGCAGGTACAGCTTCACTGTCTTTGCTGGCTGGCACAGCGGGCTTTGGTTCCACCTTAATGGCTTTGAGGTCGACCTCAGACTCGGCAATGCGGCCTTCAAAGATCCCGCGCAGCGCGTCGTTACGGTTGGTCATTAGCGTGTCAAAGGGGCCGGCGATGCGTTTGCGGAACTCGCGCGAAGCGTCATTCGAGCTGACAAGCTCGTTGGTCAACGCTTCGATGTGCTCAGCGCGCCGCCTTTCAAGCCACTCTTTGCGCAGAGTCAATCGAGCGGTCTTCCCGGCTTTAGCCTCTTCGTCCTCATCACTCTCTGCAACTTCCTTGATCAACGCATCAAAGTCTGTTGTGCGCAGGTATTCGTGGATCCGGGCAGCAGCGTCGAAGACGTCGAGCGCGTTCTTTTCGTCGTTAACCTCGGCGACGAGCTCTTTCTCAGCATCGGTGAATTGAGGGCTTGCGGGCTCTTCAGACGAGCAAGCTCCAACCAAAAGGGCGGCTGCGAGCGCGAAGCTCATGCAGATGGTGCGCAGGGTAAGCGTCATGCTTCACCCCCTTCCTTGGTCGCTGAGGCTTCGGTGGCCTTGTCCTCATAGTCGAAAGTCGGGACGGTGAAGTAGTCACTCTTCTGCATCTTGGCGCGAGCAAGGATGAAGCCAACGGTGCAGGCAAACACGAGGGTGAGTAGGCCGATCAGGTTGATCCAAAGCGGCATGCCTTCATAGAACGTTGCGTCATCATCCCAGAGCGCACGCCAGTCTTCGTAGAAGTTTTGAATCAGCAGCCAGATCAGCACGATAGGCGTCAGCCACTTGATGCAGAACTCCCAGAACCACGTGATCCTCCTTTCCGACACGGCGTTGATGTGCTTGCGCAACTTGAAGGTGCCGAACACCCAGCCAATGAGAATGCACTGAATCAATCCGATCATCATGAGGCCGTGACTGAGATAGTGGTCCATCGCATCCAGCAGATGCAGCCCGCCCGGATTGCAGAAGAGGAATCCGACAATCCAGCCGAAGACGCAGAGCAACGCCGCTACGCGTTTGCGAGCAACGCTGAACTTATCGTGAACGCCTGCCACCATCGCTTCAACCAAACTGAAGGCCGAGTCGACACCCAGCAAAAGCAGCGAACCAAAGAAGGCCAAGCCGATCGCTGCCTGTAGTTCCACCGCCACCGGGATGTTCTCGATCGCCGTCGGATAACTGATAAAGGCGACGCCAAAGCTGGAAGTTCCGACCACGTCGCCGACGAACTGGCCGCTATTCAGTGCCAAGAATCCGAGCACGCTGAAGGTAATGAAGCCGCCAAAGAACTCGGTGCCTGAGTTGGCGAAGCTGGTGATGATTGCGTTGTTTGAGATGTCTGATTTCTTCGGCAAGAAGCTGGCATAGGCCATCATGATGCCGAAGCCAATCGACAGACTAAAGAAGACCTGCCCGTATGCTGCCGCTGTCGCCTTCGCGATCTCCGGCAGCGTGTCGAGCTTGCTCCAGTCCGGCGCCAAATAGTAGCTCAAGCCTGCGGATGCGCCTTCAAGATTGATGGCTTGGAAAAAGAGCAGGAAGAGCAGCAGATAGGGCACGAGCACTGTCACCCACACGACCTTCCCGACTGACTGCACCCCGTTGCGAATCGCGTAGTAGATGAAGCCCCAGACCAGCGAGTTAAAGCCAACCGCAGACCAATTGATCGGCGACATCTTACCGACGGTCGCTTCAGTTTCAGCGTTGCCCGTTACGGCGTTGTGCATCAGGTAGTGCGCTGCTTGCCCCTCTTCCCACGGTAACTTGCCCGTGAAGAGCGACTGCGCGAGCTCACTACAGTAGAAGACGACCCACGCAATAATGATCGCGTAGTAAAAGGTGATGAAAAGCCCTCCGGCAGCAGCCCACCAACCGGCGAACTCAAAGCGCTTGTGTGCGCGTCCCATCGCCGTGGGGGCTGCGCCCTGCATGCGGTGACCTAGGCCGTACTCCAGCATCAAAAGCGGTATGCCCGCCGTGAGCAGCGCGATGAAGTAGGGGATCAGGAAGGCACCGCCGCCCGCGCTGTAAGCGACGTGCGGAAAGCGCCAGATGTTTCCGAGTCCAACCGCACTGCCTACAGCAGCCAGAATGAAGGCTGCTCGGTTCGACCAGCGGTCCCGAGATTCATTGGGCATGGAGCGCTCCCTTCGAGCCTGCGCTTAAGCAGCGCAATTGGCAGCGGAAAACCGACCACAGGCAGGCCGCGCAAAGCGCTACGCCACCCGAGTCGGTGTGCAGTCATGTTATGCCCTCACTCTAGTTTTACGCCTTCTTCATGCAACAAAGCATTGGGTGAAGGCCGAGATTGGCAGAGCAGAGCGCGTGTTTTGGCGACATGAGCGCAGCATCGCTGCCTACTCTTCAATCAGCAACGCAGCGCTGGGATCGCTGATCGCCGCCTGCAAATCAGGCTTGAGCTGATCGATCAGTTGCGCGAGCTCTTGCGGATTCGCCCAGACTTCAGGCGAGATCTCGACTGGCTGCTCGTCGCTGATCGCAAGCCCCATGCGGCGAAGCTCAAGACGCCAGAGTTGCATCAAGCCCTGACGAACGGCATCCGGCGAGGTCTCGCCAGCCGCAGACTTGACCGGCAGAAACGAGCGCTCGCGCGCAATCTCAAGCGCATACACCCCCTTGGCAGCGGGCAGGCAATCAAAGATGAAGCGCTCGAACTTCCACGCATTCGGCGCATCCGGCGCGACCAGCTCACCCTGCGCGTTCATGTAGGGCACGACTTTGTGCGCGAGATGCAGCGGCAGCAGATCGTCGTCGCTGAGTTGCGCTTGCGTGAAGCGGTCGAGAAACTCCACGCTGAAAACGTGGACGGCGCAATTACCCGCGGCCCAGAGCAGCTCGCCTTGGGCGTCGCGTTCCTGGGCTTGCTCGTCGCTCAGCTCGCTGTATTCGATGATCGCTGGCTTGCCGTCGCGGTAGCCGAAAACGCCGACCTTCTCGCTCGCATCACGCTTGCGCACGGCTTGCAGGCTTGCTTCCGCTTTGCGCTGCGCGTTGAGTCCGACGAAGTGCGGATCGCAGATAGAGACAGCGGGATTGTCGACTTGGAAAGTGAAGAGCCACTCCACCTCCTGCATTTTCAGCTCGTCCAGCATGCCCGAGTTGCGCAGTGCAGTCAGCGTGCCGCCGTGTCCATCAGGGCTTTGCGCGAGAGTGGTGGGGGACTCCAGCAGCAGTTTGCCCTCTTCGCTCAGCGCCGGGCAACGCGCCTGACTGAAGAAGCGCACGCGATCCGGATCGAGCCCGAAGTAATCCATGTCTTCGAAGACTTCCAGCGTCACGTCGTGCGTCGCATCGCTCGTCATGATCAGCAGCAGTGGCTGCACGCCGTGCATGTCCGCCAGCGTGTTGATCTGCGCGCAGAAGCCATCGAAGAGGCAACGCTCGCTCAAGGGATAGATGGGGAAGAGTCCCTTCGGCGCATCAAAGCCAAGGCGCGTGCCTTGCCCGCCAGCCAGCAGCAATGCAGCGACCTTGCCCTCTTCCAGCAAGGTCTCGCCGAGCTCTCGCGCCCCTTGCGCTTCTGCATTGAGGGGCCAGGGGAACTCGTTTGATGCGAGCGCCAGCATCTCGCCCGGCGCGATAGAACTCGGCGCTTCAGCTTCACCGCTCTTTGCGCGGCCTAGCATTTCAAGCTGATGGCCGAGCAGTTTGAGATCGAGCGCTGCAAGCTCGTGCTCTAGCTCGCTGGCAGCTTGTGCGTCGCTCGCGACGAGTTGATCGTAGTGCGCGAGAATCTCGCTTTGATGGAGTTGCTCCAGTGCGGTGCGCAGCGCTGCTTGCATGGCGTCCTCGTGCTCGGTTTGAGAAGCGTAGCGCGCAGTCTAGGCATTCGCCCTTGCCATGCGCAGGGAATCTCAGGTTGGCATGAAGTAGCCGAAGGATTGGGGATTGTTGTGTGGGAAATGCACGTCATCCCGCCTGAAGCGCAGCGGAAGGGAGGGATCGCGAAGCGAGTCGGTTAGAGCACTTCCCCTTTTGATATAGCCGGAACGTCGTCATCCCGAACGCCGTAGGCGGAGGGATCTCCCTTGCAATCACTGCTGCACTTTTCTTTGCACACGAATCGCTTGTCTGGGCGCGCTAGAAGTGTGCAATCTTAGAAAGCACTACCCCTAGCATGGGAGATACCTCGTCGCGGCTGCGTCGCTAATCGCGATGACGCCGAAAGGATTTCGAATACTGGTCTAGTCTAGCGTTTCGCCACTCTCTAGCAGCGACGTTTTTTCACTAGGTCCATTCAACGCAAAGTTGCGAAGGCGCAAAGCGAGAGGGGAAAGGCAACGCGCCGCACCCGCCCGCAGCGCGTACAGCAGCGCAAGGCGTGTCGATGAATCTCTCGGAATGAGTTCGACGACGCTGGATCGCAGAGCCTTCTCGATATCCCAGTTTGAAGACTCTCGAAGGAAGCCTTCTTGAAAGGAGCGCTCAGCGCTATCGGCCCGCGATGCTTGATCCGCCAGGCTTTGCGAACCTTTGCGAACCTTTGCGTACTTGGCGCCTTCGCGTTGAGTTCCGAATCCCCTCGCTCGGATGAGCGCTTAAAATGGCGAAACACTAGGCTGTTTCGTCGCGCATGCTAGACTATCGAAAAGGGATCCCTCCCCTGCGGCTGCGCCTTCGATCGGGATGACGGAGCAGTTCAAACTGCCGTCTAGGGCTCGACGTAGTCGCCGTTGATGCCGATCGTGCCAGCCGCGATGTTGAAGCTCATGAAGCTGCCGTTGCGGTAGATATCCACGGCTACGCTCTGGCCGGTTTGAGCCGTCGCCTTCGCCCGATTCAGCGACATGTCCTTCGAGATCTGTTGACCGTTGTAGCGAGTGATGATGTCGCCGACCTGGATGCCCGCCACAGCGGCGGCGGAGTTGGCGTAGACCGACTCAACCAAGTAACCGGCGATGGGGATGTTCGACTTGACCTCTTCGACCTTCTCGCGCTCGACGCGGCGATCAATCGCTGATTGCGCTTGGTCTGCGATTTCCTTGTTCGGATCGCTGGCGAGAAGCTGAAGTTCAGCAGTAGCTGCGCTTGACTCATTGCCGGCCAGTCCCTCAATCGCGCGAGCACGCGACCAATCAGAAAGCTCAGGATTCTTGATCGCAGCGACCAGAGGCTTGATCGCGCTGGGATCATCCACCTGCGCGAGCTGCATCACCGCCATATCCTTGGAGCGCTGATCCGCGCCCTTCGCGATCACTTCCGTCAGCATGCGCGTCTTCTCAGTGTCTTCAATCGCGCGGCGAGACATCAAGCGCCACAATGCCGCCTGCTGAACATCGCCTTCAACGTCGCCGTTGGGATTGCGCAGAACGAAGTCAATCATCTCATCGCTGAATAGCAGATCGTACTCGGCCATGCTCAGCTTTAGATCGTTGCCACCGCCGCGCGAGTAGGGATTGCCCTTGGGCGAAATCTCGCGATAGGCTTCGATGAACTCCTTGTACGCCGCTGGGCCAAGGCTCTTCAGCGTTTCCATGTGCTTGAGGATTGAGGCGACGTCGATCTTCCCCTCTTTGCCCTCCTCCAGCAGTTCGCGAATCGTGGCGAGCGTTGACACGCCTCGCTCTTTGCGTTCGGCTTGGCTCAGCAAAGCGATTTCTGCGTTCGAGCTATCGGCTTCAATCGCCGCCTTCAGGGAGCTGAGCTGGACCTGCATTTCACCTATCAAGCGATCCTTCTCCAGCATCTGCTGGTTGAGCTTGGTGAGTGCAAAATCGTGGGCTGCTCGCTCATCGCGCATGCGCTCATCTAGCAGCGTCTGCAAGTCGGGAGCTTCAGTATCAATCACTGGCGCAGGCGCTTCCGCCTCTTCTGACTTCTCGTCTGCATCATCGCTGAAAACCTCGTCCTTAGCGGCAAGCGAGGGAACGAGTTCTACTTTCGATGAGCTTTCGGCAAAGGTGATTGCTGCGAAGGTTCCGCCGCCACCAAAGAGCAAGCCGCAGAGGAGGCCGATTCCGAGTTTGTCCATGATTCTTCTCCCGGCGCTCTTTGAGCCAATGGCCCCTTAGTTCGGGCCGCAATTCTCGTGACAGCGAGTAGAGCGTTTGCCGTCACTCTCTCTTCAACACCTGAATACGCCCGGCGTGAGCTGAAATCGCGCTTTTTCGTGTCAAAAACTCATTCTGCTTTCACTGACTCGGCTTGCCCAACGCTCAGGATACGAGCGCGTCGCAGAAAGTCTTGCGCCGAATGAAACCCCTTGAGCCTCGCGATCTCCGCGCCAGAGCCCGTCAGAACAAGCGTCATCGGGAGTGATCGAACATCGAATTCGCGCGCAAGTTGCTTTTCTTGATCCACGTCTACGCGAATCGGCACAGCGTGTTGCGTGAGCCACGCCTGCACTTCTGGATCAGGCCAGGTCTCTTCGCGCTGCCTGCGACAGTAGCTGCACCAATCTGCGTAGAACTCAAGCACGACGAACTTCTCTTCAAGCTGCGCACGCTCTTTGGCTTGCGTCAACTGCAAGGCTTGAAAACCGCCCGCACGCGGATCTGTCGGCGCGTGACAGGAACGATTCAGCACCGCAACAAACATCAGCGCAATCGCAACTCCCACGATGATTAGCCGGATGCGTTCTCGTTCGGGTGTGATGCGACTTCTCATGCGGCTCCTGATTAGTCTGAGTGCTCTTCGCAAGCCATCTCAAGCACCTGAGATGCTGAAGCCTCCAGCACCGCTGTCAGAGGTGCATCTGCTTCGCGCTCGATAAAGGGCTGCCGAAATCCGATGTCGATCAGCCAAGGGAATGCCCGACGTCCGCCGATCACTGGCACCACGACGCGCATCAGATTGAGGCGTTCGCGCATGTAGTTGGAGATCATTCGCTGCAAGAGATCCGATTGATCAGCGAGCGGAAGCGATTCACTCGCCATCGCGCCAAGATCAATCAGGAAGAAGCCGTCGAGCAAGGGCAAGCTCTGCATCGCAAGTCGCGTCGCTGCCAGGGGATCGCTTTGCTCCTCAGAGATTGAGAGGATTTCCCAACCCTCGCAGTTCACGCTCGACCTGATCGCGCTGGCCTCCGCGCCGAGTACGAGATGCTTCGCAGCAAAGGGGCCATCCGCCAAGAGCGCGAGCGCGGCGTCCAGCGTCAGCGTGTGCTCATCTAGCGCAACGAGGGCCAAGGGATTGCCATCGGCGTCGCAGCCATCCGCGAGGATGATCGCACCGAATTGAGGTTTGAATGCGAGTGGCTGCATGGTGATACCGCATCAAGTCGGGACTGAGGCTTATTCGGGCGGCGTCGCATCGTCCTTCAGCGCACGCATCGCCTGCTTTGGATCAACGTCGATCATCAAGAACTGCACGGGATCGCTGGCTTCTTTGAGCGGCAGCTCCAGTGTCAGCGCGATCGTTCGATAGCGCGTGTCCAAGCGGTCGTCTTTGATCCGCTCGCGCAGGATGTCGAGCGCCTGATACACCAGGTCGCCGTTCTCTTCCGCTTCCGGTAAATCGAAGGCAACGCCGGGATACTGCGTGCGCAATTCCCAAAGCTTGTCGAGAATCTCGGCCACGCCAGCTTCAACATGCTGCTGCAATGCGCGGCGAGCGGTGCTCGAATCCTTCACCTGACGTTCCTCGCGCAGTTCCCACAAAATCGCTGCTTCACTCCAATGTGAAGCATAGTAATTGTTTGCAGCCTGCACACTCGTTGCAAGCCTTCAGACTGTTTTATAGAGTCTTCAGCTTGGATCTTGTGCGAGTGTTTTCGGGTTTTCTGATCAAAGTAGGTCAGCCATGAGCAAAGCGGAAGCGGATGATTCGCAATCCTATGTGGTTCACGCGACGCCTGCCGTCCTTGAGCGCGTGTATTTCGCGATTGAGCGCTGCAAACAGCGGCCCGAGCTTAGCGCGCAGGCGATCAATCGCGAAGTGCGCAAGGCCTTTGGCACGCCGCTCTCAACCGCGATTTGGACGACGATCAACGCAGCTCGCCGTGATGATGCGCTCGATCGGATTGTGACGCGCTCCTTTGATTTCTCGAAGCACGGGCGCGCTGCAAGACTCGGCAAATCAAAGGCTTCCCGCAAGATCCGCGATGGCGAGGGGAGTACGCTCGCGGGCAACTCGGAGAGCGAAAAAATCGTGCCGGACGCCGACAAGCATCCCAAGTTCCTCGTCAGCGCGTGGCTGAGCGGCAGGCACAGCTACCTTCCTTGCCGCAACCGACGCGAGGCGGAGCGCGAAGTTCGCAAGCTGGTTAAGAGCGGCGTCTCGCTTGGTGACGTGGCGATCTATTCGGTCGAGTCGCTCTCGTTCCAGCTTGGCTTGAGCAGCTAAGTCTTCAGATTGATGCGCTTACTTCGCGTAACTGCGCTGCTATGCTCTCCCTCCCGGCGCGCGCCGGATTGCAACCGATTCACAGCGATGGACACGAGGCCCGCCATGATCAACAAGCTCTACGAAGCTGCGCCTTCAATCAACAAGTTCCAGAACACGGTCTTCGTCATCAAGTTGGGTGGCGAGGTGCTGGCGTCGTCCTCAAGGATCGAAGGGCTCGCGCGCCAATTGCTCGTGCTCTGGCAGATCGGCATTCGCCCCGTCGTCGTTCACGGCGCTGGCCCGCAGCTCGATGCAGCGTTGAAGGAAGCGGGACATGAGCCGCGCAAAGTCGCTGGCCGTCGCGTAACGGATGAGCAAACGCTGGAACTTGCCAAGCGCACCTTTCGCGGCAGTGCGAACCTCGACCTGACAGTCGCGCTGACTCGCGCAGGCATTCCCGCAGTTGGTCTCTCCGGCGCGGATGCAGGCATGTTGGCGCTCAAGCGCCGCGCACCGGTGCAGATTGATGGGGAGATGGTGGACTTCGGTTTCGTCGGCGATCCCGTCAACGTCAACCCCGCGCTCTTGCGAACGCTGATCGATGCTCGCTTCGTGCCTGTGATTTGCTCGCTTGGCGCGGACGACAAAGGCCAAGTGCTCAATGTGAACGCCGATACCGTGGCCTGCGAACTGGCTGCTGGACTGCAAGCCGAAAAGCTGATGTTCGTAACCGACAAGCCGGGCGTGCTGCACGACGTGAACGATCCGGCTTCGATTTATAGCGTGCTCGACATCGCCGACGTGGATCGCTTGGCCAATGAAGGTGTGATTCAGGGCGGGATGATGCCCAAGCTCACGGCAGGCGTCAGCGCACTCAAGCGCGGCGTGCGTCGCGTTCACATCGTCGGCATCGGCGAAGCCAACGCGCTGCTCGAAGAGACCTTCACGAATCAAGGTTGCGGCACGATGCTCGTGCAAGACCGCTCGACAGTGGACTCGCTCTAGACTAGGGTTTCGCCAATTTCGCATCGGCCTAAGCGAAGGGATGAAGAGCTTAACGCAAAGACGCAGAGCACGCGAAGTTTCGCAAAGCCTGTCAGATCAAGCATCGCGGGCTGGTTCCGCCGACCGCTCTTTTCACGAAAGCTTCCTTCGAGAATCTCCGAACTGGGAAAATGAAAAGGCATTGCGATAGAGCATCGCCGAATTCAATCGGAGAGATTCGTCGACGCGTCTTGCGCTGACGTGCGCGCTGCGTAGTGCCTTTCCCATCTTTCTTTGCGGTCCTTTGCGCCTTCGCGACTTCGCGTTGAAAGGGCCGAGAGAGAAATCGTCGCAGCCAGAAAAGGGCGAGACCCTATGCTAGCGTTGCGTTTGAACAAGCCGAGTTCACGCCCTTAGGCATCAACGATCTTGAACGCGCTGCCGTAGGCGAGCTTGAGCGCGTTTGCCAGCATCTCGCGATCGGTGTCTTCCAGACGCGCAAACGCCTCGGTGCGAGCGCGGGCAAGCACCTTTACGTCTTCCAGCGGATCGCCGATGTGAAGCTTGGGCATGCCGGTTTGCCGCGTGCCGAGAAAATCGCCGAAGCCGCGAATACGCAGGTCAGCCTCGGCAATCTTGAAGCCGTCTGTCGTTTCGCAGAAGACTTTGAGGCGCTCGATTGACT
>Ga0213866_10002991_pt1 | contig 11637 bp, 29 predicted proteins | sample PICome_11_FD_160079 | JGI IMG/M metagenome (GOLD analysis project Ga0213866, IMG submission 160079) | Coastal seawater microbial communities near Pivers Island, North Carolina, United States - PICO284 | ecosystem: Environmental > Aquatic > Marine > Coastal | place: USA: North Carolina... | reverse complement strand
TCAGGTAATGTATTCAATACCTCAAACCCTGTTCTTACATATTCTGTCATGCTAGGAATGAACACTAGTATAGCAGGTAAAAGTAAAACTGTCAAGGCAAATTCGTCTTTCCATGAATTATCTGTGGCATCTGCCATAGACTTTTCCCATTCAACTTCGCCTGTTGCCACCTTCTCAGCTACAACTGCTTTAGCTTTAGCTTGTGCGACCTTTGCTTGTCCTTCAGCCTTAACCTTCTCAACCTTGCTGTCCATCCAAGAACTAGCGAGATTTGCGATTGGTCCTATCAACGCTGTTAACATTATTATCTCCTTTATGTTCGTGACCCATCCAAATGCCAAAGACACCTGTCATCACACCCATAACTACTGACACGAAAGCTGATTGAGCTGCAGTGGGGGAATCTAATTCCATAAACCATTCTGCACATCTCCATGACATTACTGTACTAGCAAGCATCATTAGTCTTGGTAGTATCTTCCATTTTAGAAATGTCTCAACTGTCATTGTATTAAAATCTCATTTAAACCAAATCCTTCTAATAGAACTAAAGTAAAAAATAATAATAATATTCCACCTGCTATAAGTTTACCAGAAAAATTTGTTGAGCCAATTTTTATTGCTACAAATTCATTTCCTAGTATTCTTAAAGCTAATTCAAAACTATTAGAGCCTATGTCTAGGTTAACTATCTTTTTATCTTTTTCCACTAAAGTCTTTCCTGTCTAACTTTTTGTTTTGCTTGCCACTGTCTCAGAGCTTTTACGTGTTTTAGCATTAGATAGTTTCCTACCTTCTGGAAGGGCTTCGCTAATTTTAGATATAGCTCGTATTTTCTCATCTAAATCTCGCCGTTTTTGTAGCAATCTTTTTGGGCTGTTGAGATACTTGTCTACCTGCTCTAGTTGCTTTTCGTTTAGCAGCCGTACTGGCGGCGTATTCTGCACTAGAAAGAGCCTTAATTGCTTTTTCAGGTAAATAACGTTCACCTGTAGCTTTTGACCCTTGTGTACTAGGCTTCCCACTTTTAGTTGTCCACTTTTGTTTTGTCCAGTTTACTAGAGATTTTTGTGGTGCTCTCATATGCTTCCTTTATTTGTTCTATAGTCCTAAAGCATCCTATACAGATATTTCCTTGTAGCTTACAGATGCCTACACACGGACTCAAAATCTTCCTACCCATTTACCTGCAGCCCACGCTAACAGTCCTGCAAAGAATATGACAACTATAAATGCTATTCCGTAGCCTACATATTCCATTAACTCTTGTTGACGCTTCTCTGCCATCTTTTCCTGATAACGTCTAGACTTACGTGCTTCAGCTTGAAAGGCTTGCCAATCTTGCCATAATCCGGGTCTGCCTAAGTAAATCATCATCTTCTTGAGTTCTTCTTCTTTTTCTTTTATCTGCTCAAGAGCCATGAACTCTTCTAAGTCTGAACCACCTACACCTTTAGCTTTCTTTTTCTTTAGGTTCTTTTCTATTGCCTCTTTAGAGAATACGAAATCGCTTATATGTTTAGCACATCCACTCAGTTCTTTACCGTTGGACACGAATTGTTTTATAACACTGAAAGCAGCATTAGCTGCAGCTAGTTCTGCTAACATTTTATTTTTTCCTTATAGGTTTGCAGTATGCTGTTATCTGTAAATTAGGTCCTTCCTTTTGTGGTATTGAAGGTTGCTTGTGTAACCTTTCTGCAAAATACAAGCATCTATCTATGTCTTGGAAGGTTTGTGTTTGGTCTACTACTCTTAATCCCATCATAAACACAAGCACAAACTCAATCATTTATTTATACAGGTACTCCTTGTACCTCCTCATTCTTTTTTTCTGTGTGACATTCACAATCACATTCTTCGCAATCACATTCGTAACATTCACAAGTCTCACATCTATCCACGGTATCCTCCACCTTTGGCTTTGTACTGTTTGGCAAGCATTTGTGCTTTACGTGCAGACCATTGACCGGGTGCACCACCTGAACCACCTGATTTGATTTGGCTAAATAATTTCTTACGCATGGTTGGTTTAGTATAATTCCCAGCACTGTTTACTGTACTCCCACCTTTGTTTAACTTTAATTTACTTGTTGCTTTTTTTGTTGTTGTTGCTTTTGCTTTTTTTACTGCCATCTCTATCCTCATAAAGATTATTAAACGTAGTATATGGGTCTAAGTAAGACTCATGTGACTCTGCTGAGTGTGTCCACTGTGATGGTGTAAAATCAGGAGCACCTTCACCTGTAACCCACAGAGCAGGACTTGTGGCTCTTACTCTGTTATTAGGCAATGCTACAATGTTACCTGTCCATTTACCTGCATCTAACAAATACATTACGTGTGATTGTTTATGCTGTGCAGGGTCATCTGCTATGTCACTGTCAGTATAGTCAACTGTGAACATATACTTCGCTTTGTAAAACTCATTGTTTATCTTACACAACCACGGACTAGAACTTACTCTGTCCATAACTATAACGCTATGGTGTCTTGACTCACAATCCCATGGTTGACACAGATGGTCTTCCATTGGCTCTGCCCATTCATCTACAGGTATGTCAGCTACAAGTGCTTGTATAGGCATCCTTGCCCACATTGCACCACCATGTACATTCTCATCTTCTGTACAACCTGTGAAGACTACCTGAAAACTTAGTGACCTATCAGGTATGGTATTCACTGCAAACGCTAATGCGTGGAGATATTCTCCTTGGTAGTCCAAATGATTACAAGTGAACTCCCTACGTACCCAACATTTAAAATGTGGTACGTTACTTATCAGATAGGACATTACTTCTTTTTAGCTGCTCCACCTCTAGAGTACATCTTAGTCTTTTTAGCTGCACCACCTTTAGCCATATACTTAGTTTTTTTCATGCCACCCTTTGCCATGTATTTTGTTTTCTTTTTCATTACCATTATACTTTCCTTATAAGTTTTTTAGCATTACGTGTCCTCTTAAAAGAACGATTAGCAGTCTTAGATGTTACAGCTAAGTTATTAGCTCTATTATCTCTTGGATTGCCATTCTTATGGTGTACATCTTTACCTGCCACCTTTGCTGCACCACCTGATTTCATAACGAGGCTACGTGCTTTGTTTCTACCTGCCCTGTTTACCTTTTGTAAAGGCTTTGCGTGGTAGTTAGCATATTCTTTTTTGTAATTACGGTTGGGCATTAATTCCCTGTTATTTTATTGTAGGCTTCCATACCCCCAGGACCACTAGCTCTTAGTGCTTTTAACCCGGGGTTGTCTGTGACTGAACCACCTGCTGAGTACATGTGTTTCTTTCCACCTGACATACCACCGTAAGCCATTTCAGCTTTTTTCTTTTTCATTTTCTTCATGTCTTTTTTATCCATAATAGAAATGATTATAGCCATGCCTTTACTTTTTTTACTTGCCATTTCTCTTAACCTTTCTATTATCCATTGTTGATAGCACATAGCCACCCTTACGATAGTCATTAGCACCTATTCTCTTTTTGTTTACAGAGCCACCCATAGCCATACCTTCATTTAACGTAGACAGTGCCTCTATCTCTGGTCCTGTGAGGTTTGTCTGATTCATAATGTCATCAATGGAGCGACCTCTTCTCTTCAATTCATCTATGAGTTTAGCCCTAGTAAGATTAGTTAGTTGTGTATCTGGTACACCTACATCTGTCTGATTGTCTTTAGCCATTACTTTTTACCTTTCTTGAGCATACCACCCCTAGAGTTAAACTTTACGTTTGAGTCCTTGCCAGTCTTCTTCTCTTTCATGTATAGTTGTGTTGTCTTCTTTTTCTTATCTTCTGCTTGCTTTTTAATTGATTTAGGTCTAGGTGGTGGAGCTTTAGGTGGTATATTAGGTTTCTTCTTAGGCTGCTCCACTTTCTTTTTAGTTTTAGGCTTCATAAGTCCTTTAGGGTCTGCACCTCTAGGTGTTTTACTGCCTGATTTTGGACTTTCCATAACTTTAGATGCACCATAACCAACAGCTTCTAACGCTGCAAGTGCTGCCGCACCTTTCCATCCTGCTCTTTTTAAACCTTGTCTAACAGCTTTTTGACTCAAGGATGCTGCTTCAGTCATCAACTGTTTGTAAGAAAGACCTTTTTTAAATCCTAGTGTCTCAGCTAAGTTTCCTAGCATTGTCTTGCTTATATTTTTTCTTGTATCGCTATAGTCTTTAGCCATCCATTTATTCTCCTACCATTTCACTTTATCTGCCCAGTAAGCAGCACTTAGCTTACCCTTGGCAATATTCTTTCCGTGCCTCGCTTTAAATGATGCACGTTTCTTCTTCATTCTATCTGACTCACCTTTTTTAGGCTTACCTGCTGTCTTAGCTCCCTGCTCACCAAAACGTATTAGTTTTATGGTGTCACCTTCTTTGGCTAACACTGCATGTGATTTAGTAGGATGTTTAGGAGTACGTTTAGGTTTGTTGTAACCAGCAAACTTCTCTCCACGGTACTCTATACTCATACACCTTGTCCTTTATTGTCACACTTGTACCTAATCGCTAGATACTCAGGCATCCAATCAGGCAGTTCAACTGCTATTTGGTATGCTCTCTTCACACATTGTGCTTCAGTTCTGTATGGTCCTTGTGTATCAGCTAATGTGCGACAGTTCGTTGGGTCTTTCAGCATACATACAAATACAAATGCCTCAAACATTCCCTATACATGTTTTATTCATCTAACATCCCCTCATGTTTCATGGCATTCTCTACGTGCTTTAATGTGTATCTCACACCTGTGTCAGCCTCAATGGCTGCACGTACATAGAACACGGAACTATGGGGTATATGTAGCTCTTTTAGCTTATTAGCACGTATAGCATCATAGAATGCTTCTAACATACTCTCTGGTGTATATAGTTTTACTGATTTTTTTGGCATTGTCAAGGGGTAATTTTTCATTTACGTGATAATTATCACTGAGTACGTAGATTTATATTATTATGCCATTTAAGTGTTACATTTATATGTTCATTTAAGTGTCTTTAACAAGTATATATCTTTTATTTAAGTGTGTTATTGTAAGTGTTACATTTAAGTGGTTTCAATATACATAATTATACCAAGTTTTGTACATCTTGTCAATAGCAATTATTTTTTATTTGTATGATTATCATTTTAGTGTGGTATTTATGTCACACATTAGGGTACTAGGTAGTGAGCATATTGACAGTTATACTTGTGGTTAACACTTAAAAATACCTATCTGTGTATTTCTCTGTATACGTATACGTAGTACCCCTACCTGTCGCATGCCGTATGGCTGTTTCTATCATGTAATAGCTAAGTATTTGAAATAAAATAATATTTATATGCTATATATTGAATAAATAATTAAATAATTATCTATATATGGTATTAAATATGAATAGTTTAAACTGATTAATTATGAGTTATCTTTTTTATAACGTGTTAATATTGCATATCATAAAAAGTGATACCTATATCATAAATTTATATATGAAATAATTTTATAATTACTATCATACTATATTATATATACATCTTACACACACATTTTTTATACATACCTTTTAAAGCCGTTTTAAAGCCCGTACAGCAATGCTTTCTTTTTATGGTATCTTTAGTTATATAATTAAGTTTCATTAAATTTGTTGTATAGCTTGGATTACAGAAGTATTAAAAAAATAATTTAAAAAAAACTTTACTTATACAATTAATTGAATTACAAATTACTTAATTACATTTTAACTTTTAAGGATTAAACAAAATGACATATTTAAAAATGAATGAATTAAAAAAGAATAAAGTTACTTACTTTAAATTAAAAGAAACAAGTAATACTGTTTTTTATGTAAATCATTATTTAAAAGAATATAAAGAATATTCAATATCTAAATTTGATGATATGAATAGTGAAAAATTTGTAAAACCTAATAGGAAAGTATTTGTAGATTTTACATTTTAAATTAAACAATTAAGCATTAACAATTAAAAAGGATACAAAACAATGACAAACATTTTAGAAATACATGAAGTTAAACAAGGTTTTAATTCTGCAAAGGATTATCAAGGAATTATAAACTATCCACAACCTATAATAAACACTACTTTAAAACAGTTATATAAAGAATTGCAAAGTAATAACATAAACAAATCATTAATCACTTCATTGGTTATTGAATTAGATAGTCAATTAACTACTTCATATTTTTGGTATAGGTTTAATGGGATTTGCGAAACATTAAACAATGAATATAAATTAGGATTAACATTAAAAGAAAATCCATATAACTAAAACATTAACAATTAAAAAGGATACAATCAAAATGAACACAATATTCAAAACACAATTAAAAAATGCAAATCTAAAGTTAAAAGAACATTACAATAATAATGAATTGATTAAACAATCTAGAGAATTTGCACGTGAAAAAATAAATAATGCATTAAATAAAGACGGCACATTAAATTGGAAAAAACTTCCTAAACTTTTAAATTCAAATCCTAAACTTGAAAAAAGTAATAAGTATGAAGTATTAACTAAAGGTTTAGCATTCGCACCAAGTTTTATTAGTGAATATAATACTTGTAATTTTGCTAGTTTAGGATGTGGCTTAGGATGTTTAAATTTTGCAGGACATGGACAAGAGCATATGCTTTGCAATGGTAAACATAACGTTTTAATTGCTAGGATTGTAAGAACAATTTTATATTATGAGTATAGGGAACAGTTTTTAAAACAATTACATAAAGAAATAAAAACCTTTTCAAACTATGTTCACAATCAAAATATTAAAAACAATACTCAATTAATATGTGGTATTAGATTAAATGTTTTAAGTGATATTCTATGGGAAAAAATAGATATTACTTTATTTAATGATAATCCAAATATTACTTTTTATGATTACACTAAAAATCCAAATAGAAATGTTTCACATATTCCAAATTATTCTCTAACCTTTTCACGTAATGAAATGAATGATTTATATTGTGAACAAGCATTTAATAACAATATGAATGTTGCAATAGTATTTGATATTAAAAAAGGTTATACAATCCCAAAAACATTTAGAAATAAAAACGTTTTAGATGGTGATTTACATGATGCTAGGTTTTTAGATAGTAATAATCATTATGTAGGATTAAGAAAAAAAGGTAATAAAATAGATGATACGGGATTTGTAATTAATGTTAATACGTTTTTTAATCCTATTAAAATGGCAAGTTAAACCAATAACTAAAAGTGTGACATTTTTGCAACAGTTGTAATTATGTCACACATAACTACTATCATAAAGGAGCAATCAAAATGAATAAATATCATATACTTAGTTTTATGACTACTTTACTAAATATAATAATAGGTTTTAGTTTTATATTCTTAATTGACGTTTTAAGAGTTTCTAACCTAATGTTAGATTATTTTATACTTTATCTATTAACAATGTTAATTGCTATATGTCTTTATAAAATAGGCAATACTCATGATTTTAATTTAAAATATGGGAGTTATAAAAATGATATTAGATAATAAAAGCATATCACATTGTAAAAACTGTAATAGTAAACAAGTGATTTATAATATGTATTTGTTTAATAATATTCTATACTGTTTTAAATGTAGTTTAGAAAAGTTAAAAAATAATATAAAAAGATATTGACTAATTAAAAATAATAAATTAATTTAATTATATAACTAAAGAGAAAAGGATTCAATAAAATGAAAGTTTACGAATTAATAAAAGAATTAAAAAAACATAATTTAAATAATGATGTATTTATTAATATCATAAGTAATAATATTAATGAGCAAGATAATATGCAAACTATTGAAGATGTAAGTATTAATTGTGACGCTGATTATAATGACACAATTATATTAACACATAAAATTAATAACTATTAAGAGGAAATAAAAATGAATATACAAGTAACAATCAAAAATGTTTATGGTAATCAATTAATCTATCCTAAATGTGACATTTCAAAAGCATTCTCAAACATTGCCAAAACTAAAACATTGTCAATAGAGAATTTAAAAACTATCTCACAAATGGGATATCATGTTGAAGTAGTAAATGAAAATAACATAAAGGATTTATTAAAATGAAATACAATAAAAAAGAAAAACTATTAAAAGAAATTGATAGACGTAAACTCCAAAAATTTGAGATAGAAACTAAATTTAGAATAATGAAAACAGTACTAGGAGGTAATTTAAAATACAGACTACAATTAAATAAAAATTATGAAAAAAAGTTATTGACATATAAATAGTTATATGACAAAACATAATAAAGAAACAATTGTATAACTAAATGAAAGGATAATACAATGAAAATAAAAAATTTAAATACCTTATTCACTACTAAGAAAATAATTAAAAATCCTATAGGCAATAAAAATATATTGTTTAGACGTACTACAAATAGATACGGCAAAAAAGGTACTATATCCCATAATGTAGGCTATTTCTATGTCAGTAGAGATGCTGAAAATGGTAGGTTTGTAAGTAGAAAATAATTTAAAATAACTCTTTACAAGTAGATTATTATTTTGTAGTCTACTTGTATAACTAGAAAAACAAAGGAGAAATAAAAATGTATAGAGTTTTAGATGATGATGGAATACAAATTTCTAATAATACTTTTAAAACAAAAAAACAAGCTAAAGAATTTATCACTTGGAATTTTAGATGTTTAGCAAGAGATGGTTTTTTAGAGGATTATACATTAAAAGAATATCATAATGAATGTTATATAGAAAAATTTAATAATAACAAAGGAGTAATATAAAATGTTACATTGGAAAACTAAACAAGAAATGGGAAATGGTTATCAATACAATGAACAAGAGCATAAAGAGTTATCATATAATTCTTTATTAACTGTTGATAAACATGAAGAAAATACAATGAGAACAAATTATCTTGTAAGAGATATTTGGAATGATACACAAATAATAGAGTTAAGAGATTATATAAATTCAATAATAGAAAGTAGGAGTGAATAAAATGTTAGATACAAAAAGATTAATTACATTAAATGATGATTTATTATTTGATATAGACTATGAGAAAACAAGATTAGCTAGTAAAAAATATGTTATCAATAAACAAACTGATAAACCTATTGGAATTGTAGGTAATAGTTTCAACACTACATCACATAGAGATTTTATAGATGGTGTAGAAAAGGTAATAAAAGATAATAGAAATCCATATGAATTATCAGATGCTAAAGTTAAAGTGTCTACTGCTAAAGATAATGCAGTAATCATAGCTGATATCACTTTACCTAACGTTACAACTACAGTCACTACAGATAAACACACTACTACAATAGCTGAACGTATCATAGCCTTGCATGGTGTTGATGGTAGTATGTCTAATCAAGTATTCTTTGGTGCAATAGATTTCTTTTGTACTAATGGTCAAATTAGAGGAGAATATGACAAAGTTAGACGTAAGAACACTAGTAGATTTAGCATAGATACATTCATAGATGAATTACAAAATGCTAAACAAGATTTCTATGCACAATCTAAGAAACTACAATCTTGGGCAAACATAAAACTTGATGGTTTAGATGTAGCAGATATCATAAAAGGTATAGTTAAATCAGATAGAAAAGCAGAAAAGATGAATCTCTTGTACCAACATGAAGTAGTCAATAGAGGTGCAAACGTATTCTCTTTATACTCAGCATTCACTAACTATTCTAGCTATGCTGATGAACGTAATGGATTTAAGCTAAAAGAAATGGGCAACGATACTGCAAGTTTATCTATGTGGAATAGAGAACAAGAGGTATCTAAATGGATATCATCTAATGAGTTTAAGAAACTTGAATTAGTTGCATAACAAAACACTTGACAAGTAGATTGCATGATTGTAGTCTACTTGTACAACTAAAAGAAAGGTAAACAAAATGATTAAAAGAAAAGTTTATGTGGACATGGATGGAGTTATAGCTGACTTTTTCCTAGCATTAGAAAAGAAATATGAAGTAGAACATTGGAAACATTTAGATGTAGAAAAATGTATATCAGAATTAAAAGGTACAGATTTCTTTGCAACAGTTCCTAAGTTTACAACTAGTGATACACTAATCAAATACATAGATACTTTAACTAATGGACAATGGAATATATTATCTTCGCCATTACAAGATGACAATAACAATTCTACATTTTGGAAAAAGTATTGGCTAACTAAACATAACTATAAACCTAAAGATGCTATCTTTACTAGTGAAAAAGAAAAGTATGCAAGGAATAGAGCATATACAGTAGGTAACATCTTAATTGATGACAAACCAAGTAACATTCAGAAATGGATTGACAAAGGTGGGATAGGTATATTATACCAAGCGAATCAAGATAGTTTAGATTACTTGTACAACAAACTTAATAAATATTATGGAGAATAAATATGGCTAATGTGAGTGCAAAAGTAAAAGAGATAAATGTTAAACTAAAACCACAAGAGTTATCAATGATTGTTGATGCTCTTTATGAAAATCTAGAAGATATGGAGAATGTTAATGATGATTTCTCGCAAGTAACTTTGAACGTAGATGGTAAGCTACCATTCTACAAAGTAGAGAAATCATCTGACCCACACGTTAGGGAATGGTTTATCAAGTATAAAAGATTAGCTGTGCAACTAGATAGAATGTATGTTAAGGTAAGAAAATTAGAGGGAGTATAATAATGAATGTACTAAGTTTATTTGATGGTTGTAGTGGTGGGCAACTTGCCTTGCAAAAGATAGGTATTACCTTTGATGGTATCTATAACAACTACTTTGCAAGTGAGATTGACAAGTATGCAATCAAGGTAACTCAAGCTAACTTTCCTAAGACTTTACAATTAGGAAATGTTATAGACCTAGACCCACATGAAGTATCATCTTGGGATATTGATTTGATGATGGGTGGTTCGCCTTGTCAAGGATTCTCATTCGCAGGACATCAGCTTAACTTTGATGACCCACGAAGTAAATTGTTCTTTAATTTCGTGGAGATGCTTGAGATAGTTAAACCAAAGTATGTACTGCTAGAGAATGTACGAATGGCTAAGAAATCTCAAGATGTAATATCTGATTACATGGGATTTGAACCACAAGCATTGAACTCAAGCAAAGTATCAGCACAAAACAGATACAGATTGTATTGGTTTGGTAAGCGAGTTGGCGATGCCTTTGGTGGTGTTTATGAGCAGATACCTATACCACCTATGATTGACAAAGGTATAACTATGCAAGACATACTAGAAGATGGCTATGCTACAGATGAAATGACTAGCAATGGCAAATCACATTGTCTTACTGCTAGATACAATGGTGCAGTATGGTGGAATAGCATTGAACGTAAGCAAAGAACTATGGTACTCAAGGAGAACCCTACTATGTCTAAAGATGGATTGATTAGGGTTGGTACTGCTGACCTCAAAGGACATGACTCAATCAAGCGAGTGTATGCACAAGAGGGTAAAGCACCTACACTTACTACAATGCAAGGTGGACATAGAGAACCAAAGGTTGCAGTAGGTAGGATTGTCAATCGTAGACTAGATGATAATGGTACTAGGAAAGATTATCAACTTGAACTACCTTACACAAGACAAATAGAAGTTCGCAAAGATGAGAAGTCTA
>Ga0213866_10002990_pt1 | contig 11639 bp, 13 predicted proteins | sample PICome_11_FD_160079 | JGI IMG/M metagenome (GOLD analysis project Ga0213866, IMG submission 160079) | Coastal seawater microbial communities near Pivers Island, North Carolina, United States - PICO284 | ecosystem: Environmental > Aquatic > Marine > Coastal | place: USA: North Carolina... | reverse complement strand
TGTTTTGCCATGTGTTTATCTCTAGGTGTAGATGACAACTGCCCAAGGATCACGAACACTTTGCGTGTTCTACTAATGGCACTAGATATTTGAAATTCGGGCAGTGCCATCTACAACTGTATTTACTTCTTTAAATTGCGTTCTGCATACGTCTTGGCGCCTTGATGTTTTTTATACAGTTTGGGATTTGTATAAACCAGTTGTGCTCTAACACCCTGTTCTTTTTGACGCTTATTGAAGTTATAATCATATTCATATGTTCCACCCCAATCATATATAACCAACATAACATACCAACTTTCATCCACCGTGTTATATGCCATGCTTGCAAAACATTCAGGTTCTTTTTGTATGCCAGGCAATGGGCCTTGTGCGTCTTTGATGCAGTGAAACTTGCCATAGTAGGGTTTCTTGTATCCCTGTTCTTGTGTAAATTCTCTGCGTGTTGCCGCTATCCAACCTCTTGCAACTTCTAGATCATTGTGTCTACGAAATATTCTAGCATCCTTGTTCATGGTTGCTATCCATTCAGTGCTGGTGTTATCCGTGTGATTAAGACGCACTTTGATCTTGTGTTTTTGTGTGCTATTTTCATTGTAGAATATCTGTGATATCATTCGTAGCACTGTATCTTCGCTGGGTGGTGTGGCCGCTTGTTCTATGACGGCACCCAGAGACTCCGTCTCTACCCCTTGACCTCTTGAATTAGAGGAGGCCTTGCCTCCTGACTCAAAAGAAGAGAAATATTCGACTATATTTTCTCTATTATCTTTTATTATATGTTTATTATCTATATTATAATAATCAACACCATTTTCGTCTATTTTGTTAATTGCCATTAGTTTTTCTCCGTTAAGATTTGATTAGTTTCTGTATTTCTAAATAAGACCACCAAGTCAACCACTGTATGTGCTTGCCGTGATCTTTGCATACAAGGCGTGCGTAGTGAGGGCCTGATTCAACCAGTTCCACATCCACATTACATCTATCGTGTGTTTTTAGTCGTGTAAGTGCCATATTCTAGTGCCTTTTTGAGTGTATATTTATTGTAACACGATACACCCATTCGTGTCAAGTAAAAAGTGGAGGAGTTTAACCAAAAGTTAAAGGAGTTTTTGCCATCTGATTTTAGAGATGATGTTAAACTCCTCCAATGTCACAACCAAATGTCAGTAAAACTGTGACACTGTTATTTAGTCTTTTAGTATTTTTTCACCGTAGAAACGGTTTTTTTACAGTCTTTACAGCGTTGAACCCATGCTACAGAATTGTTGTTGTTGTAGGGTGTGTTTTTATAGCGTTGATAGTTGAAATTATCACCACCACAGAACTGACAGTTTTCTATTTTGAATAATTGTCCATGCTCCAATTTATAGGTGCGTGGATCCAGCATTAGATAGCGTGCTTCCATTACAACATCAATGCCAATGCTACAATAACTCCAATCAGTTGCACAAACACAACACCAACACCCCACTTGAACATACGTTTGATGTCATCTATGTCCTGTGCCATGTGATGGAGGTGATTACTAACTATGATTTCCAGTTTCTGTTCAACCAATGCTAATCTTTTGTCTAGTTCTGTTATATCGCTCATTTTTAACTGCTCGAAATTGTTGTTGTAAGTTGCACTTTATACCATTGTATCACTCCTGAACTGTCTGGTGCTACTGCTACTGCAAAACAAGGCGTGCCTGCATCTCCGTTTGAACAGAATGCAATATCACCTGCTAAAATATCAGTTCTAGCGTTCAGTTGTGCTACGGTTTGTGGTTTAAGATTGAGAACTTCTTCAACTGACACTTTGCCTGTTGCTGGATCAAGTGTAAGATTTTGGCCTGTGCTTGAATTGATTTCATCAGGCAATTGACTTGCAGGCACAAGTGTATTTGCATCCAAACTTGCTACACCATTTGCACTGCCTCTGCCGTTTATGATCGCTGTGATTTCGTCAAGTGCTGATTTCAAATCTGCCCTTGCAAGAGCAGGTGAATCAGTTCCTGAATCTAAATTTGTTGTTATTATGTTACCTGCTGTTCCCCATCCCATTGTTTTAGTCCTCTCTTTTGTATATTTAATGTCATACTAGCAAAACCATCTAAAAACGCTTGTATGACGCTTATATTGCGTTTAAGACACCATTATTAAATGTCAAATACTCTTGATTCTCCGTCCCATTCTGCAAAAAATCTATTATTACTGGTTGCTACTTTGGTTACCTTAAATGCCCATCTTAAATCGCTTGCATCGCTTACACTAGGATAACTTGTAGTTCCGCCTGTGCTGTCTAATTCAGTTCCGCCGTCAATTAGTCTACAACTGATTTGACCATAATTTCCACTTACGTAGATTACGTATGTAACACCAATATCACAGTTGTCTACATTTAGACCAAATTTTTCTATACCACCTCCACTTGTTACATCAACTTGCACCACTCTTGCATCGCCGCTTAATGTAACCTTGTTGCTTGCACCAATTGTGCCTGTGGTTGAATTGCAACTTAAACTTTCTGTGCCTCCGACTGCTGTGTTTGTAATAGTAACACTGCCTGCACTGTCTGGATTTGTAATGCTTATACCGTCGCCTGCAATAAGTTCTTGACCAGCATCGCCAGGTATCAATTTGTCATTCAAATTATCATAAACCAGTGTCTGTCCTGGTTGAATTCCTGTTGTATCAACAAAATCAACAATATCGTTAACAGCATCACTCATTGTTTTTAATTCTGCACGACTGGTAGAAATTCTATCACTGTCAGCGTCAAATGCTGTGCTGTCTGGTTTGCTAGTTGGCCACGCCATTATAGTTCCTCCACAATGTTACCATTCGCATCACTTACCAGCGTTGGTAACCCCTGTATTTTTATATCACAGGTGCAGTTTGTTAGTGTTTTACCATATGTATCTATATCACGCACTTCAAATGTAATTGATCCGTTTGCTTTGCTTTTTAGATACACTACAGGATATGTTCTTGCGCCTTCTTGCACATAATTATCCGCTACATAACCACTGTTTACATATGTTGGTGCTGAATCTTGCAGTGTAAAAAATGCATTAGTAATTGTTGAAAAATTCCTAGTAGGTGTAAATGTAACCAACCCTGCACTGTCTTCATAATTGGTTGTGTTTATATTGTTAAAAACTTCTTCAATAGGTGTGCTTTTTATTACACTGTCAATGCTTTGAATATAAGGTGTTTCTGTGCCCTGCTGTGTAACATCAACTTGGAATTGCCAATATCTTGCTTTTGCACCTGACAGTGTTTGATTTTGTCCTGCGGCAAAACTGCTTGGAGATACAAGAGCACCTGCACTGTCTACGGTATCGCTGTAGTATACCGTAATGCTTACAGGACCGCTTGCATCTACTTTAACCAACGGATTATAGGTGTTGCTTACACCCGTGTCCACAACGCCTGTGTAAAAACGCAGTGGAGATAAAGGTGTTTGATCCCAACTGCTAAAATCTGCCCATGTTTGTCCTGCACTGTCTCCGTCCCAGGTTTCTACACTGTCAGCAAGATATCTATTTTGTCTTTTGTCATAATATCCGTTTTTGGTTAAACTCATGTTATGCTCCTAGACTGTGCGATGTTGTTGTATCGCTTTCATTGTTAAACACATCCGCACTTAACTGCTGTATGCTGTAGTTTAGATATGCTTCTAGACCATAACCTGTTACACTTTCACCACGTTCATTTGTGTAAGTCCAACCTGGTAAATCATAGCGTGTTGCAGGATCCCAATACATTTGGTCGTTTGATGGTGTTGGACGACTGCCGTCGCTGTAAAGATTTGCCCCTTCCCAGTATAAACTACCATCTGCATTAAACTGTGCATCTGTAAAACGTATCTTAAAGAAATCTCTATTTGAAGTAACCAACATTAGCGGATTGATACCTTCTTTGTTGCCGCCTGCCCATGGCCAAGCAAATACTTCATCACCTTCAAATGTGCTTGGATTGTATTTGGTGTTTTTCATATTAAAGATGTATCCTTGTGTTTTCAACCCACCACCTACAGTGCCTTTATATATAACGATTCCGCCTACATTTAGGTTAGCATTACCATATAATTTTGGATAAAGTCCCCTTGGTCCTCTTTTTAAAATTTCTGAATCAACTGGTTGTTCAAATTCTACCTGTGGAACACTACCTAGTGTAGGACTAACTGTTACTGCACCTGCACTGTTATTTAAACTTACATCTTGTCCACGTGTCCATGCTTCATAAGGATTATAAATTGAACAACTGTTAAAGGTTTTTAATTTTTCAAATGTTGGTTTTGTTTCTAACACAGGAACCTTAACACCATTTTGATTTGCTAAACCAATCAATTCAAATGTGTTACCATATGGAGAATCTAAACTCCATGTTGCATCAACAGCACCTAGATTGATTAAAAGTTGCATAAAAGTTTGAATCCTAATTTTAGTTGGACTTATTATTTCTAAAACTCTTAAGGTAAATCCGCTAATATAAGTTTTATAAACATTTGGTATGCCTAAATCATAATATGTCCAATTGCCCATTTCTCCGTTTTTAGCGGCAATATAATCATACTGTTGTAAATTGTGTGCAGATGCAAAAGTTATTACATTGTCTTTTTCATTACCCGCACTATCACTAAATGTTTCAATATCTATAACGGCCGGAGTTTCTTGTCCTATTTGACGTGTAACTGTTGTGCTGTCTATTACCACCCCACCAATTTCTCCGCCTGTGTTCCACGGATTGTTTCCTCCACCTGTATCATCTGCAATGCATTGGAATTGACTAAAAGGTTGTCTGTTTGTAGTTCTAATCATTTCATTTCTATATGCTATTGCATTATTTGGTGCAGACGCTGTTAACAAATCTGGTTTGAATCCTGGAAATCCACTCCAGTTAGTCATATAATAAAGTTCACCTATCTGACCAGTTTCTCCTGTATCAAAATGTATATAATCAACAATATCATTATTTTCAATAGTTGCTAACAATGCCAAATTATACTGCCTAGGACCTATAAAGGTTGTTACTGGCACATCATTTGGATTTGGCATTTGTGTTTCATCTGGTGCAGGAGGTGGCACTGGATTTTGAATAGGTGTTACAGGATATCCCGCACTGTCAGTTGCTGGCGGATTTGGATCTGTAGGTGATACAGGTTCTCCGTCTAACGGTGGAACAACCCCCACTGGTTTGTCTGGTGTAATTGGTTTGATTGGATCAGGTATAATTGGATCCTGCAAGAACGGTAATTCAAAGGTATCTTCTTCATCCGTTGTAATGTAAGGATAGATGGTTGGCAAGTGTTCTACCGCTTCTATGCTTACAGTAGAATCTGCTCTAATGTTTATACCTACAACACGAAACGGATCCGCACTTAATCCCAATCTACTATTAGTAACATTAATAATATCACCTGGCACAACAGTCATCAATTCAGGACGTCCTGTAAACTGTATTTGACGCTGTTGTCTGCTTTTATCAAATATCATTTGTGCAAGGTCTTTTGCCATATACACATTAGTAATTGAAGGGAAGTTAAAATCACCCTTTAATTCTTCGTTGTTATCTTCTGTAAGTGCCGCAACATGATCCGCACTGTCTGTTTCTGGATATGCTATGCTTTGGTTTTGAAAGTCTGTATCAGGATCAATATAGTTTACTACAACTTGGTTGTATTTGGTATTCTTTGCTTCGCCACGCATTTCAATACCACCAATTATGTCATCATCACCCGCACTGTATACAATAGTAGCACTTGAACTTGTGATATCGTTTAGGTTACCACCATCTTCAATTTGCAATTTGTATTTGCCCTGCACATATGGCATGATACCACGACATGCTTGCACTGTTGCTTTTACGTTGTCAATTAGTTTGCTGTTTGTTTGTATAACTTGGTTACCTGTTAGTGCTCTGCCCTGTTGTCCTGTATAATAGGTAACATATTGGTTACACTTGTTTGCGGCCTTGACAAAACTTTCTGCATCTATTTCTGTTGCACTTAAACCACAACCAAAGTCTGGATCCATCATGTAATCTAACAATTGATTAACAGGATTAATTGAATATGTTTTTGATAGACTGGCATAAGCAGTTGTAAATTCATAACCTGCACTGTCTGCATCTAGATCAGTTACTGCAAACACACGCTTGCCTAAAACTTCTGCTTGTATTGTAGGAATACCACCTTTAAAAGGATTATTGTCTTGATCTTCTTGTGTTTTAATTTCTGGATATTCATAACGCACCGCAAGATACGCAACACCTGGTATAGTTCTTGTTGCTTTGTTCCAACTGTTGCTACCATTTAACAAACTGCTTTGTGCATCTCCACTAGCACCGTTAAACATCTGCATACGCACTAGGTTTTTGTATCTGCCACTTGGTGGTGTAATTTCTGTGCCTGCTGGTAATGTGTTGTTTCTACCAGTCATCATTGCTGTTGGTAATTCAACATCATCTATAAACAGACGTCTTACGCCTTCTATTTCGCCTTGTGCTAAAACATAACACACATATAGGTATTTGTTGTTGCTACCATTGGTTTCTGCAAACACTATGCTACCACCAACACGCCTGTAACCATAAACTATTGGAATGTGCGTTGTTGTTCCGTTTTTGGTTACAGTTATACCGCGTGCTGTCTCCCCCGCATTCTGATTGACATTTGGTGTTTCAAATCCACCAAAAGGTCCGATAACAAAACTGAATACGTCGCCAACAAATCCAATAATGCTTTTACCAATGTTGACAATGGTATCAATGACTCCTTCAAAAAAGTCACCTATACCTTTGAATATGTCGCTAAACCAACCCATTATTCAGTTCTACCCCAAAATATCTGTTCTGTTGTTTTGTGTGCAAATTCAAACGCCTTGCTTGAAGGTGCATACCTTTTTAAACTGCCTTCGTTTGTAATCATGCCGTTTGTTCTGTTGAAGTTTACAAATTGACTGCTTACTTCTACAACAAATCTAGCACTGTCCGCACTGTCTGTAATTCTATAACCACTTATCTTGCCTTTGAATAACAGCAAGGGTGTTGCCACTGTTGCATAAGTGCTTTCATCAAAAAACACACGATAAACATTTACACGTTTGTTGATGATAGAACTCTGACATAGCAAATCTCTGTATACGGTGTTTAGGGCACTAAAGGTAATTGTAACATTTGATATCTGTAACTCTCCTGTTTCTTTGGAGTCACTCATACCAATTAGGTCTGCACTTGAAACATAAGTTTGTGCGCCTGTGTCAAACTGTGTGCCACTGTCATATTGAAAAGTAAAAGGACCGTCTGTAAAATACAAACCATCTAATCCGCCATAACTTGTTGGTAATTCAATTTCGAGAATCTGTGCCGCAACAAAAGCGTTGCCTTGGAATTTGCTTGTTAGTGCGGGTAAAATTCTTGCCATTTAGATTACCTCGATCATGTCTACTTCAAATGTATAAAATAATTCTGTGCCTACTCCAATTTCTTGTAGGTCGTTGTTAAGTGTCATTCTAAAAGGCACATCATCAATTGTAATGTCTTCGTTATTGCTTACGCCTGATGTAAGTGCTGGTGTAATATTCATGGTTGCTGTGCCTGTGCCACTTGAAGTAACATCATCGGTAACCATGTATACCTTGTTGTGATCCGTAAATCTTACTACATCACCTGCTTTTAAAACTGTGGTTGATAGTGCTAGTCCGTCAATTGATATTGTGCTTGTGCCTGCACTTACAGCACCGTTTACTTTTGGTGTGCTACCTAGTGCTGTGCCACTGCATGAACTAATCTCTGGTATAACAACATCAAACTCATTTAGGGGACCTCTTGCTTTTGCGAGGAATGCCATAATAGGTTTGAATTCTGTTCTACTCATTCTTGGGTAATTTGCAGTAAAACTAAACACTGTTGTTCCAATTGCATTTCTAAATCTTTTTAAACTCAAACTTCTAGTTGTCTGCGTGTTTGTTTCAATTTTGAAGTTTACCGCAGTAAAACTAGGATCGCTTGGGTATGTTCCTATATTTGCCATTACGATGTAATCCCCGCTTTCCCGCGTTCATTGAGTGCTGTGTTAATTAGGTTAACAATCAACCCTCTACGCTGTGTTATTAATTGATCAAAACCTGCTGTGTCATTTGCTTGTATGTTAAAATTAACTGTAACAGGTTGATTACGTCCGCCCATACCTTCAATTGCTGTTGCAACTTCTCTTGGTATAACCGTGCTTGGTTGTTTAGGCACAATAAGTTCTGGTCCGTCTTCACCAACCACTGCAGGACCGCCCGTAATTAGGTTACCACCTCGTTGTGCTGTTTGTGCTCTAATAGTAGCAACCTGTGCCAAACCACTAGCAACAGTTGCCGCCGCCGCAATAAAATTGAACGGTGGTGGATATGTAGCAAGTGCTTTTGTGGCACCTTGATATGTGTTAATAATTGCTTGTGCTATAGCAAACGCTTTGTATGCCGCAAAGAATTTTTTGTTGTAAGCACTTAATCCTCTAAAGAATTCAGCGCCTTTGCTTAAACCAAATTCTACTTTTTCTGCTTCTGATTTCTTTTCAAATTCAATACGATCTGTAGCAATTTGTTTTGCTCTTTCAGCATCGCCTTGTTGTTGTAATCTTGCTCTATCTGCATCTTTTAATTTACTTGCAAGTATAATTCTACCTGCTTCTTTTTCTCGTTGGATTTCGTTTGCTAATCTTTCTTCAAGAGCACTGTTACGAATTTCATTAATTTTATTTTGTGTTTCTGTTTCAATGTTTAGTATAGTTTCTGCTAATAATTCAGCACTAATTTTACGATCTTTATGTTGTTGTCGTGCAAAACTTTTTGCTTTTTCAGCACTTCTATTATAAAAATCTTCTTCAAAATCTTGTAGTATACCATAATATTTTTGTGCTAGATCAATACCAGTTTGTGTAATATCTTTTTCTCTTTGAGCATTTTTATCTTTTACCTGTTGAATCAATTCATTCAATTGAATTTGTTCATGTAATGCTTGAATCTGTCTTTTTTCTTCTAGTGTTAATGCTCTACCTAATTCAAGTTCTGCTTTTTTAAGTTCTTGAATAACTTTATTGTCTTCTAATTTAATATTAGATAATTCTAATTCTCTTGTAGCATCTGCTAATATTTCTTTATAGGTTTTAGTAATTTGACCAAGTTTATCTGCTTGTTCTGTTAGATTTTGATTTGTGTTACCTGTGTTTAGATTGATATTCCCTGTTGTCTCATCAATGTCTTCAAAATTAGGTGCTAATGCTTTTGCTTTTTCATCAATGTCAGCAATACCTTGTTTAAATTCTTCAATGCCTTCTAGGTTAACACCAATTGTGTCAGCAACATTGTCCCAACCTTTTTCTAGTGCATCAAGTGCATCATCTGCAACTCCGCCTAGATTCATTGATTCTGCTAATTTAGAAAATGCGCCTGTTAGATATTCAACACCTGCCGCAATAACAAGTCCTGCCGCAATAAGTGGATTTGCCGCGGCCGCTAGTGTAAGTGCTTTAACTGCCCTTGCCGCTAGACTTAAACCTTTAACTAATGTGCTACCAAATGCCGCCGCTATTGCACCAATACCAATAGCAATCTTTAAACCAAAGAATGCTAAAAATGCCTTACCAATAAGTCCTATATTAGCAATTACTAATTTGCCACCTTCAACAGCATACAAGAATGCTTTGGTTAAATTGATACCAATTGACCTTACAAGTTCTTCATTGTTTTCAATGTATTCTGTAATCTTTTTAGCAGTTTCACCAAGTGCTTTAGCAAAACCTTGACTACCAATTTTATCTGCCGCATTTGTAATAGCAATTTGTAAGTTTGAAAACTGTGTGCTTACGTTATTGATTCTGTTTTCAGTAGCACCACCAAAACGTTCTTTGATACCATCACTTAATGCTGTTAAAATAAGATTAGCGCCTTCAGCAGTTTTACCTAGATCACTTAACTGTAATCTGTTTCTACCTAATTTTTCTTGTAGAATATCAAATACAGGAATACCTCTATCTGCAAGTCTGTTTAGTTCTTCAAGTCCTAAACCACCAGCAGTAGTTCTACTAAACAAGTCTGTGATTGCTTGTAGTGATCCAATTTGATCTGTTGTAACCGCCGCCGCATCTGTAAACAGCGTAAGTAATTCTTCTGTAGGAGCAATACCACTTGCTTTTAATTTAATAAAAGTTTGTGTTAGTTCTTCTACACCAAATTGTGTTTTTGTAGCAAATTGTGTGACAAAATCAAATGCTTCTGCACCTTGACGTGCACCGCCAGTAACACTAGCAAGAGTAGTTCTTAAGTCCTGAAAACGTGCTGTGGTAGTAACAATGTTTTTGATAACATTTGCACCTCCAATAGCACCTAATGCAGTTGCCGCAAGGCCTGCAATACGATTAACGCCTAATAGTCCTTGATTAAGACCTGTTAGGCGTCTGTTTATATCACTTAAGGCACGTTGCGTCTTATCGAGAACGCGGATTTCTAGTGTTTGTGTTGCCACGACTCATCGCCTCCTTTTGTCTAGCGTGTTGTAGTGCGAACCATTCATACCACAACTGTATTTCTAGGACACTTAACTGCATTACTTCCTCCACACTCTTGTGTAAAGTTTCTGCTATTCTCATTAGCAGTTGAAGTTCAGTGTCCTCTTTTAGTTTTTTGCTATTTCCTCATATTCGGATACAGCATTGTTTAACTCACTGCACACACGCAAAAGGGTTGCTGGATCTGCTTCGTTCATTAGTGTTGCTTTGTCAAATTTTGAAAACATTGGTTTACCTTCTGGATCCAATGCTTTTGCAATTAGACTTTCAACTAATGCTTCTACGGTTTTACCCTGTTGTTGTAGACTAATAATTTTACTTTCTACAGCAAACGAATACGCCGCTTTGTAATAGATATCTGTTTTCCATTCTGGCACAGTTATCTTTTGCAGTCCACCACTTAACTTATCTTTAAAGTGTGATTGGATGTTGTTAATTACATTACTCATTTATATCTCCTATTTGATATCTCCCTAATGGTAGGTCCCAAAATACCACGAGGTGCTTGTTTTGAGCGACCGTTTTCTAAAGGAACAATGTGGGAAACGCGGTTGACGATATTCTTCTGTTTATAAGAAGATTCGAGGCGCCAACCCCGTCTTGCTTGTCCCTTATCAATTGGCGTATTGCGTTTTGCAACTGCCAAAGTATCTGTCGCTATTTGGTCCAACAGTTTCTCTTTTTCTCTTTCAAGAGAACGCTGAACCTTTTTAGTGCCTCTAACACTAATTCGTAACATCAGTTAACCTTATACGCTAGCGATAGTTAAAGCGCCAGTTCCTTGGAAGTTAACTGTAGCAGTTACTAGGTCATCAAAAGATGCAGTTCTTGATACTGAAGTAACAATTACTGATCCTGTAAACTTTTCACCTGAACTTGAGTTTGGATAAAACTCGACACTTAATGCTCCATCCTGTGCTGGATCAAAAGCATTAGTTGCCGCAGTATGTCCATCATCGTATACCACTTCCATAGAACCACTAAACTGGTGTAGTCCTGATTTGTATGTTCTTGCCGCGTCGCCCATGACTGTGTCTTCAATTACATCTTTAGTATGTTCCACTGTCCAAGAGCGAACTTCAGCAACGGTA
>Ga0213866_10002989_pt1 | contig 11640 bp, 15 predicted proteins | sample PICome_11_FD_160079 | JGI IMG/M metagenome (GOLD analysis project Ga0213866, IMG submission 160079) | Coastal seawater microbial communities near Pivers Island, North Carolina, United States - PICO284 | ecosystem: Environmental > Aquatic > Marine > Coastal | place: USA: North Carolina... | reverse complement strand
GATGGTACATGGACGTTTTTGACAGATCCTTTGGTTGGAACAGGGTCTTTGTCTGGGGGCTTAAAGATAGATGAAACAGCAATCAAACTATTCAAGGTTTACGACACCACCCCCAATGTTTACATCAATCAAACGGGGGTTTGGTATTTGATGACAGATCCTGACACAGGAAACGGTTCAACGGCGGGCATTGAAATATCAGAAACCACAATAAAAAGTTTTAATTCAAGCAGTTCAACGGCGGGGGTTGAAATAACAAATGATGGACATTTAAAACTAAATCAGGCAGCCCACCCCACCCCAACGGCGGGGGTATTGTATCAATATGATGATTTGTTTTATTTCCAGGGTGATATTGATACAAAAGTGTTTCCTCTTTTTGCGCCATCCATTCGGGTTCATGTATATGACAACCAAACCAGTTGGGCGGTGGGCATACCTGGCGCATTTTGGCGGGCAACTGGCGATTTTGTTGGATTAGAGATTTACAAAATAGATTGGAGTATTGGCGGTAGTAACGGGCTAGGCTCTGGCACCAATACGTGTGAAGTAAAAAAACAAAGCACTGTATTGGGCACTATTGATGCCACAACAAATTATTCAGGGACTATCACCCCAACGGCGGCAACATTATCCGCTGATGATTATTTTACTTTTAATGTCACTAATGTTCGGGCAACTGTTCCAGCGTGGGGGTTGCAAGTACAGCTATTTTTTAGGAAACCATAAAACAAAAAATAATGATGGGTTTAATGTTAAGAATTAGACAAAAAATAAAATTCCAAATTTCTTCAGTGGCTTCAAGTTTTTCCGCATGGTTTTGGGATAGTAGCACCACAAACACAAGCACAAAAATAGTTGATAAAACTGGGACAGGGACAAGGGACGTGCAAACAGGAAGATGTTATCTTTTTGACGGGGTTGATGACTATGTTCTAATAGGTGACACGACTGAATATGTGAAAAGTATATCATTTAAAATCAAGCCAAACGACATAACAGCCCACACTGATTATGTTTTTGACTTAAATGGCACTGACTTCATTACTATACTAAACGGAGCCATTACTCTGAACGGATTTAGCGGGGCAACCACCAACGTCTATGTTGATGGCGTAAGCACTAACGTTATTTCAAATATTACAGATTTTCATTCAGTAGTAATAACAAGTGATACGGGGTTTCTTGCCAGTGGTTTAAATATTGGTAGGATCAATCCATTAGGCTTTTTTGATGGGTCAATGTTTGATGTAAGGTTTTTTACATCTGAATTATCATCAGATGAAAGAACATTGATTGATGATTTTGGTTCTGTTACCAACAACCTGATTGGATGGTACAAAATGGACGAACAAAGCGGATCAACTTCGTACGATTCAAATGCGGGCACTAATAACGGCACAATTACAAATGCTACTTTATCAGCTTTTCACAGTGAAAACATTGCAGTTTTATATAGTTTTCAAAACGAATTAGGTTATAGTTTGTCTGGGAATGTTTTTATTCCACGGAATGAATTAAGTACAACAAATGACGTTCTTTCTTCTCCATTGGGGGAAACCGGGCGGGTAAAATATAGCCCTGAATTAGTTGGTTCAAATTGCGCTGACTTTGACGGAACCAATGATTATGCAGAAGTGCCCCACCATTCAGATTTTACTTTTACGGATAATTTCACGGTAACATTATTGGTTAGTTTTGACAGCCTTTCAAGGTGGGACGGGATTTTCACAATGCAGAACACAAGCACCTTCAAGGGGTTTTCTATTCAAAAGGTGGAATCAAATGATAAAATCCGGATCAACATTGGGACGGGTTCATCAAATAGTTTTGGCATAATGGAATCAGACAGCGCATTGGCTGCAAATAATTGGTACAGAATCACATTGATAAGAGAATCAGGAACATTGAAACTTTACATTGATGGAACATTGCAAACAGGAACAACGGCAACGGCATTTTCAGCGAATAACGAAGGGTTAAGGATTGGGGAAAGTTATTTAAATTCATCCTTGCCAATGGATGGTCAAGTATGCGACGTTAGGATATATGACACGGTGAAAACACATAATGAAATTGAAGCTGACAATTCCACTGATTTAGTTTTAAATATTCCTTTTAGTGAAGGGGCTGGAATCTTTGCCTATGATATATCTGGGAATGGCAACCATGCAACATTGCAAAATATTACAGAATCCACATTTTGGGGCAACTCTCAAAATTTAATTCATAGAAATATTACATTGGGGTGTAATCGTGAAATGTATTTTAATGGCTCAACTGATTACATTAATGTTCCTGATTCGGATGACATTGAAGGAATGGCAGAATTGACACTTTCCGTGTGGTTTACCCCAAAAGAAGATGCAAGCGTTTTTTTCCCACGGATCTTGAATAAAGTACATCATTCAGCCTATCAGATAGCCATCAGTCGAGTGAACAAATATGTGTATGCGTATATAAACGGGGCAATTATCCAAACACCAAATGATGTGATCACTTTTGGATCATTGCATCATGTTGTTTTTACTTACAATTCAGGTGGGACGGGGACGGGCAAGATTTATGTCAATGCAGTGGAAGAAGTTGCAGATACAACTTATGTTGCAGCCAATGTGGGGACAAATACCAGCCCTTTAATCATAGGCGCAGACGATGCTTTCGGAAATAAATTAACAGGATCAATTCATTCTTTGGCTATTTGGGACAAAGAATTAACAAGTGGCGAAGTTTCTGCATTGTATGCAAAAACTTCAATTCCCACCAATACCCAGGCGTCAAACTTGAAAGCTTACTTTTTAAATTCTGGTAATACTGATTCAAATTGGGTGGATCAATCAGCAAACAGTAATAATGGAACAGTAGTGGGAAGCCCTAAAAATATTTACTATCCTTCAAAGATTGACTTATCAGAAGATGTATTGACAAACCCGTTGAACAACCCAGCCGGGAAATTTCATAACGGATCAGAAACAAAAATCAAATTTACGGCCGCACCGGAATTGTTAATTTGTGATGCAAATGATTTTCTGTTTAATTCTTCGGGGGTGCCTAACGAATTGGGTTATGATGATTTTGTTAAAGATGTCAATGATGAACATAAAATTATGATGGACATTTCCACCGAAAACCAAAAAAAGAATTTAGTACTATATAATACCCCTTTATCTGGGGGCGATCTTACAAAAACACAAACCTATTTAAATCACTAAACAAAAAATGAAATGAATGCAATAATAAAAATCCCTGAAATTTTATTAAGTCCCTTTAAGGGTCAGCAAAATTCAACCCTTTTCAATCTTGCTATTACGGCGAAAGTTTATGGCGCAGACAATTACACAACAAACGAGGCCGATCATGTGGTTTATTATGTTCGCCCTTCATTGCTTCCTTTTGATGTTGTGCAATTAGTTGTTTCAACTGGTGGTGAAGTTGAAAATTATCCAATGTTTATCAAAATCGCTGATCCTGATGGGTTGACACCAGTAGGGCTGAAGAACTCAAAAAAAGAGGATGAAAGCCAAAAAACATGGAATGAGTGGAAACAGGATAATTATAATTTTTCCAATCCTGATGAAGATGGTTTTGTTTACCTGGGAACAAATGCAAATAATGGGGAAGATTTAAAAGGGTCTGAAATGATGATTTTGTCAGATGATTTGATTTTGCCATCAGCCTACAAATTGCTTTTTGATTAAAACGGCAATTTGTCCCATTCCAAAAACTGATTCTTTATTTGATCATTAAATTGATCATAGTTTTCAGAATGCAATAAAATAAAATCCCTATCGTGAACAGCGAAAGGGATTTTATTTTTTAGAGTGAATTTGTATAGGGATTTGAAAAGCAAATTAGGGAATTTTCATACTGTTAAGCTGTCATGATTGATGATTTTATTATAGTGGATGTATAATATTATATTTTTATCCCATCCATAAATCGTGGCTATCATTATCATCATCATCAAAATCTCCTGATTGATAATATATTTCAATTACTAACCATATTATAAACAAAGCTATTAAATACATAATTATAAGTTTTTTTTTGACACCAACAAGGTATAAAACGCCATTGAAACGGGCGTTTATACGGATGTTCTAAAACATTAAAACGATTTTACAACAATGTATATAGCAAATAGCCTATTCCTGCCAATTACCAAGTATCGGTGTAAGGGCTTTCATTTCTGCTAAATTCACGGGCTTACAATTTACTTCGCTTATAGTTAGGTCAACTGTTTTTAATCCTTCCCACGCGTAAGTAAATTCAACTTCCAAAACGCCCTTAGTATATCGCTTTGTAACAAACTCATCGTGTTCATATTGCTTAGTCAATTCAAAACCAAGCCCTTTTAATTGTTCTTCTGTCATTTTATTAATTTTTAGTTATTAATCAATTCCGTAGGGTTTATTTAGAACGCTAGCCACAACTAATTATCTCCATGAGGCTTTATCTTCCAATTGTATATCTTTCCTTCTTCGTACCTGGACTTTTTCAAGACTTCTCTAAGTTGCTTAATGCTTAAAGAGGGGGTGTAAGTCCTCAGGCTTTTAGTTTTCTCGTATAAGCTTTCCATAATTAGGGTTTATTTGATTTAAAGTTCGTAACGTTTTAATTTTTTGTAGGAAGACATCATTTTAATGACATCGCCTTGATTTCTTGCTTTTTCAGCTAGTGAAATATCTTGTTTCATAAGTGCTGCAGCAAAACGACCTGCACCACTTGGGATAGCTTCATACTCTTTTACTATTTCTTTTACTCGGTCTATTTCTTCGCAAAGACCATGCATTAAATTTTTAGTTTCCATTTTTTTCGCTTCTATTTAAAGGTCAAAATCTTACAGTTTCTAATAAATCCGCTAAACGGTTTTTTAGAACCCTATAAACATTGAATTTGTGTTTTTTAAATCAGGTTATTTTAATCGGCGGTTTAATTAGAGTGTATTGCTCAAGTATTTTGAAAATTTCAAAAGCTACTTGAGGCACAATTGCATTACCTAATGCTTTTAATCTATCTTTTCTATATTTGTCCAATCTTTGGGAAATCCCATCATCCATTCTACAAAATTTGGATGCAACTTCATGCCATTTTTCTTTGAATTGACTGTCATTGATAACTCTATTGATTTCCCTTTCTTTATCCTGTTTTGTATGCACTTGTCCTCTATTGATCCCCTGTCGCGGTGGTCGCTCGCTATCGGTGTCGGCAGCATCTTTATTCGTGTTGCTAGGTTCATTCCGAACCCGTTGCCCGAATAATGTTTCCCTTTTTTGTTCGTTTGTTCTTTGACTTCTTTTTGGCGTTTTATTACTTGTTCCGGTGTCCAGTCCTCCCGACTGTAAAATGTTGTCGCTGTTGGTAGTAATGCTTTGGATAGTACTTCTTCTAAATTCCCTTTGTTTCTTTTTGCTAGATTTTGAGAAAAATTCGGATGAACTTTTTGAGCTCTCGCGGTAGGCAATAATCCAAATTCTGTCGCGTCGGTGCGGTGCTTGGACGGCACAAGCTGGAATAACAAACGGTTGAACTTTATACCCTTCACTTTCCAAACCAGATAATATTTTGGAAAGTGTTTCCCCATTGTCCATACTGACGATCCCAGCAACATTTTCACCAACAACGAAAGTGGGCTGAATTTCCCGTATAACTCGCAACATTTCTTCCCAGAGATAACGCTCATCATCGGTTCCTTTTCGTTTTCCAGCGACGGAAAAAGGCTGACACGGGAACCCTCCTGTGATGATGTCAATTTTCCCTCTCCATTTTGTTCCGTCAAATGTGTGTATATCTCCGTGTCCTTTTGCATCTGAAAAATGTTTTTTTAATATTGATTGAGAAAATGGATTAATTTCTACCCATGCTTTGGTTTTCCAACCCATCCACCTGGCTGCTAAACTGAAACCCCCAATTCCCTCAAAAAGTCCTAAGTGATTCATTGTTCTACGTTAACGGTGGTTTAAATTTTGTTAATATTCGATTTTCTAAAAATTGGAGCTTTTAGTCCTAAATTAAAAGCTCTTTGCGCTATTGCTTGCGGGGACTTGTTTAAAAGCGCGGCGGTGGCTTTACATCCTATTCGCTCGTAATTACATTTAAACGAATAGTCGTCTTTCTCGTCCCAATTGTAACACCATTTTAACCCTAATTTTATGCTTCGGTGGGACACGGCACTTTTCCCCCGCCCCAGAGCCTCTGCCGCTTCTTTTGCCTTTAAACAAGTCACCATATTTTTCAAATAAAAATCCTCTTCTTTTGTCCATTTTCGATACATAATTAAGTATTTAAAAATTCAATTGTCTTTTGCCATGCTTCATTGCAACCATTCGCAAAGCATGTTTGAAAGCCTTGCTTTTTCATATCTTCCAAAAATTGGTGCTGATCTTCAAAATACGGATCACCATTTTTTTTGTAAGTTCTGACACCAATGTTTTTCATTTCAATAATCAGCCCCTTATATTTTCCGGTTTGATGAATGATGATGAAATCGCTCACCCCTTTCCTGACACCCATAATTTTCAAAAGGAATTGTTCAAATTTTGACCGTTTGCCCTCGTTTGGAGTATGCCACCATAGCAGATCCTTTGTTCTGGGGTCTAAATTTAACCTGGTCGCAAATGCCACATGTTCGGCAATTTCATTTTTTACAAACTTATAGAAGCCCGCATTTCTCATAATATCCGATCTTTTTTGTATCGTTTCAAAAATTTGATTTCGTGTTGTTCTCTCTGATGTTTTGGAATCCATTTGGTTACCCAATTGAAGACCAATTTTTTAGGGCAAAAATGGAATTTGTACTTTCCATCTGGGGTTTCAACTAGGTATTTATCAGAATGCTTTTTCATAAAATATAGGGTGAATGAAATCCATTAGTTTTCGCTAAATCGAGCAGCCAGGGCATTTATAAAATCCTCAAATTTTAATAATAAAACTTCCCTAAAGAAAAATATAAATTGCCCCAGCTTGTCCAACAAAACAAAAATCAACTTTCTCATTGTATGTTTAATAAAATCAATAGGTTCTTAGATGTAATCATTGGATTGGGTGGCACCTGATCCTGATTGGTTTTGGTTTTCGGACTTCTGATAAAATTTGCTTATCCTTGAAATCTTGACAAACTTTTCGCGGTCGTTTGATTTCTTTGACAAGTACGCCCCCTCAACATAAACCTGATCACCTTTTTTCAACTTCAAGATGAAATCTAAATTCTTTCCAAAATACAGGCAATCATGCCATGTTGCTTTTTTATGCCATGCCCCATTTTGATCCTTCCAGCTTTCGGTAGTGGCAACGGAAACCCCCACCATATTATCATGCCCAGCAAGTTTGTTTGGATCTTTCCCCAGGTTGCCGATTAAAATTGTTTTATTTATCACGTTGATTGTTTTTGATCATTCCCAGAGTGAAATGTTTTTTTCACTTTTGGAAATGAAGTTTGATTTTGTTCTTTCAATAGATCTTCCAGATTATATTTTTCAATCTTTCTGATCAGATGTTTTTTGTCAATGCTGTTCATGTGATTTAGATTTTTCGTTTGTCCACCCCTGAAAGAATCACTTCATTAAACATGCCCTTGCACCTGGAATAAATTCTATCATCATAATTGTCTTTTATACCTAAAAGTGGAAGATTAGAAGTGGCATGGGTCACGGTGCCTGTATTTTCAAACAAATCATAACGGGTCAAAATGATTCTATTTACCAATTCTAGTGACGTACCATAAACTTTTGTAGTTTTTTCAACCCCAAGGTCATCAAAACAAAAAACGTCCATAAAAACCTTTTTAAGTGGCGAAAAGTCCCCTTTGATGACAATTTGATTGTCTAGTGCCCCAACATTGACAATTGAAAACTTTCTAAAATCAAAAGAAATCTGATTTACGAAGGATCTCATTATCCTGAAAAGCAAGGTTTTCCCCGTCCCAACATTCCCAACCAATAAGATCCCTTTTTTGGGGTCTAAATCGCAAGGAAGCCCCAGAAAGTATTTGATCAAATTTGGAATCACTTCTTTGTTCATGTTTTGCCCCTCTTCAGCAACGAATGTTTTCCCCTGTTCTGTTAGAATTGTCTTATAAGCAGCCCACACAATTTTTTTCCCTGTTTCATAGTCAATGCCAGACGGGCGGTTAATTCGATTCGTGCGGCTCACATCCTTTACAATGTTTCTGATCAGATCTTCATCAGTAATAATGTGGCTTAATTTCTTTGCATAAGCTTCTGGCAAAATCGTTGGGGCTGGGGCTGGAAATCTTTCTTTCCTATTTTCCCCTTGTTTTTCTCTCAATTGTTCCAAAGTGTATTTTGTGTGGTCTTTTGGATCAAGACCAGTATTTGCTGAAATTGTCTTTTCCATTTGCTGTTATTTTAGATGATTTTTTTTGAACTCTTTCCAATCGATCGAATAAAAGGTTTTTGTAAGATCGACCCCCAGTTGTTGACCAGTTGACTAATTGCCTTAATTCGTCAAAGGTGTAGTCAGTGCAGAATGTTTTTAGAATGCTTTGTGCTTGATAGTCTGTTCTATATTGATCATTGATTTTTGATTTGTGTTGGAGCCAATCAATTAAGAGATCCTTTCTTGCAATTTCTAAACTATGAAAAGCTGGTAATTCGGCAAAAATCCTAAATTGATTAAGTCCTATTTTTTCAATTAAATTTTTATCTTTTTCATTTGTGGGCGTTACACTCTCTTTAACTTCATTTACTTCATTAACTTCTTTAACTTCATTATCTTTGTTTCCTTCCTGTTTCCTTAGTGTTTCCTTAGTGTTTCCTTCCTGTTTCCTTAGTGTTTCCTCAGTGTTTCCTAGTGGGTTGTAACTCTCATAATTACAGATAGTTATGTGTGTTCGTCCTGTTTCCTTTTTTTTCCGTATTGAATTATTTTTTTCCAAAAACGAAATGAAGTTGAAAACCTTTTTTGTGCTTTTCCAATTCCATGCTGTTTGCATGAAGCGAATTGAAAAACATAATTCCCCCCTTTTTAAATAAAGAATCTCCCCTTCAGCCAGTATTTTCAACGGCTCTTTACCACCATGCGCATTCATTAAAATCCAAATCCATGCTTCAAACTTTGACAATTCCCTTTTTTGTGTCCAAAGGGGGTTTTCCTGTATTTTCTTATGTAATTTGATCCAACCTTTCATAATGGGATTATTTTAATCTTCAGCGGTTTTTAAATTGAGTTTTTGAAAAGTAAAATTTGATTGTTTGACCACATTACTTTGATCAATTGTCCAGATCTTCACAAAGGCAAAGTCATCGCACCTTTGAGCAGAAAGACCCCAGAAAACGCCCCTATTTTTGCAGCCCCTTACAAAATTGAAGACACCCTTGTCAGTTGGAACATATTCAAAGCGGTCTATATGACCCCCGACATTGAACAGATAATAATTAGGCTCTGGTGGATCTTCAGTAAAAGACAACACAAAGCCAGGATCAAAAACCAGATCCAAGTTTTGGGGCTGATCTTTGGAAACCATCACCCATTGTGGGCAATCCAAAAAATCATTGTTACAATTGGTTAAATATTCAGGGTTGCAGCCTACAAGAAACAAGGCAGAAAGGAAAACAAATGTCTGTTTCATTAATCATCAGTTTGGGGTGGATTAGTCCAAACCCACCAGATTAGAAAAAACAGGGTGAAAAGTGTGGTGGTCATGTTTAGGTTTTTATGCTGAATAATTGGCTTTCATACCAAAGCCTTTTGATTTGCTCTTTTGGGTATTTTACAGGGTTGTTGAAACCGGAAAGCCTTTTGATTTTGTGCCCAACTTCCCAGGTGTAAACAGTTGCCACACTTACACCAAAAATGTCAGCAATTTGCTTTTTGGTAATGGCATCAGGCAACGATTCAAAAGGATCATTGAATTTGATAACACCTTTCCTTTGAGCATTCTCTAATGCCCTTTCAAAATAGATTTGAAGCATATCACCAAAGTTTTCCAAGGTGATACCATTCAATATTATTTGACCTTCAAAAGATGGCATATGATTCGGTTTTTATGGTTGGCAATATCTTCAGCTTCTCGAAATGAATATTCCTGAAGACTTTGAAAGATGTATAATTTGGATTTGGTGGCAGTTCTTACATTTCGGATAGGAACCCAACGCCTGGTGGTTTTGTAGAATGCAACTATGTACATAAGGTTGATTTTTACGGTGAAAAATGCCCCCAATTAAGGGGGCTGAAAAGTTTTCTCATATAATGCTTACATCATGAATCCTTCATTCCAAATCAGCGGTGAAAGGGTGTATTTCCTTCTTTGCTGTTTCTTGGTCGCTTGAACTTCGTAGTAATGCGCAAGGATCAGGCAGAAAGCCCCAAAAAGCGCAATGAATCCTAATGTCATGGTATTATAATTTGAGTGAATTAAAATTGCACATTGTTAATCCACAGATGAAAAATTAAACCTGACTTAGCCCAATAATTAAAAGCCCTGTTTCATGCTTTAGCTTTATAAAGCACTTTTCAGGCTTTTTGCCTGATCCTTTCTTCGCTGGTTTGAAATAATAGCAAGTCACTATTTTATCAGTGATTGGTGCCGTGGTGATGAATGTCATCCCTAAAAAGTGTTTGTCCGGGTGGCTCTCCACTACTTGCACAACTTTATTAGCCCAGATTTCCTGTATTGTGTCTGGTCGGTAATCTTCAAAATCAAATAAAATCCTGTTTGCTTCTTCTTCAGCTATCATTTGAAAACAAAAAAAACATAGTGGCAATTCAAAAATTGACATGGATTATCTAGGTTAATGATTTACAAATCAGAAACTTATATTGAAAAGCCACTATGTGAAAATGAAAAGATGTTAAACTACTGAATGGCTGCCAGTGGCGGAATCGAACCACCATTTTCAGGGGTTTAGCCTGATGAATTTACCTGATTATTCTAACTAGCAATGTAAAAAGATGGACATCCCAAATTAATCAAGAGAATGAGTAATAAAGGACATCCATCAAGATCTAGTATTCTTACTAAAACATGCAATACTATCTATGAATAAATACACTTTGCTCTTTTGCAAAGCGGTTGTCTACTTTAAAAAGTTGGGGACAATGCCCCAACAAAAAATAACAAATTAAAGCTCATGAAAAATATCTTTTAAGCGGTAAAAACACCCCCGGTGAAGGGGGTGAAGACAAAACGAAAAACCAACTCAATATTTTGAGATTCAAACGCCCCCGAAGGGGCTGGAATGAACCATTATGATCAATCAAAAGTGCCCCAATGAAGGGGACACAAAATGAAAAAGGTACTTTTGGAAATTGAAAATATTTTAAGTTTGACCAATAGCCCCCGAATTTTTTCGGGGACTAAACACAAGGTCAAAACATTACGATTCTTTGAAAATGTGGGGGCTTTTCTCATTACCCCCACTACCTTATCAACACCCAATTTATTATCTTCTCCAAAAATCCGGGGGCGTCTTAAACCCCCGGCAAAATCAATTCAATATGAAAACCTTCACTGCAATCTTTCAATACTTGTTTCCTTTAATTCAAATTTCAGATCTGATTCTGAAAACCAACCCTTATTTTTATTCCAGTGCCCTACAATGTGCGGATGTGTCATCAATAGAGCTGTTACAAATTCTGACATAGTATTTGTTCTTCCATGCTTCATTTCATCAAATACTT
>Ga0213866_10002985_pt1 | contig 11646 bp, 9 predicted proteins | sample PICome_11_FD_160079 | JGI IMG/M metagenome (GOLD analysis project Ga0213866, IMG submission 160079) | Coastal seawater microbial communities near Pivers Island, North Carolina, United States - PICO284 | ecosystem: Environmental > Aquatic > Marine > Coastal | place: USA: North Carolina... | reverse complement strand
CGGTGGTGGGGGGGTAGCCGAGAGCGGGATCCTCGGCGTAGAGGCGCACCTCGATGGCATGGCCACAGGGGGCGATCTCACTTTGCGTGCGCGGCAGTCGCTCGCCGCGGGCGACGCGGATCTGCCACTCGACGAGATCAAGACCCGTGACCATCTCCGTGACAGGGTGCTCCACCTGAAGGCGAGTGTTCATCTCGAGGAAGAAGAACTCCTGCGCGTCGCCCTCACCCGCGACGATGAACTCGACCGTACCTGCGCCCACGTAGCCGATGCTGCTCGCGAGTGACACGGCCGCGGCGTACATCGGATCGGCGAGATGCGGCGCGAGGCCGGGTGACGGCGACTCCTCGACGATCTTCTGGTGACGGCGTTGGATGGAGCACTCGCGCTCGCCCAGGTGCACGACATTGCCGTGGATGTCGCCGAAGACCTGCACCTCGACGTGGCGCGACTCGGTGAGATAGCGCTCGAGGAAGACAGTGGGATCTCCGAAGGACGCCTGCGCCTCGCGTCGCGCCGACTCCAGGGCATCGTCTAGGTCCTCAGGGCGCTCGACAATCCGCATGCCCTTGCCGCCGCCACCGGCAGAGGCCTTGACCAATAACGGGTAGCCCACCTCGGCTGCGACCTCGGCCGCATCGACACCGTCGCCGAGCTCGGCACCGGGCACGAGTGGCACTCCTGCGGAGGACGCGAGGCGCTTCGCCTCGACCTTGAGCGCCATCGCTCGGATCGACTCGGGCGTGGGTCCGATCCAGGTCACGCCAGCTGCACCCATCGCCTCGGCGAAACCGGCATTCTCCGAGAGGAATCCATAGCCGGGGTGCACAGCATCTGCGCCCGATCGGCGCACAGCGTCGACGATCTGCTCGACGTCGAGGTAGGTCTCGGCACTCGTCGCGCCACGCAGCGGGATGGAGATGTCGGCTTCGCGGACGAACGGGGCATCGGCGTCCGGCTCGGAATAGACCGCGACCGTCTCGATGCCCATTGCGCGGGCAGTGCGGAAGACACGGCGGGCGATCTCACCGCGATTGGCCACCAGGATGCGCTTCATCGCCATCACATCCGGAAGACGCCGAAGGCATCGGCGCCGGTGACGGGGGCGGAGTGCGTCGCGGACAGTGCGAGCGTGAGGGCGGTGCGAGTGTCGCGCGGATCGATGATGCCGTCGTCCCAGAGACGGCCTGTGGCGAAGAGTGCCGTCGACTGGCTCTCGACCTGCTGCTCGAAGGCGTCGCGCATGGGCGCGAAGGCCGCCTCGTCGAAGTCGATGCCCATACTCTCGGCCTTCTGTCGGGCAACGATGGTGAGTACGCCGGCGAGTTGCTTGGGGCCCATGACCGCGATGCGGTGGTTGGGCCAGGAGAAGACGAAGCGTGGGTCGTAGGCGCGACCGGACATGCCGTAGTTGCCCGCGCCGTAGGACGCGCCCATCATCAGCGTGAGGTGGGGGACCGTGGAGTTGGAGACCGCGTTGATGAGCTTGGCGCCGTCCTTGATGATGCCGCCCTGCTCGTAGCGGGTGCCGACCATGAAGCCGGTGATGTTCTGTGCGAAGAGGATCGGCACACCCATGCGGTTGCAGAGTTGGATGAACTGCGCGCCCTTGTGGCTCTCCTCGCTGAAGAGGATGCCGTTGTTGGCGAGCACCCCGACGGCGTAGCCGCCGATGTGACCCCAACCGGTGACGAGGGTCGTGCCGTAGAGCGGCTTGAACTCCTCGAACTCGCTGCCGTCGAGGATGCGCGCGAGCACTTCGCGCGCCTCAAAGGGCTGGCGCACATCCGCGCTCGGAATGCCAAGCAGCTCATCGGGGTCGTACGCCGGATCGACGGGTGCACGGTCGGGACCAGGCCCGGCCTTGCTCCAGCGCAGGTGCTCGACGATCTGTCGTCCGATACGTAGAGCGTCGGGCTCATCGAGAGCGAGGTAGTCGGCGAGGCCGGAGGTGCGCGCGTGCATTTCCGCACCGCCGAGTTCTTCCTCGTCAGCGTCCTCATCGATCGCCATCTTCACCAGCGGCGGCCCACCGAGGTAGACGCGCGCGGCATCCTTCTGGAGCACGACGTAGTCGCTCATCCCCGGGACGTAGGCGCCACCCGCGGTGCTCGATCCGAAGACGAGCGTGACCGTCGGGATGCCCGCAGCCGAAAGTTGGGTGAGGTTCTTGAAGCTGGCGCCACCCGGGACGAAGATCTCGGCCTGCTTGGGCAGGTCCGCGCCACCGGACTCGGTGAGGCTGACGAGCGGGAGCCGGTTGAGTTTCGCGATCTCCATGGCGCGCAGGCCCTTGGCGACGGATGTCGGTCCCTGCGATCCACCCTTCACCGTCGGATCGTTGGCGACGACCATGACCTCGGTTCCGTGCACGCGCCCGATACCGGTGACGACTCCCCCACCGAGCGGATCGTCCGTGCCCCAGCCAGCAAGGGGACTCAGTTCGAGGAACGGCGAGCCGCGGTCGAGCAGGAGGTTAATGCGCTCACGTGGCAGCAACTTGCCGCGCCCGCGATGACGAGCAACGGTCTTGGCGTTCTTCTCCGGGTCATTGCTGCCGCCGCCGGCGACGACCTTGGCCAGTTGGGTGTCGATCTCGGCGAGCGCCTCGAGCATGGCCGCGCGATTGGCCGCCGTGACGGCGGGATCGAGCCGGGACCGCAGGACGGGGGCCATGAAGTTGACAGTAACGTCAACTTGACACGTGTGTCAATTCCCTCACTCAGCCTCTTGGGGATGTCGCTCACTGACCTCCGTAACGACACGTCGGAGAGGCTGAGTGAAGGAGGATGGGTGCATGACTCATGACCCGCTCAGCCAGTGGACCTCTGTCGCCCGGCAGGCGCTCGCGACCGACCTCGGCGTGGACATTCCCGAGGTCGATGCCCAACTACTCCTCGACGTTGCACGCGACGCCGCCCATGCGGTCGACCGACCCGCCGCACCCATCACGACATTCCTGCTCGGCTACGCCGTGGCCAAGGCTGGGGACGACAAGCTCTCCGAGGCCGCTCACGGCTTGATGCGTCTCAGCGGTGAGTGGGACCTCGGCCTGCATCGCGGCTGATTTCACGGAGCGTCGGCGCCCTCAACGTCACACGCGGTGGCACCCTGGTTCGGTGAGCACCGCACTTCCGTGGGACCAGGCACGCCGCGTTGCGGCAGCGGCCGCCTCGCCCCTCGCCCCCGTCGCGGTGCGGCTCGACGCGGCCCTCGGTTGTGCCCTCGCCAACCCGATCTCAGCGCTGACCGATCTCCCCGCCTTCGACACCGCAGCCATGGACGGCTACGCCGTCTGCGGACCCGGCCCATGGACCCTCGCCGAGTCCGATATCCGTGCCGGCAGAGAGATGCTCACGCGCCTGGATCCGGGCAGCGCCGCCGGTATTGCCACGGGCGCCGCTCTGCCCAGCGGATGCGATGCCGTCCTACGCAGCGAACTGGCACGAGTCGAGACCGCGTTGCACGGTGCCCGGCTCTACGCCCTGGATCCCCTCACCGGACTGCCTGACGACGGCGGGACGCCACTTCCGCCCGGCACCGACGTGCGTCCGCGGGGCGAGGAGTGCGCGGAAGGTGAGCCACTCGTGCCCGCCGGCTCCGTCGTCACGCCAGCCATGCTCGGCCTCGCCGCAGCTGCGGGGTACGACTCCCTCGATGTCATCCCCCCACCCACGGTGGCGGTCCTCGTCCTCGGGGATGAACTCCTCGACCGCGGTCTGCCTCGGCCCGGTCGCGTGCGTGACGCACTCAGCCCGCTCGTGCCGCCGTGGCTCGCCGACCTCGGTGCGCGCGCGAATCCACCGATCCGAGTGCCGGACACCCGACAGGCCCTGCTCGACGAGATCGAGGACTCCACCGCGGACGTCATCGTCACAACAGGCTCGACAGCGTCGGGACCGGTCGACTTCGTCCACGATGTGCTTGACCACCTGGGTGCGCGCTGGGTCGTCGACGGCGTGCAGGTCAGGCCCGGACACCCGATGCTCCTCGCCGTGCTTCCCGACGGCCGACCCATCGTCGGCCTTCCCGGAAATCCGCTCGCAGCCGTCAGCGGCCTCGTGACTCTCGCCGCTCCCCTCATCGCCGCGATGCGCGACGTGCCATCCCTCGACGAGGACGTGGTCCTCGGCGTCGATGTCACCAGCCATCCTCGGGACACGCGCATCATCCCCGTGGTCATCGAGGACGGACAGGCTCGCCCGCTGCGCTTCGACGGGCCCGCGATGCTGCGCTCCCTGGCCCTTGCCGACGCCCTCGTTGCGATCCCGCCCTCGGGTGGGCTCGCCGGCAGCGCCGTCCCGCTCCTCCCCGTCCCGGCTCTCCGCTAGCGTCAGGGGACGTGGCCGACAAGAGGCGCCTGCGCTCACTCGCAGGCGACGACGATCCTGAGGCATTGACCGCCCGGATCCGCCTGCCGAGTCGGCCATGGAGCCCCTTCCGCAACATCCTCGTGCGCATCCTCATCGCCGTCGGGGCGCTGCTGCTGGCTGCGGGCATCGTCTACTTCGAAGGCGACTGCTACGCCGACCGCGGCGACATCGGCGGCATCACGTGGATCGACGCGCTCTACTACGCGACCGTCAGTCTTTCCACCACCGGCTACGGCGACATCGTCCCCGTCTGCGAGTCCGCGCGGGTTGTCAACATTCTCGTCATCACCCCACTGCGCTTCATCTTCCTGATCGTCCTCGTGGGCACCACCATCGAGGTACTCACGCAGAAGACGCGCAATGAGATCCGCACTACCCGCTGGAGGCAGCGCGTGGAAGACCACACCGTCATCGTCGGCTTCGGCGTCAAGGGCCGCTCAGCCGCGCGCATGCTCCTCGAGAGCGGCATTTCGCCCTTGTCGATCGTTGTCGTGAGCATGGACAAGGCGGCGGTCCAGGACGCCAACCGCATGGGCCTTGCCGGCGTCCTCGGTGACGCCCGTCGCGAGGATGTCCTTCGCGATGCCGCGGCTGAGCGTGCGTCCAAGATCATCGTGGCCACCGACGAAGACGACACGTCGGTGCTCGTCACCCTCACAGCACGCCGACTCGCACCGAAGGCCGAGATCGTCGCGGCAGCTCGCGAGGCAGCCAATGCGCAGATCCTCCGCCAGTCGGGGGCCAACAGCGTGATCCCCACGGCAGAGTCCGCCGGTCACCTCATGGCACTGTCCCTGCTGTCTCCTGTCGCGGGCACCCTCATGGAGGACCTGCTCGACTCCGGTCGCGGCCTCGAGGTCGTGCAGCGCGCGATCACCAAGGAGGAGCTCGGCATCTCGCCGGCTGAGGTGGACGCGAGCGGCGAGATTGTGCTCGCCGTCATCCGCGATGACGTCGTCCATCGCTTCGACACGAGTGACATCCGCATCCTGCAGAAGGGCGATCAACTCGTCGTCATCCGCCACACCGAGAGCAACGGCTACAGCGTGACCCTGCCCCCGGAGTCCTGAGGATGCGCGCCATCGTCGCCACATCGCCCGGAGGACCCGAGGTGCTCGCGTGGCACGAGGTCCCTGATCCCGTCGCCGGGCCAGGCGACGTGCTCATTGACGTCGCCGCTGCCGCGGTCAATCGGGCCGACATCCTGCAACGCCAGGGCTTCTATCCACCTCCGCCGGGTGCCCCCGAGTGGCTCGGACTGGAGTGCTCAGGTCGTGTCGCCGCCCTCGGTCCGGGCGTGTCCTCCGTCGAGGTAGGTGACGAGGTCTGCTGCCTGCTCTCCGGCGGCGGCTACGCCGAGCAGGTCGCGGTACCCGTTGGCCAGGTGATGCCTATTCCTCCCGGCGTCGATCTCGTGACCGCTGCAGGATTGCCGGAAGTCGCCTGCACCGTGTGGTCCAACCTCGTCATGACCGCGCACCTCAAGCGCGGCGACTGGCTGCTCATCCATGGCGGTGGCAGCGGCATCGGCACCATGGCCATCCAGGTCGCACGGGCCCTCGGAGCACGCGTGGCCGTCACGGCCGGCAGCGCGCAGAAACTCGCTCAGTGCGAGGCGCTCGGAGCCGAGGTGATGATCAACTACCGCGACCAGGACTTCGTCGAAGTCATCGCGGCCGAGACGGGCGGCCGCGGAGTCGATGTCGTCCTCGACAACATGGGTGCGGCGTATCTCGGGCGCAACATCGCCTGCCTGGCTGCGGGCGGCCGCCTCGTCGTCATCGGCATGCAGGGCGGGGTGAAGGCGGAGATCGACCTCGGCGTACTCCTTCGCCGCAATGGAACCGTGCATGCGACCACGCTGCGTGGGCGCACAGCCGAGCAGAAGGCTGAGATCTGCACCGAGGTCGAGCGGCATGTGTGGCCGTGGATCTCCTCGGGAATCGTCAAGCCCGTCGTCGACCGTGTCATGCCCATCACCGAGGCGGCCGCCGCCCATGTCGCGCTCGAGGCCGGCGACGTCACCGGCAAGATCGTCCTCGAGGTCTAGTCGCCGAAGCCGCGCGTGTGCTCGTCGAGCACCGAGTCGATGAGGTCGGCCACACCCTCGTCATCATTGCTCGGCAGCACATGCGTCGCGAGGTCGAGCACCTCGGGGTGCGCGTTGGCCATCGCGTAGGACGCGCCCGCCCACGCGAGCATGGGCAGATCGTTGGGGCCGTCCCCTGCCGCGACCACATGCAGGGCTCCGTGCCCTTCGGATGCCGCAACGCGGGCCAGTGTCGTCGCCTTGGTCACACCCGAAGCACTCAACTCGATCAGCGAATCGCCGTATCCGGAGTGCGTGACCTCCGCGAGATCTCCGATCGCACGGGATCCGCGCGCATAGAGCTCCTCGGGATCCATCGGCGCACCCTCGCCGGGGCGCGCGAGGATCTTCACCACATCTCCGGCGGCAACAAGCTCCTCGATCGGTCCCACGTGGGTCTGCGGTGGCACCGGCCAGCGCGGCGTGTAGCCATCCGCGAGTGCAAACTCCGTGGCGTCCGCGAGAGTCGCATCGAGTGCGTCGTACGACGCTCCACCCGTCGGCGCCAGACGTCCACCGGGTCGTGCCCGCTCGACGGCGAAGACCATGCCAGGCACCTCGCGACGCAGCCGATCCACCGCTTCGAGTGCATCGTCGCCACTCATGGGGAATACCTCGGTGACGTGCCCGTCGGCGAGGTCGAGCACGACGGCGCCATTGGCCGCGATGCCTAGGCCGCGATGGCCGGTCATCTCGACGATGGGCGAAATCCATCGAGGTGGGCGCCCCGTGACGATGATGAGGTCGAGATCGCTGGCTGACAGCCTGTCCAGGGCCTCGCGCGTCCGCTGTCCCACCGATCCATCCGACAGCAGCAACGTCCCATCGAGGTCCGAGGCGATGAGGCGCACCCCTCGGGGCACCGGGACGATGTGCTGACCTGGCGAATTCACGCGCGCCATGCTGTCAGGTCAGGTAGCGTCCGAATCCCCGGGATGTCTGGGGCAGATCCCCACGGGGATGCGCGTCCTCGTGTATCAGTGCGAAAGGCGGAACCATGGACGACACCGTGCAGCAGCACAAGTACGTGCTCACCGAGGATCAGATGCCGACGACCTGGTACAACCTCGTCGCCGATCTCCCCGCTCCTCCGCCGCCACCGCTGCATCCGGGCCGCATGGATCCGGTCGGGCCCGATGACCTCGCGCCACTCTTCCCGATGGACCTGATCATGCAAGAGGTCACGGGCGAGAGGTACGTCGACATCCCCGGCGGCGTACTCGATGTCTATCGCCAGTGGCGGCCCTCTCCTCTCTTCCGGGCTCACCGTCTCGAGAAGTTGCTCGGGACGCCCGCGCGCATCTACTACAAGTACGAAGGCGTGTCTCCCGCCGGCTCCCACAAGCCCAACACGTCGGTCCCGCAGGCCTACTACAACAAGAAGGAAGGCACCAAGAAGCTCACGACAGAGACGGGTGCCGGCCAGTGGGGTACAGCGCTTGCCTTCGCGTGCGCTCTCTATGACCTGGAGTGCGAGGTGTGGCAGGTCGGTGCGTCGTACGACGCCAAGCCCTACCGCCGCCTCATGATCGAGACCTTCGGCGCGCAGATCCACCGATCGCCGTCGGATGTCACCGCCATCGGCCGGGAACTCGCCAAGGACCCCAATAACTGGTCAGGCTCGCTGGGCATCGCGATCTCTGAGGCCGTCGAGGTCGCTGCGACCAATCCGGACACGCGCTACGCGTTGGGCTCCGTGCTCAACCACGTGCTGCTGCACCAGACGATCATCGGCGAGGAGGCCCTGCTGCAGCTGCAGATGGCAGGTGACAGCCCCACGCACATCGTCGGCTGCACCGGCGGCGGATCCAACTTCGCTGGCCTGTCGTTCCCCTTCCTCCGCGAGAAGCTGGCCGGCAAGATCAACCCGCAGATCACGGCCGTCGAGCCGGCGTCGTGCCCGTCGCTCACCCGAGGCGTCTACGCCTACGACTTCGGCGACACAGCCGGTATGACGCCGCTCATGAAGATGCACACGCTCGGTCACGACTTCATCCCCGACCCCATTCACGCCGGCGGTCTGCGCTACCACGGCATGGCGCCGCTCATCTCCCACGTCTACGAGCTCGGCCTCATGGACGCCGTGGCGATTCCGCAGACCGAGTGCTTCTCCGGCGCGGTGAAGTTCGCGCGGTCGGAGGGCATCGTGCCGGCGCCCGAGCCGACCCACGCGATTGCCCAGGCGATCAGGCTCGCGGAGCAGGCCAAGGAGACGGGCGAGGAGACGGTCATCCTCACGGCACTGTGCGGCCACGGCCACTTCGACCTGGCGGCGTACGAGAGCTACCTCGCCGGCTCCATGGTGGACGAGACGCTGTCGGACGAGCGCTTCGCGCCCGCCCTCGCCAACATCCCCACCGTCCCGGCCTGATCAACCGAGAGGCACGCTCCAGCGAGCCGCGATCTCATCGAGGGCGGAGTCGACTCCGTCTATCGTGACGATGCCGGTGAGGCGGATCGTGCCTGCTTTGGAACGCTCTGGCGGGGTGAAGGTGACCACAGGATCACTCCACACCGTTGTTTCGCCGGTGACGTCGAGCCAGGTGTCGATGACCGGCCGTTGCTGTGCGAGGAAGCCCGACTCGAGGATCGCTCCATCGGGGCTGAGGACCTGCACGGCCGCCTGCTGACTGCGCTGGCCGGTGATCGTGATGCGCACGGTGAGGTCGCCGACCGGGACGGCGAAGTCCAGAACCCCGGGTGCGCCATCGAGTGTCAACGACACGGGTCCGAAAGACTCGACGGTCTCGGGTGTGGCCCCGAGCGGGCGGATGTCCAGCACGAGCGTGCCGTCAGCACGCACATTCGCTCGCTGCACCGTGAAGGCGAGCGCTCCTCCGGCATAGGCGAGGAGCCCATTGGGCCGAGGGTTGGGCAGCACCGATGTGGTGCCATCGTCCGCAGGCCTCCACCCGAGTGTGAGGAGCGCTTGCTCAGTAGTCATCGTGCCGGTCAGCCTCTGCGGGGGAGAGGTGAACCACGTCGCGCGATTGCCGGTGCGTGCCAGCGTGAGCCGGATCGGGCGGTCGCCCGCGACCAGGGATGCGTCCTCCGCCTGCTGGACCACGATGAGTGCGCCGCGCGATGTCCCTGGCGTGAGCGGAGGCGGGGACGGGCTCGGAGTGGGAGTCGTCGAGGTACTCGGCTCCGCGGAAGGACTGGCGGTGGACGAGGATGCGGACGGGGACCGCGCCTGCTCCGCACCTGTCGTGCACGCGGCTAGGAGTGCAGCGCCCATGACGAGGGCGGCAGCGCCGCGCGCACGCGACGCGAGCGTCATGGCAACTCGAGGACGTCGCACCCGAGGTAGGGGCGCAGCGCAGCAGGGACCTCGACCGAGCCGTCAGCGCGCTGATGGTTCTCGAGGATCGCCACGATGACGCGCGGCATGGCGCACAGGGTGCCGTTGAGGGTGGCGACGGGCTGGACGTCGTCCCCCGAGCGCATACGGATGCCGAGTCGACGTGCCTGGAACTGTGTCGTGTTGGAGGTCGACGTGACCTCCCGATACGTACCCTGGGTGGGGATCCACGCCTCGATATCGAACTTCCGTGCCGCGCTCGAGCCCAGGTCACCCGTTGCGACATCGATGACGCGGTAGGGAATCTCGAGCGCATCCATGAAGTCGCGCTCCCATCGCAGGAGACGCTCATGCTCGGCCTCGGCATCGGCGGGATCGCAGAAGACGAACATCTCCACCTTGTCGAACTGGTGAACTCGGATGATGCCTCGCGTGTCCTTGCCGTAGGAGCCCGCCTCCCGGCGGAAGCACGATGACCACCCGGCGTACCGCAAGGGCAGGCTGGCCGCGGGCAGGATCTCGTCGCTGTGCAGTCCCGCGAGAGGAACCTCAGCGGTGCCCACGAGGTACATGTCATCCGACTCGATGCGGTAGACGTTCTCCGCCGCCTGGCCGAGGAACCCCGTGCCTTCCATCGCGCGAGGCGACACGAGCACAGGGGGAATCACCGGCACGAAGCCGTTGCGCGTCGCCTGGGCCATCGCAAGGTTGAGCAGCGCGATCTCGAGGAGTGCACCGACACCGGTGAGGTAGTAGAAGCGCGACCCCGACACCTTGGCCGCACGCTCCGTGTCGATGGCCCGGAGCATCTCCCCGAGTTCGAGATGGTCACGAGGCGCGAAACCCTCGGCGGCGAAGTCTCGAGGAGTGCCGACCGTCTCCAGCACGGCGAAGTCCTCTTCGCCACCGACGGGCGCGCGCATGTCCACGACGTTGGACATCTGGAGCCAGGCCTCATCGAGTGCTCGGGTTGCTTGGTCGGCGGCGGCATCGGCAGCCTTCACACGCTCGGAGAGTTCACCGGCGCGGGCCATGAGGTCATCGAGCTCGGCCTGGGCGGAAGCGTCCCCCTTCTTCACCGCACCCTGGAGCGGACCGATGCGCTTGGACAGCTGCTTCTGCTCGGCGCGCAACTCGTCATAGCCCGTCTGCGCTGCTCGACGCGCCACGTCGAGTTCGACAAGTCGGTCGACCAGGGCGACGTCCTCGCCGCGGCGACGCTGCGACTCGCGCAGGTCATCGGGCGATTCGCGCAGCAGGCGGGGATCGATCACGACAGACAGGTTAGGGGTTCAGACATCAGATGCCGCGCCGACCCGACTGAACGTTCAGACAGGTGCACGATTTCGCACCGGCTCGCAGACGTGTCAGACTTCGCGACCGCGCGACGGAGCGCCAAGTCATGGTCGACAAGGAGACACCGTGGACTACAACTGGCTCACACCGAAGGCAGAGGCTCGGCCCGCGGGGGACAAGGGCTGGGGCTCGTACGTCACCTCACCCATCGCGGCAGGAGAGACGGTCGCGGTCTTCGGCGGCTGGGTGGTTGAGGGCGAGCAACTCGCGACGATGAGCCTGGATCGCCAGCACCGGTCCATCCAGATCGATGCCGATCTCTATCTGGTCTCCAGCGACACCCCCGAGCCCGGCGACATGCTCAACCACTCCTGCGAGCCCAACTGCGGTCTGCAGGGTTCGCAGATTCTCGTGGCGATGCGCGACATCGCCCCCGGGGACGAGCTCAGCTTTGACTACGCCATGTGCGATGCCAGCGATTACGACGAGTTCCGCTGCCTCTGCGGCAGCCCCACCTGTCGGGGAATAGTCACGGGCAGCGACTGGCGCGATCCCGCGCTCCAGGCCAAGTACGCCGGCGGGTTCTC
>Ga0213866_10002984_pt1 | contig 11647 bp, 10 predicted proteins | sample PICome_11_FD_160079 | JGI IMG/M metagenome (GOLD analysis project Ga0213866, IMG submission 160079) | Coastal seawater microbial communities near Pivers Island, North Carolina, United States - PICO284 | ecosystem: Environmental > Aquatic > Marine > Coastal | place: USA: North Carolina... | reverse complement strand
ACCGCCCTTGGCAGTAGCTCTACAACCAATGAGGTAATCGAGTGAACTCGTTTGCCTCATATTTAACCCTTATGGATAACCAATTATGTATTGGAAGACGTTCCGTGAAAAATCACTGCCATTATTAAAGCTGTATAGAGATGATTATATTATTCTCTACGAGTGCTTTTTTGAGGAAATGAACATAGATGAGTCTATCGTTCATGACATTATTAACTGGCTTTGCGAAAAGCCACTAAAAGAGTTTTTGGATGAAATGGCGGCGGGTTTATGCAAAGACGAGTTTGATCAGATGATCGATATTGTTGACCAAAGTCGCTCATTTGAAGAGGCCAACAGGGCATCTCATCAATTATTTCATGAATAGCTACCATCGAGAAAAATGAGAATTTCAATGAACAATAGGCAGTAGTATTTTGCAGGTAAAATTATAAAGCAGAGAAATGAATAGCAGTCGTTGGGCAATTCATAGGAATGGATGAGTTATAACATTTGGTGGCCGAAAACATGCATGGAAGTTAATTAGTTGTGACCTTACTTTTAAATAAACGCTTAAAACATCACAATTACTAGATAGGTTACCAAACAGCGCAAATCCGACAATTTTTTCGACTATACTTGTGCATTGAATCAATATCTAATCAAGGATGAAATGATATGGGGACTTTTATTAAGGATGTGTTTGGCCTAATGGCATTAAATGCCGAGGAAATTTATTATTACGAAAAATACTCTGTCGCAATCAGCAGTTTGATTATTTTGTTTATAGGGATAGGTTTTCAGCTAATCAAACCCATCCCAGCCACCAGTGCAATCGCTGGCTTTACCTTTTCAATCACATTCAACTTTCTGATATTTATCATCGCTGTACTATTTTTACGACTGTGGTTAAAAATAAAGGCGGTTTCTGTCAGTTTTTCTACTCTCTACAGCCTGACAACACTGGCCTCTGTGGTAGATATTTTAATACCCGCTATCGACGGGTTGTCAATTTGGCTTGAGCTTCCTATGTTGTCGCTATTGAGTGCCGCGGTGTTTATCTACTCACTGGTTATTATGGTTTCAGCTTTATCTAAAGGCGCCAATATCAGCATTGGCTTTGCGCTATCGGGCCTGCTGTTGGGCACAGTGCTGCTAATGATACTCAGTATGGTGATAATGACATTGGGCATGGCAGCTGGAATATTGCTACCGCCAGATAACTTTGCTGTAGGTATGGGCGGCTTATGAGTCAGTTACTGTTAATCAGCTCACTCTGGGCTGGAATAATCATTGGACTGTTTGCGTCCCCTGCCCAAGCTGAAATACATTTGAACTTGCCATCGGCCGTGGGTAGCCTGCCTATCAAGACTTGGAAGCAGTTGCGCGATGCCGATTTGGAAAAGCAGGATTTAGACTACTCTTGCGGTTCAGCGGCTACTGCCACCATTCTGCGGTCTTTTTACGGTCGGGATATCTATGAAAAAGATATTCTCGATGAGGTTGTGTTGGTTGGCGATGACGGCACCGCGTCATTTTCTGATCTACAACAGGCGGTGAAGAAATTTGGCTTTAAGGCAATTGGTGTCTCCGCTAACTTTGAAAAACTAAAGACAATTAAGATTCCGGCAATTGTCTATCTGCGCTACCGCGACAAAGACCATTTCTCAGTGATCCGCGGTATTAATGATCAGGGCGTGGTTTGGCTTGGCGATCCCTCCTGGGGCAACCGCAAGTTTACTGAGCACCAGTTTAGAGACATGTGGGAGACCAGAGATAACGAGCAACTGAAGGGCAAGCTGTTATTGATTATCCCCGCAGACAAAACTTTGGCTACCCTCAATCAGGATTTCTTCCACCCCCCTGAGGTCAACGCTACCGCGATTGAATTGCTGACCCTGACAAGCTACTGAGCATTAATAACTGATTAGCTAGACCCTGATGCTGTCTATTTCGTCACCGCAGTCAATTTTCCACTGCCGACATCATAAATAAATCCTCTGACAGTGATATGACTGGGCACTAGGGGGTGTCTTTTGATGGTCTCGATGTCTTCCAAAACACTGGTTTTGAGGTCAGTAAAGGTGTACCAGTTGATACTTTTTCCCAAGTCGGATCCGGGCTTAGTATTGTCACTGTTATCGCGCTGGGGATTTTTCCACTGTGTGCCGTCATGTACCGCAGTCTCCAAGTCCTCGGCTAACAGTTCGCCAATCTGCTGATCATTCACTGTGCTCATGCCACACTGGGTGTGCTGAATCACAAACCACTCCACTGTGCCCAAAAATTTGTGGGAGATAACTAATGAGCGGATGGCATCCTCGGTAACGCGCCCACCGGCATTGCGAATAACATGAGCTTGACCATCTTCTAACCCAGCAAATTTATAGGGGTCCATACGGCAATCCATACAGGTCAGAATCGCCAGTCTTTTGCTGGGTGGTGCCTTGAGATGAGATTGACTAAAGCCCTCAGCGAACTGTTGGTTGGCCTCAACCAATTGGTCTAAATTATCGGTTTTAGAATTGTGGTTGGTCATATTACGTCTCTTGCAGATACTATGTTAGGGGGAGAGAACGGATTTTCGGTGTGGATTATAAACCTACTTAAGCCCTTTGTAATGAGCTATCAACTGTTGTGCCGCCACAGTGGGTGGGAGGGTTTCGTCGGCGACTGCCTGTTCCAACTCTGAGACCATTGTCTTGATTGAAGGGTGATCTTTGAGATCTGCAATCAGCGATGTGGTGGTCTCCGACCACAGCCATTCCCGCGCCTGTCGGGAGCGCACTGCGGTGAGTTCGCCGGCGGCCTCCAGTGTCTGATGAAATTCATCAATCAGCGCCATGATTTTATTTAGGCCGCGCTTTTCCAAGGCTGAGCAACTCAGCACCTGAGGTTTCCAGTGTTGACTGCGAGGCTGCATAAACTGCTGTGCGGCGCGGTAGTCAGTGACGGTCTGCTCAGCCACCGCCAGTTGATCGCCATCGGCTTTATTGACCAGTATAAGATCAGTCAACTCCATAATGCCGCGCTTGATACCTTGCAGATCATCGCCGCCGCCGGGGGAGAGCAGCAGCACAAACATATCGGTCATGCCAGCCACTAGGGTTTCGGATTGACCCACACCTACCGTCTCCACCAAGATAGTGTCAAAGCCGGCCGCCTCGCAGAGCAGTATCGCCTCTCGGGTGTAGCGGGCCACACCGCCGAGGGTCTTGCCCGCGGGGGTTGGACGAACAAAGGCATCGGCGTTGACTGCCAGTGTCTCCATTCGGGTTTTATCGCCGAGAATCGATCCGCCACTAACTGCGGATGTGGGATCTACCGCCAACACCGCCACCCGCTGTTGGCGCTGGGTGAGCGCATTGCCCAGGGCTTCGATAAAGGTGGATTTGCCCACACCGGGGGCACCGGAAATTCCCAGACGGATGGCCTTGCCGGTGGTGGGCATAATTTGCTGCAACAGTTCTGTCGCCTGCTGCCGGTGATCAGCACGGGTCGACTCCACCAGGGTGATACCTCTGGCCAGTGCCCGGCGATCACCGGCAATAATCTGTTGTGCCAATTGGTTGGTCATGTTGTTGTGGCAATTCTCAATGCTGTTTAGGGTATGCGCTTTTTAGCGGTTGTTTAGTATCTAATCCTGCACAGGTCTCTATTCAAATTCTAGTATAACCTGATCTACCACCAAACTTTCACCCTGATCCGCAGAGATTTTTGCCACGGTTCCATCGCGAATTGCTCTGAGACTATTTTCCATTTTCATGGCTTCAACCACTACCAGCTCCTCACCAGCTTTAACCTGATCACCTTCAGTGACCGCCAATCTCACTAGTAGACCGGGCATGGGCGACAGTAAGTATTTGGACATATCCGGCGGGGTTTTTTCCGGCATCAAACGCTGTAGCTCGGCGCCCCGAGGTGTCACTACCAAGGCATCAATCTCCTGCCCGCGGTAGAACATTTTGTAGCCGATCTGCTGGCGCTCCATTTGCACAGATAGCGGTTGCTGAGCACCGCTGGCATCAGTCACTATAGCGCGAAACAGCGGCTCACCGGGCTGCCACTGACCGGCAATCTGGTAGTCCTTATCTCCCAGGCGAACAGACCAACCTCCATCGCCCTCAGAAATCTGGTATCCATAATGTTCGGCATTGATAATTGCCACCCAGTTATCAGGCTGATGACTGGAATGTTGTGGCAGCTGATCCGAGGATTGAGGGGTTTGAGGAGATAGCGCCGATAAGCGCCGATGCTGCTGTTGATGCACCGCTGCAACGGCGAGCACTGGTATTGCAGCACCACCCTGGACAGCTGCATTGGCTTGGAATCCATCGGGGAATTCTTCAGCAATAAAATGGGTGGTCAGGTTGCCGGCAACGAATCTTGGATGCACCATCAGTGCATTGAGGAAGCTTATATTGTGATTGACCCCGCGGATATAGTAGCCATCCAGAGCGGTTACCATCCGATCTACCGCCTGCTGCCGGTCTTGTCCGTAGGTAATCAGCTTGGCAATCATCGGGTCGTAGTGCATTGAGACTTCACCGCCCTCGTAGACGCCACTATCAACTCTGACACCCTCTCCAGTGGGTTCGAGGTATCCTGTCAGCCGACCAATTGATGGCATAAAGTTGCGCAGTGGGTCCTCGGCATAGACCCGAGTCTCTACAGCCCAACCGTCGAGCCTTACCTGATCTTGAGACAGGGGTAGGGTCTCGCCAGCGGCGACGCGGATCATCATCTCCACCAAATCCACACCGGTGACCAGCTCGGTGACTGGATGTTCCACTTGCAACCGGGTATTCATCTCTAGAAAGTAGAAATTCATATCCGCATCGGCGATAAATTCTACGGTTCCGGCTGATTGGTAGGCCACTGCTTTGGCCAGGGCACAGCTCTGTTGTCCCATCTGTTGGCGAGTCGCCTGATCTAAAAATGGCGACGGCGCCTCCTCGATGACTTTTTGGTGGCGGCGCTGAATGGAGCACTCGCGTTCGCCCAAATAGACCACGTTGCCATGGGCATCAGCCATGATTTGAATTTCAATATGACGCGGTTGTTGAATAAATTTTTCGATAAAGATGCGTGTGTCGCCAAAACTGGCCCCGGCCTCGCTGGTGGCGCGCTGGAAACCGTCGCGACACTCCTCTTCATTGCGGGCGATACGCATGCCCTTGCCGCCGCCACCGGCGGAAGCCTTGAGCATCACTGGATAGCCGATCTCAGCACTGATTTCCACTGCATGATCGGCATCGCGAACCACATCGGTGTAACCCGGGATGGTATTGACGCCAGCCTTTTCAGCGATGCGCTTGGAGGTAATTTTATCCCCCATCGACTCGATCGCGAGCTTTTCGGGACCGATAAAGGCGATGCCCGCAGCATCCAATGCATCGCGAAACTGACTGTTCTCGGAGAGAAATCCATAGCCTGGATGAACTGCATCGGCGCCCGTTTCAACACAGGCCTGAATAATTTTATCTATGACCAGATAGCTTTCGGCGGAGGCCGCTGGGCCAATTAAAACCGCCTCGTCGGCCATCTGCACATGCAGCGCATTGCGATCCGCTTCGGAGTACACCGCCACGGTGGCGATACCCATTTTTTTGGCGGTTGAAAACACTCGACAGGCGATTTCACCGCGGTTAGCTACCAGAATTTTTTTAAACATCGTTGTTATTCCTCACCCTTTGCTCAAAGCGGGATGTTGCCATGCTTACGCCAGGGATTTTCAATCTGCTTGTTGCGCAACATTTTTAGCGATTGAGCAATTCGCTTGCGGGTGCTGTGGGGCATAATAATATCGTCGATATAACCGCGTTTAGCAGCGATAAAGGGATTGGCGAACTTGTCGCGATATTCTTCAGTGCGTGCAGCAATTTTCTGCTCGTCGCCAATATCTTTTCGGAAGATAATCTCCACTGCCCCCTTGGGCCCCATCACCGCTATTTCCGCACTGGGCCAAGCCAAATTGACATCGCCGCGCAAATGTTTGGAGGCCATGACATCATAGGCACCACCATAGGCCTTTCTGGTGATAACTGTTACCTTGGGCACCGTGCACTCGGCATAGGCGTAGAGCAGTTTGGCGCCCTGCTTGATGATTCCACCGTGCTCTTGGCTGGTGCCGGGCATAAATCCAGGCACATCGATAAGGGTCAGCACCGGAATATTGAAGGCATCACAGAAGCGGATAAACCGCGCTGCCTTTTTTGAGGCGTCTATATCCAGACAGCCAGCCATAACCAATGGCTGATTGGCTACCACCCCGACTGTGGATCCCTCAATGCGGATAAATCCAGTGACAATATTTTTGCCAAAGTTGGTCTGCAATTGAAAGAATTCACCTTCATCTGCCACTTTAAGTATCAATTCGATCATGTCATAGGGCTTGCTGGGATCATCGGGAATCAGCGTATCCAGCGACATTTCAGCGCGATCTATCGGATCCTCAGTAGGGAGAACGGGCGCTTTTTCGCGATTGTTTGCGGGCAGAAAGCTCATAAAGTGGCGTAATTTGAGTAGCGCCTCCACATCATCTTTAAATGCCAGATCGGCCACACCAGATACGCTTGAATGAGTCACTGCACCACCCAGCTGTTCCGCTGTGACCTGCTCATGGGTCACTGTCTTGACGACATCGGGGCCAGTGACAAACATGTAGGCGCTATCCTCTACCATAAAGATAAAGTCTGTAATCGCCGGTGAGTACACCGCACCCCCTGCACAGGGGCCCATAATCATACTGATCTGCGGCACCACACCTGAGGCCATCACATTGCGCTGAAAGATCTCAGCATAGCCCCCCAGTGATGCCACTCCCTCCTGAATACGCGCACCCCCAGAGTCGTTGAGACCAATTATCGGTGCTCCAACCTTCATCGCCTGATCCATCAACTTGCAAATCTTTTCCGCATGGGCCTCGGAGAGCGCACCGCCAAACACGGTAAAATCCTGACTGTATACAAACACAAGGCGACCATTGATAGTGCCGTAACCAGTGACCACACCATCGCTGGGAATGTGCTGTTGGTCCATACCAAAGTCACCACAGCGATGTTCCACAAACATATCCCACTCTTCAAAACTGCCCTCATCGAGTAGAAGTTCTATACGCTCGCGGGCAGTTAATTTGCCCTTGGCATGCTGGGCATCGATACGTTTTTGCCCACCGCCCAACTTGGCAGCGGCGCGTTTCTGCGCCAGTTGATCTAGAATTTCTTGCATGAGTTTCTCCCTACTCAATCAGCTCGAGTACTTGCTGCGCTGCCTCAGGTATATTGGTACCCGGCCCAAAAATTGCAGCTACCCCTTGATCCATCAGCTGCTGGTAGTCCTGGGGCGGAATTACACCGCCGCAGATCACTACAATATCCTCGGCACCCTGTGCTTTTAAATTGGCAATTAACTGAGGCACCAGGGTTTTATGGCCAGCCGCCTGGGACGACACGCCAACTATGTGCACATCGTTTTCTATCGCCTGTTGGGCCACTTCTTGTGGGGTTTGGAACATGGGCCCAAGATCTACATCAAAACCCAGATCAGCGAAGGCCGTGGCGATTACCTTGGCACCGCGATCATGGCCATCTTGACCCATTTTTACCACCAACATGCGTGGCCGACGGCCGTGGTTTTCGGCAAAGTTCTCGACGCTCTGTTTTATCTGCATAAATCCTTCGTCCCCCTGATAGGCGGAGCCATAGACACCACCGATTGATCGCTGTTGTGCTCTGTGCCGGCCCCACTGTGCTTCAAGGGCATCGGAAATCTCTCCCACAGTCGCTCTGGCTCTGGCGGCATCCACCGCCAGTTCCAACAGGTTGGCATCAGTGTTAGCGCCCTCTTTTAAAGCCTGCAGTGCCCGCTCACAGGCAGCAGAATCTCGCTGGGCACGAACTTTCTGTAAGCGCTCTATCTGCGCTTGGCGAACCGCTGTGTTGTCTATATTGAGTACATCCACCTCGGGTTCAACGTCCAATTGGTATTTGTTGACACCGACAATCACTTCTTCACCGCGATCGATCCCCGCTTGACGCAGTGCTGCGGCCTCCTCAATACGCAATTTGGGCATACCGGATTCCACCGCTGCGGTCATACCGCCCATGGCCTCTACTTCGTCTATTAACTCGCGGGCGGCAGTCACCAGCTGATCAGTTAACGACTCCACATAGTAGGAGCCGGCCAGGGGATCCACCACCTTGGAAATACCGGTTTCCTCCTGAATCACCAACTGGGTATTGCGGGCGATGCGCGCTGAAAATTCCGTGGGCAGGGCCAGCGCCTCATCAAATGAATTAGTATGCAGAGATTGGGTGCCGCCCAATACTGCTGACATCGCCTCGATGGTGGTGCGCATAATATTGTTGTAGGGGTCGCGGCTGGTCAGGCTCACGCCTGAGGTCTGACAGTGGGTACGCAGCATCAGTGAGCGCTTGTCCTTGGGGGAAAATTTTTCTTCCATCAAGGTGGCCCACAGGATTCTGGCTGCCCGAAGCTTGGCAATTTCCATAAAGAAGTTCATGCCAATCGCAAAAAAGAACGACAGGCGCGGGGCGAAACTATCTACTGGCAGGCCGCTGTCTATAGCGGTGCGCACGTATTCAATACCGTCGGCGATGGTAAAGGCCAACTCCTGAACATTGGTGGCACCGGCCTCCTGCATGTGGTAGCCACTGATGGAGATGGAGTTAAACTTGGGCATATGCTTGGCGGTGTAGGCAATGATATCGGCCACAATACGCATCGAGGGCTGGGGTGGGTAGATATAGGTGTTGCGCACCATAAACTCTTTGAGAATATCATTTTGCAGTGTCCCCGCCAGTTGCGCTGGGGTCACGCCCTGTTCCTCGGCGGCAACGATATAGCTGGCCATCACCGGTAACACCGCGCCATTCATCGTCATGGACACCGAAACCTTATCCAGAGGAATACCATCAAACAGTATTTTCATATCCTCTACAGAATCAATCGCCACGCCAGCCTTGCCCACATCGCCCTCCACACGGGGATGATCCGAGTCATAACCGCGGTGGGTGGGGAGGTCAAAGGCCACCGATAGACCCTGCTGGCCAGCAGCCAAATTTTTGCGGTAGAACGCATTGGATGCCTCGGCGGTGGAAAATCCCGCATACTGACGCACTGTCCAGGGACGCCCTGCATACATAGTCGCTTTGGGGCCGCGTTTATAGGGCGCAAATCCGGGTAAGCCGTCAGGGTATTTTAGGTCGGCTGTATCCGCTTCGGTGTACAGCGGTTTGACCTCAATGCCCTCCGGGGTCTGCCATACTAAATCCTCTGGACTGGTGCCCCGAGATTCCTCAGTGGCCAATTGCTGCCAGTCTTTAAGGTTTGATTGATCCTTGTCTGTCACCATGATTTCCAATTTTTACTAGAGGGACATCACTATGCAGCACTCAGCAAGTTTTTGGTAGGTCTATTTTTAGCAGCAAAAATCACATTTATTGACATTTTAATTGGTTATTAATCGATTATTACGCTAGTATTTGGCTATAAACTCACAATTTAAAACTAAAATTGCTGTAATTTTAGAAGTCCATTGACTGGGGTATCTAATGGCTACTATCTGTATGCATCATGTTATCTCCTGTATGCATGGGCTTCGGGTTCGAGGCATTTCACAGCATCAGGCCCTAAAGCGCGCCGGTATTAATCCAGCGGTGCTGGATAAACTGAACCAGCGAGTTCACACCGATCAGGTGGCGCGGCTGTTTAAAACAGTGCAGGAAACCCTGGATGATGAATTTATGGGTTTTACCCGGAGCAATTGCCGTGTGGGTATTTTCGCCGCAATGGCCGAGCTTGTGAGTCAGTGCAGCAATCTCGGCGAACTGCTCGATAAAGCTGTCAACTTTTACAACTTGGTCAGCACTGGTATTCCAATGTATCTGCAAAGATCCCCAGAGCAGGCTACTCTCGGCTTTCAAATGTCTGAGCCACAATTGGATCCCGTGCACTTTATGACCGAGTTCTGGCTGGTGATCTGGCATCGATTTCCCAGCTGGTATATTGGCGAACCAATCCCTCTTCAACAGACGCACTTTACCTTTTCCGAGCCCGAACACCGCGACGAATTGCAAATTATGTTCCCGTCACAACTACAATTTAACTGCAGTCACAATCAACTTATCTTTGATACGCAGTATTTAGACAAACCCTTGGTACGCCAACCTCAGGAACTCACCAAATTTCTGCAAAATGCGCCAGCAGATATTATGACCATCCCGGGCTCCGAGAGCTCACTGGAGGTTCAAATTGAACGCATTATCGCTCAGCGGCACCCCCAGCGCCTGCTATTCCCTTCAATCCATGAACTGGCTGAAGAGTTGGGTATCAGTGGACAGACCCTGCACCGCCGATTAAAAAACAGTGCCACCAGCTATCAGCAGGTCAAGGACAATCTGCGCCGAAGATTGGCGGTACAGAAATTGGTACAGGAAAAATACTCGGTGGAGCAGGTCTCTGAACTAGTGGGTTTCAGTGAGCCTCGCTCACTCACTCGGGCGTTTAAGCAGTGGACCGGATTGACGCCCAGACAGTACTATAAACAGCAGGTTATGCAGCACCGAGATATGGAATAACTGCCGGATTATCAACAAATCCCTGCAACAGTTGCAACTCTGTTCTAAGCTTAACTAAGTAGTCAGCTTGTTTGCCGTGGGACAAATGATCGACTCAAGGGTAAGTGATGGAATACATCTCCCAGTTTTTGCAACAGATCAATTTGGGCGACAACTTTATCTACCGTGGACATTCGGATTGCCGCTGGGTGCTCATGCCCTCAGTGGGCCGCTATTACGACGGCCCCTGGGATGATGTTTTGGAGTGGGAGTTGCGCGCTCTGGTGGAATTTAAAAACCGCGCCATCCCCCACCTCAAATACAGTCCGAAAACCGATATCGAGTGGCTGTGTTTGATGCAGCATCACGGCCTGTCCACTAGGCTCTTGGATTTCACCACCAATCCTCTTATCGCACTGTTTTTCGCCTCCGATCCCTCGTTGCTGGAGGATGGTGAGTTTATTATTGCCCAGTACGGCAGATCCTATGAGAATGTCAGTGACGACAATCTGTTTAACCGCACTCACAGCTTCGCCTATCACCCACCTCATATCAACGAGCGCATTATCGGTCAGCAGGGCTGTTTTGTTTATGCCAGTGTGCCCAACCAACCCCTTGAGCATCGGCGCATCACCCGCATTCGCATCAAACGGGAGTTCAAGCGTTTTATCCGTCAGGAGCTAAACAATGTTGGTATCAGCCATGCGCTATTGTTTCCAGGTATAGATGGCATCTGCAATGACCTCAATGAACAGCTGATCAGCGATTTGCGCTGGGAGTCAGTGATCAGTTAGATTGATTTGCACTCTCGGCAAAGATTGTCTTATTCTCGTTCAGTGCTTAAAAACAGGTAACAGTGATGGAATTACTCTTCTCCTACGGCACTTTGCAACAAGCCAATGTCCAAATTGCCAACTTCGGTCGAAAGCTTAAAGGTAAGCCCGATAGATTGCCCCACTACCGAGTTGGTAAGCTTAGAATCACTGATCCACGGGTGCTTGCAGAAAGCGCCAAGACCTTTCATCCAATTCTCGAATATACGGGCAACCCGCAGGACCAGGTAAAAGGTACGGTGTTTGAGCTATCTA
>Ga0213866_10002981_pt1 | contig 11656 bp, 10 predicted proteins | sample PICome_11_FD_160079 | JGI IMG/M metagenome (GOLD analysis project Ga0213866, IMG submission 160079) | Coastal seawater microbial communities near Pivers Island, North Carolina, United States - PICO284 | ecosystem: Environmental > Aquatic > Marine > Coastal | place: USA: North Carolina... | reverse complement strand
GTCAGATCGCCACGAAGGCGTCGGCGACGAGTTCGATCACAGCATCGGCATCTTGATGGTGAACGAGATGGCCGACGCCGGGGAGCAGCCGGCCGGTCGCATTCTCCCCGATCGCCTCGACCGTCGAACTGACGTGTTCAACCGAGGCGTACTCGTCGCCGTCGCCCTGCGCGACGATCACCGGCACGGTGATGGCGCCTAGCCGATCGCGGATGTCCCACGCCCGGAACTCACTCGACACCCACACGCCGCTCCATGCCTCGAATACCTCGACCGGATGATGGTGGTCACGCGACAGACCTTTGATGTAGCGGGTTTGCGTTTCGCGCATCGCAGCTATCGAATCGACGCACACCTGCTCGACCCACGAGTGCGCCGCAAGCGACACGACACCGCGCACGTCAGCGAGGTTTGCTGCGGCGATGAGCGAGATTGATCCACCGTCGGAGTGACCTACAAGAAGCGGCCGATCGGCGCTGACCTCGATCAAAAGCGCCGCCAGCACCTCAGCTTCGCGGTGCAGCCAATCGGGCGGCCATCGACCCGTCGGCACGGGCGTCGACGAGCCATGGCCGGCACGTTCATAGGCAAGCAAGGTCGCACCAGTTTCCTCATGGACTCGTTCGGGGACATTGCGCCACTGACTGATCGAACCGAGCCCATCATGCAGGAACACAATCTCGGGTCGGCCATCGCCCCAGACCTGCACTGCTAGGTCGAGGGTCGTGCCGTTGACCGTCAACACCACACGATGCCGGCTCGCCACGGTCAGCGCTTCACGTAGTCGAAGTCGACCGGCTTGGTATTAATCCCACGGCTCGGGGGGGCGATCCAACCCGCCATCTTCCCCGGCTCGAACTGGGGCTGCATGAGCGACTGCACGTGGGTGCGTTCAGCGTCGGACGGCAACCAGCCGGGCGACTGCCCCTCCCACTCGGTGTCGGTGAGTACTCGGCCATCGGGCGACACGTGGTGACCGGCGAATACACCGACGTCCCTGTTGAAGCCGTCGTGAGGGAGCTTCACCTCGATGTCAATGCCCGCCTCAGCCAGCGTGCGGTTCCAGCGACGGACGCCCTTCGCGCAGTCGTCGGAATAGTCGTTACGAAGCGAGTGGTTGACAAGCGCGCGGGACGAAAGTGTCTCGGTCGCTATCTGTCCATCGTCGTCGATTGTCAGGTAGCCGGCCGACGTGTCGGACAGCACGTGGTCGTCGTCGAACTGATCTTCGTTGAAACGTCCCTTCAGGCCCGCAGCGTAATAGGCGGCAGCATTGGTCGACTTCTCCGAGCCGAAGAGGTCCATGGACACCGAGTAGTGGAAGTTGACGTAGCGCTGAATGGTGTCAAGGTTGATCCCGCCATACGAGCTGACGTCGTCGGTGTCGTATTCACGCATAAGTTCGGCGGTGCGCTGGATGACCCGGCCAACGCCACTGGCGCCGACGAACATGTGATGGGCCTCTTCCTTGAGCATGAAGTCGCAGGTGCGGCTAAGCGGGTCGAACGCCGACTCGCGGAGCGCGCCGAGTTGGTACTTGCCATCACGGTCCGTGAAGTAGGTAAACATGAAGAATGACAGCCAGTCGGGTGTCTCCTCGTTGAAAGCACCGAGGATTCGCGGCTCATCGGCCGACCCAGAGTGGCGCTCCAGCATCGCGTCGGCCTCGTCGCGGCCGTCACGGCCGAAGTAGCCGTGAAGCAAGTACACCATCGCCCACAGGTGGCGGCCCTCCTCAACGTTGACTGGAAAAAGGTGCCGGAGGTCGTAGAGCGATGGCGCCGTCGCGCCGAGGTGGCGCTGCTGTTCGACTGAGGCGGGCTCGGTATCACCCTGCACCACGATCAGACGGCGGAGATCGGTGCGGAACTCGCCGGGCACCTCCTGCCACACAGGCTGACCCTTCATGTCACCGAAGCCGATCGTGCGGTCGGGCTTCGGGTCGGAGAGGAAGATGCCCCAACGGTATTCGGGCATTCGGACGTGGCCGAAGTGGGCCCAGCCCTCCTGGCCGACGTCGACGGCGGTGCGCAGGTAGACGTCGTGCTCCTGAAAACCAGCGGGGCCCATCTCAGCCCACCAGTCCTGGAAGCGTGGCTGCCAGTTCTCAAGAGCCCGCTGCAGACGCCGATCGTCGGCGAGACCGACATTGTTGGGAATTCGCTCGGAGTAGTCGATGTTCGTCATGATTCGTCCATTCATCTTGCGGCGCCACTGGTCTCTGACACCGGAGGTGCCGTTTAGGTGCGGGTATGGGAGAAGTCGGGCCGGGAGCCGGTGCCGTAGCGCTGGAGGGCCCCGTCGGGACCGCTGGCGTTCGGGCGGATAAAGATCCAGTTCTGCCAAGCCGACAGGCGGGCGAAGATTTTGGTGGCCATGGTCTCGGGGCCAGCGAAACGATGGTTGGCCTCCATGCCGGTGAGGGCATCGGGGCTGAAGCTCGCCCGCTCCTCGATGGCGAGGCGTACCTCGTCATGCCAGTCGAGGTCGTCGGGGATGAACGTAACCAGGCCGAGGTCATAAGCCTGCTTTGCCACGAGGGCTCGCCCCTCGCTGGCCGCAGCCGTCGCATCCCTTACCAGATCGTCGTTGCCCCAGAGCCGCGACTGCAAGCGGCTGAGGCCGTTAGCCATCGGCATTACTCCGAGGTTGACGTTGGTGAGCGTGATCGTTGCCTCGGGCAACGGGTCGTCCTCGTCTTCGAAGACGCCAGAAAGTAAGTAAGTGCGGTCTGCCGCAAGGGCAAGCTCAGCGAGGACGCCGGAGCAGCACGAGCCTGGCTCGATCACCGTGATGATCGAACGGGCGGTGAGATCGAGTCGCGACAGGACCCGCTTCCACAGCAGCGCCGTCTCGAGTTCGGCATGGCTGGCCGGCATGAGCAGCGCTCGATCGTGAGCGAGTCCGTCAGCCGAGCCACCGCAGGTACGAATCACAAGCGTCCCCAGTTCTGGTTCGTTAAACCGAAGGTGACACAGCAAATCGTCGAGTTCGCGAGCGCACTGGAGCAGCCAGGCTGGGTCCGCAGATGCGGTGATACCGAGATGCACGGCTCGGTTCGGTCGATCGAGCTTGACCCATACGAACCTGTACGTGAGGATGTCACCGTCGACGATGCGGTTGAGTGGTGCGAGCACCACCCCTTCGGCAGTGACTTCTCGATCGGACTCAGCGGCCATCGCTGCTGCGCGGTTAGAAACAGCGGTCTCCCAGTCTGTCTTCGAGGCAACCTCGTCGACAAGTCGCCATTCGACAGCCTCCTTGCCTTGGACGCCTTCGGCCTTGGTGGCGAACACATCAGCGCGGTCACGCCGCACGCCGCGCTTGTCTGTAAGACGGGTGAGGCCGCCAGTTCCCGGGAGCACGCCGAGCAGTGGTATCTCGGGGAGAGATACTGACGACGCCCGGTCGTCGACGAGCATGAGGTGTTCACACGCCAGGGCCAACTCGTAGCCGCCGCCCGAGCATGACCCGTTGATCGCAGCAAGGAAACGCAGTCCGGAGTTTGCGGCGGCTTCTTCGATCTCAAGCCGAGTCTCATTCGTGAATTTGCAGAAGTTGACCTTGTGACCGTGATCAGCGGCAGCAAGCATCCGAATGTTGGCGCCGGCGCAGAACACGCCTTCTAGCGCCGAGTCAAAGATGACAACTTTGACTTCGGGATGCTCGAAGCGGATGCGGCGAACGGCATCGGCGAGCTCGATGTCGACGCCGATGTCGTAGCTGTTCATCTTCAGCTCGTAGTCGCCGAGTAGACCACCATCCGGATCGACACGCATCGTCAGTCGGGCTACCTCTCCGTCGAACTTGAGGACCCAGTGACGGTACGAGTCGGGGTGCCTCTCAAACGTGATCATCACACTCCCCTTAGTGGTGTCGCTCATGGTTTCCTCGATCCGGGACCGTGCTTCAAGATGCGATCCATCCCAAGGTCAATGCTTGCTTGAGTACTGACGGTTCAGTAACGTATTCCCCACTCTGATGAGTTTGCTCACAAATAACGAGGAACGTCAAGCGCGAATCGCTTCCTCCGCTAGCAGTAGGGGATTACTGCTCACCGTGCTCGGCGAGTTCGTACGCCCCCTGGGTGGGGCTGCGTGGACGCAGACGATCATCGATGCCATGGCAGCCCTCGATGTGAGCGAAAAGGCCACCCGGCAGATACTCGCTCGCCTGGACGATGAGGGATCTCTTTATCGCAGCCGCAATGGGCGTCGAACACGCTGGCATCTGACGGACTCGATGCACCGACTTCTGAACGACGGCGCTGAACGGATCTACCGGCATGCAGTAGGTGTGCCCGAGTGGGATCACCGCTGGTCGGTACTGCTCGCCAGCGCTCCAGACGATGAACGAGCCAATCGGTATCGTCTAACCGTCGGACTCAACTGGGTCGGCTACGGCTCACTCGGTCAAGGCACTTGGATCTCGCCGTGGACGGACCGCGAGGACGACGCCGCCCGGATCGTCGCCGAGGCTGGTGTGGGTCGACCAACATCGTTCGTAGCTCAGATAGGCGCTCTGGGTGATGGCGCCGAGCTCATAAGTCGAGCATGGGATATTGATGCGCTTGGTGCCGAGTACCGCGCGTTCGCCGAATGGACCGAGGCGGTCGTTGAACTTGCGACCGATGGGGAAGAGGCGCTGGCCGAAACCGTGCGCGCCGTGCACCGCTGGCGACGCTTTCCATTGCTCGATCCTCAGCTACCGGGCGAGCTACTCCCAGCCGACTGGACGAGTCAGCGTGCCGCCAAAGCGTTCGCCATGGTCCGGCGCACACAAGGTCAAAGAGCCATGAACTGGTGGATCGACTGCGAGGCCCGCTACGGGTAACACTGGCACAAATCGCCACGAGGTATCGGGTAAGAAAGCGGCTCCGGCCGGATGATGGGGGACTGCAATGCACGACATCTTCAACGCCAGCACCTGGCTACTTGACCGCAATATCGAGTCGGGGCGAGGCGACCACGTAGCCATCCGCTCGCAAGGATTTTCTCACTCCTACACCGACACGCTTGCACTCGTCGAGCGTGTCGCTACTGGACTGCGCGTCCGCGGCGTGCGACCCGAGGAGCGGGTCGCAATGGTGATGCTCGACACGCCCGAATTCGTGGCCACCTTCCTCGGGGCGATGCGCATCGGCGCCGTGCCCGTGCTCACCAACCCGCTCTTGCCGGCTCGCGATCTCGCTGTGATCGTTGCCGACTCGCGTGCACGGCATCTTGTCATCAGCGCTGACCGAGCTGCCGTCCTCGATGACCTTCGCGCTAGCTGCCCGGAACTCACCGACGTGATCGTCAGCGGCAGCGATGATTGGGCGGAGCTCATCGTCAGCGGTGAGGACGGCGCGCCCTACGCGACGTGGCGTGACTCCCCTGGCTTCTGGCTCTGTACGTCCGGCACCACCGGCCGCCCCAAGCTTGCCATGCACACCCACGGCGACCTCTCCGACACGTGTACTACTTATGCCGATCAGGTTCTCGGCATCGGACCCGACGATCGCTGCTTCTCAGTCGGTCCGCTGTTCCACGCCTACGGCCTTGGCAATTCGCTCAGCTTCCCATTTTCGGTTGGCGCAACCACGATCCTTGAACCGACACGCCCGCCGACACCTCAGCTCATAGCCGACATCGTCAGCGAGGAAATGCCGACGCTGTTCTTTTGCATCCCCACGTTCTATGCCGCCATGACGAACGCACCTGCCAATGTTTTGCCCGATGACACATTCGCGTCGGTGCGGTGGGCGGTGTCGGCAGCCGAAGCGCTTCCAGCGGAGACCTTCGAACGGTTCCGCTCTCGGTTCGGGGTGACGATCCTGGACGGCATCGGCTCGACCGAGCTACTTCACATCTTTCTGTCGAACACGCCCGACCGCCAAAAGCCCGGCACCAGCGGTGTGGCGGTGCCGGGCTACCAGCTTCGTATCGTTGACCTTGGTTCCGGCGAGGACTGCGGTGACGACGAGCCCGGTCAACTTCTCGTTCGAGGCGAGTCGGCTGCGTTCGGCTACTGGTGCCGCTCCGACCAGACTCGAGCGACGTTCGCAGGTGAGTGGGTTAGAACCGGTGATCGCTATGTGCGTGATACTGATGGCTTCTACACCCACCTTGGCCGAGCCGACGACATGCTGCGCGTTGGAGGGGAGTGGGTGTCTCCGGTCGAGGTCGAGTCAACATTGATCGCAAACGAGCTGGTGCTCGAAGCCGCGGTAGTTGGTCGCGCAAACGAGATGGGCGCGACTCGCCCGATCGCCTTCGTCATTCCCGCCCCCGGAGCCGACGAAGATCACGAGGCCATGATCACGGCGCTGACAACGTGGTGCAAAGAACGTTTGGCGGGCTACAAACGCCCGAACCACTTTGAGATTGTCACCGAGCTACCGAAAACCGCCACCGGCAAGATCCAACGCTTCAAGCTCCGCTAGTGCGGTCAAGTCCCGGCTGGCTACTTGCAACTATCGTTTTCCCCGTGGGGAGCCAAACCGACGCCAACGCCGATCAGACAAACGACCAGATGCAACGTTGGCAGCGACGCAGCGCTCCATTCCTCGTCGTTGCTGCGCTGATCCCAATCGGGCCGACAGTGAGCGACGGTGACCCCACAACTGGCCCAAATCCAGCCATCTACGCGCTGAGTTGGCTGGTCTTCGCTGTGGACTTCGCTGTGCGGTATCGGAATCAGCACAAGGTGTTGTCCTCGTGGAAAGGCCGCATCCACCTCATCGTGGTCCTTCTCACATTTCCGATTTACCTCTTCGTTCCAGGTCTGAAAGAGGCCGACGTCTTAATTCTCGGTCTGCTCGGGTGGGTGATCGCGCTGGCAGTTGCGGCGGCTCAGACTGCGATGGATGCGGGTCGAGTGATCCGCCGAGTCGGAGTAGCCGTCTTGTACGGGTCTGCAGCGGTCATCACGTCGTCACTAATCGTGCATCGGGTTGAGTCCGCTGACGATGGCTTCGAGACATTCGGTGACAGCGTCTGGTGGTCGATCGCGACGATTACTACCGTGGGGTATGGAGACCGAGTGCCCGAGACAGGGACCGGTCGAGTGACCGCGGCCCTCCTCATGCTCGCCGGACTCGCCGTCCTCGGTGTGCTCGCCGCCAGCCTTGCCTCCTACTTTGGTTTAGAGGACAGCGACGATCAAGAAGCTGGTGACGGCGACCGCCTTGACGAGATCCTGTCAGAGCTGAGGGACCTCAGAGGCATGATCAATACAAGCGCGGCACCAGAAGATCTTGAGGGGCCCCACAACTAGGGAACTCCACCTCAGGCAGCATTTCGAAGCACTGGCGGACCGGGCAACAGTCCGGCTAGACATGTTTTGTGGCGGTTCTCGCAGTGCCTGCAACCCTCTTGGCCGCATGGATCATGGCAATCGCAGGGGTAGAGCCTCCGGGGCTTCAGGACGACGATGACTTTGTCACGTCAAGTATGCGCTGGATGATGCTGATGCCAGCAGGATTTCTCATGGTTGCAAGTGGGCTGATGCACACGGTCTTTGCCCGGTCCACAGCATCAAATATCGGCTGGACCACCAACGGATTCCAATACGAACTCGGATTCGTTAGCCTGGGCCTTGGCGCCGCCGGGATCACAGCAACTTTCTTGGATCGGTCGGCGTGGCTCGTCCTGAGCATCGCAGTCACCACGTTTCTTGTTGGCGCGGCTGGGCTCCATGTGAAAGAAATCTTGGTGGCCAGAAACTTCGCCCTGGGCAACACCTGGATTTTGATTTACGACTTCGGCCTTCCAATGTCGTTGCTGGGGCTTCTAGCGGTTGGCGCCGGTTCCGGCTGAATCTGAATCCGTTCATCAGCTGCGAAAAAGTTGACGCTGGACGGCTCGCAACTTGACCGCAGGTTCTGCGCTGTTCGGCGCCGATCTGATCAACGCCCGAAACGTTTGCCCTCACACGCACTGCAACTAGCGCCCGGACGGGCCGCCCTCTCCCGAACACCTTTGGCGCACGATGTCAATCTGAAATCAACTGCACTGACCGCGCGTCTGAACCGAAACCGTCGCTTAATCGATTTCTCTCATCACCTCTGATAATGAGGTGCCGTCACCGGTGATCGACACGCTACGCATCGTGGATCCCGTAGCTACCGCAATGTCCGATCAGATCAGCAGGTTCATCGATCGACCCACATTTGGCGCACCGCGGATCAGCTGAACGACCCGAGCTGACAGACTCGACAGATGCTCGACGCCGAAGCCATCGAACGAACAGCCCACCGACTCGCCGACGCCCACATCACCGCAAGGCCGCTCGCTGGCATGGAGGCACTCGGCTCCGACGCGCCGACCACGGCCGACGAGGGCTACGCCGTCCAGTCACGGTTGCGCGCTATCACCGGAACCACCGTCGGCGCATGGAAGGTCGGCGCCACCAGCGACGCTGCGCAAGCTGTACTCGGCGTCGATGCGCCATTCCTCGGCGGGATCGGCACGACTCGCATCGTGCCTAGCGGCCACGAGTTCGTTGTCGATGAATGGTTCGCCGGCAACCCCGCAATCGAAATCGAAGTTGGACTTCGACCCACCACCGACCTGACCGAAGTACCAGACGAAGCGCTCGAGTTGGCCAACCTGGTCGAGGTGATTCCCTGCATCGAGATCGTCGACTCACGTTTCGGCGCAATAATCGGCTTACCCGGACCATGCCTGATCGCCGACAACGGCGTGGCTTCAGCGCTCGTGGTCGGAGAAGTGCTCGACCTTGACGCAGAAGCCGTCCGCAAGCTCGGTTCGATGTCAGTCAGACTTGTCATCGATGGACGTGACCCGATCGAGGGCACCGCATCGATGGCTCTCGGGCATCCACTTCGAGCCTTAGCGACCGCAGCGCAAACTGCGATCAACCTGAATCGTCCCATCCGCGCAGGTGAGGTCGTGTCGACTGGCACATGCACCGGCCTTACCCCGGTCGAGCACGGTCTGACGGTGACGGGCTCGGTTGGCAGCGCGTCGGTCGCGGCGTCGTTCGTCTGAACGGACCCTCCCCATGAAGCTGACCCCTATCGACGACCCAACCGATGATCGACTCGCCGACTACCGACTGCTGAGCGATCAGCAGACGCGCCGTGCCTACGAGGGGGATGAATTTTTCGTCGCTGAGGGTTACCTGTCGATCGATCGCGTTATTGACTCTGGTCACCAGCTTCGCTCCGTGCTCCTCACGCCCCCACGAGTCGAGCGGTTCGCCGAACGCATCGAACGAATCCCTGCGCATGGTGGCGAGGTCCCACCGATTTACGTCGTGCCGCGCGAGTTGATCGCCAAGGTCGTTGGATTCGATCTTCACCGCGGCGTCATTGCCTCCGCTGACCGTAGACCTCTGCCGAGCATCTCCGACATCGCCCGGTCATCGGCAACGAAGATCGGCGTGCTCGCTGGACTCAACGACGCTGAGAACGTGGGCGCCATAGCCCGGGCTGCGCGCGCCTTTGGCATCGACGCTCTCGTGCTCGATCCGACCTGCACCGATCCGTACGCCCGACGTACGCTTCGCGTAAGTGTTGGAGAGATTCTTCATCTCCCGGTCGCCCGCGCTGAAGTCTGGCCTGACGACCTTCAGATACTCCACGAGGCTGGCATTGAGTCGTGGGCGCTGACTCCTGATGCGTCCGCACACGACATCTGGCAGCTCGAAATACCCGACCGCGTCGCGCTTCTCCTGGGTGCCGAAGGCGCCGGTCTCGACGGTTCATCCCTCGACGCCGCAACTAGGAGGGTGCGCATCCCGATATCGGCCGACGTCGACAGTCTCAACGTCGGTCACGCAGCAGCGGTCGCCTTCGCCATCACCCGCCGCACCTGAGCAGGACAGCGCAAAGTCAGCGGTGTGCTGCTGCAGCAATACGGGTCCAACTGGAGGCGGAGAGGCAACAACCACCTCAGGCGTCAGGTCGACCATCGGTGCGAGCAACACAGTCGAAATACCAGACCGGCTACTGGCTCGCTCGGCCGCTCTCACCGAACGCTCAGGAAGTATCGACTGAGGGAGGTGGGACGAATTCACCCGGACTTAACTCTCGGGCAATAAAACGGCGCGGAATGAGTCGTTATTCTGCAGTTGCGGCCGAACCGAGCTGCCTTTAGAAAGAGATCAACATGCTGTTCAAATTTGCCTGGACCCATTCGCCGGAAGCCAGAGACGACACCATCAAACAATTTATGGCGACTGGTGGCATGCCACCGGAGGGCGCAACGCTTGTGTCGCGCTATCACAATGTTGACGGAACTGGCGGCTTTGCGATTGTTGAGTCCACAGATGCCGGCGCCCTGGGAGACTATGCGCTCGACTGGAACGGTCTGATTGAGATCGTCATAACGCCCCTCATGGACGATGAAACCATCACTAACGTTCTGGGCGCAAAATTTTCGTGATGTGAACATGCGTGCGGTCTAGTCCTGAGGCGCCGTCATCAAAAAATGTGTTGGATTTGCTAGGCAAAAAGCCTCCGGACTGAGAACACGGCTCCGATCCGATGCCGTAGGCACTGGCACCCACAAAAGCTCCCAACTTTCGTGCGCCGCATGGCGGCTGCTTTGAGGAACAACGATCTAGGCCTGCCAAGTGGCGAAGAATTCCACCTAACAGGCCTGAATCAGTTGCGCCAAAAGACAGCTACTGCTGCCGTGGTTCACTCAGTGAGTCGTCAGACGATCTCCCTCGCTTGAACTGCGTCTACCGGGTCAACTGTCTGACCTGAGCAGTAAGCGGACCCGCTGCTTCTGCCTCGGCTCACGGTTGCAGGATGACGACGCGCCTCAGAGGTGCAGTCGATTTGGCCCCTTCACAAAAACGTCTCGTATTTGATCACATTTGGATGTAAGCGTCCTTCGTGGTGGACACCCGTCGGTGGTGGGATCACCGCCCCCTCACTGTGATGTGCGGGGGTCCCACCCCGAAGGTGTCGCCCTTACCGGTGGCGGCGCCACCCCCAGTGACTCCGTCACTGCAGACCAGGTTTCGGCATGATGGAAGGGTGCCGATCGATCCATCCGCGTCCAACAGCTCGCCCTACGAATTTCCCTACCCGAACCCCGAGTTGGCTGCCGCTCACTCCTTCGTGCCGCTCCCACATCGGCCGCATCGCAGCATCGACGAACTCCGTGCGCGAGGTTTGGCGTTCCATGCCGAGATGGCGATGCGCCGATCGGTGCGCACACTCGCACCCGATCCCATCCCCCGCGACGTGATCGACCAGGCGATCGCTACCGCCTCGACCGCCCCCTCGGGCGCACACATGCAACCGTGGACATGGGTGGTGGTCGGTGATCCAGAGCTGAAACGCCAGATCCGGCTGGCTGCTGAGGACGAAGAACGGACGAACTACCTAGACAGCCGAATGAACGATGAATGGCAGCAGGCACTCGGTCCGCTCGGCACCGACCACCACAAAGAGTTCCTTGAGATCACGCCCTGGCTCGTCGTGTTATTTGAACAGCGTTACGGCTTCAACGACGACGGGTCAAAGCGGCACCACTACTACGTCAAGGAGAGCTGTGGCATCGCGGCCGGGTTCTTCATCGCTGCGCTCCACCAGGCGGGGCTCGCCACCCTGACCCACACGCCGAGCCCGATGGCATTTCTCACCAAAGTGCTCGGTCGGCCCGAGAACGAGCGGCCATTCGTGCTGTTCCCCGTC
>Ga0213866_10002980_pt1 | contig 11656 bp, 8 predicted proteins | sample PICome_11_FD_160079 | JGI IMG/M metagenome (GOLD analysis project Ga0213866, IMG submission 160079) | Coastal seawater microbial communities near Pivers Island, North Carolina, United States - PICO284 | ecosystem: Environmental > Aquatic > Marine > Coastal | place: USA: North Carolina... | reverse complement strand
GGAGAATCAATTCATTTATTAGAGAAGTTATCAAACAATGAGCAATTATATGAAGAATATCAGCGGATAAAAAAGGATATTCATCATCTAAATAGCTATCAAGAATCCCCTCATAACACATCCATTCAGATTATACTCGAGGAATCATGCTCATCGTCTCCTTTAGAGAAAATATAGCTTCTTTACTATTTTAGAAAGAATAGCTTAGTGACAAACTAGGCAATAGCGGAAGTTGATTTTCACGTTTATAATTTATCCGATCAAAGTAGAATATATTTTGACGGTTGTAGACGTTGGTTACCGATGCAATAATTTCTGCCTTCCGCTTTGAATCTTTATCTTCTCGCTTAAAGTGAATTTTTCTTTTAATAGAAGCATCCAAGCGGTGGTAATAGGGTAATCTACCCCTATTTAAATCATCGTATAGTATCCCTAAATCTCCATTTGATGTGGTGTAGTCTGTACTAGCTCCGCCATTAAAATTGAGCTGTTCATAGAAACCTTGAGTAAGTGTGAATGGAAAACCTGAACCGAAATTCCATCGAACATTGGCATTCCAAACCAAATCTTTACCAAAATCATATGATCCAACAATGTTTATGTTGTGTCTTCGGTCAAAATGAGGTTGGTATGTTCTCCGACCATCATAACGATTGACAATATTGAATGAATAGACATTCCACAGATACCAACGCTTGTTCTCTAGCTTATAGGTGACATCAAACCCATAAGCCTCACCATTTTCAACAATGTAATTTTCATAGAGGTAGTATGGTCTAGTAGCTTGATTTTCTCTAGTATTATCAAAAATCTTATCTCGATTTATATTCGTTATCTGAGTAAAATTCTTGATATACCCTTCCAAGTTAACCTCTGAAATTGAGTTAATATCAAACTCAAATCCCGCAACTGCATGCCTCGACTTCTGTAATTTTGAGGTTACCTCCTCACCCATAAATGTTTCAGGTAAGTCTGTTGGTCCACTCAAAAAACCATAGAATAAGTTCACAACATCACGATCACTTACTGCACTCATCAGGTTTTGTGAATAAATACCTGTACTGGCTTTGAATCGTAACCGTTTGGAGATATTGTATTTCAGTCTTAAACGAGGTTCAAGAGTTGTTTCTTGCAAGCTAGCATACCTTTGCATTCTCATGCCTGTTTCTAGTAGCACTCGTTTATTGAAATTTTTCAAGTAATTAAAATAGGCATTAATCTCACTGGTGTTTTCATTTTGAGAAATTTTACGATTGAGCGTGTTGTAAAATTCAAAATCAGTCCTAAACCCATTCATTTCAAGTCCGTATTTGAGTTTATCTGACTCATTCACAAAACGAGAAAAATTCAGATTTACATTATATCCATTTATCCCTGATTTTCTTGGTCGAGTATCGAGCTCTATTTGTTGGATTAGATAATTACTAAAGGTCACACTACCATCTAGGATAGTTTTACTTCCATCTGGAATCAAAAGGAATTTAGTTCCGAGCCCTCTAGACTTCCAATTGTAAGAGGTGGAATTGGGAAAGTCTACAGCATCTGAGTAATCAAAACCAAAAATACTCATACTACTTCCTTTAGCTGAGTTAAAAGATAGTTTTGAATAAAAGTCACTAAATGAATACGGTAGAATACCGTCATTCACATTGGGATAAAAAATGGGAGCAGATTTATTGAGGTATGAATTTTTATAGGAAACAATAAAACTACTACTGCTCTTTCCTGCTTCATACTTCTTTAAAGGACCTTCTAATAAAACCTTTGAATTAAAAGGACTGGAGTTTACTTTACCCGAAAACTTATTTTTATTTCCATCTCGAGTCTTTACATCAACAATTGCTGAGATTCTCCCTCCATATTCTGAACTAAAGCCAGCTGAATAAACATCAACAGATTTAAGAATGTCGCTATCAAAAACAGAAAAAAGCCCTATACTATGAAAAGGGTTATAAACCGTGAGCCCATCCAGCAAAACTTTGTTCATAACCGGAGATCCCCCTCTGATATATAACTGCCCCCCTTGATCACCAGAAAAAACAACACCCGGTAGAACTTGTAAGTACTGAACTAAATCAGGCTCTCCACCTACAGAGGGTATACGTGTTAGCTGAACTGGCTTGATGGTAGTTTTGGAAATATTAATTTCTTTCGTCTTTCTGATCTTATCTGCATTTACATAGACTTGATTCAACTGTTTACTTTTAGAGGTGATATAAAAGTTATGTGATATAACCTTGCCCGATTTTGCTTCTAAAGCAAAGAATACCGTATCGTACCCCACATTAGTGGCATAAGCAATATACTTACCAGGTTTTAACTCAGCGATTGCAAATAACCCCTCCCCGTCTGTATAGGCTCCTTGGTTTGATGATTTAAAAGTAACAATAGCAGATACTAGAGGAGTTCCTGTTTCTTTGTCATAAACAAATCCTCTAAATGTGCAATTTTGAGAAAATGAGGTTAAATGAATAACTAGGATTAATAAAAAGGTTGATAATCTAATTTTCATATAAAACTGGCCGCAAGCTACAATTAATTTTCAATAAACTATAACAGACAACGATGGTTAAAAGTTAATTATTTTAAGATGGCAGTAGTGCTGGTCTGAGTAGCTAATATTCCCAAACCATTTTTAATGTTAGTGTGGATTACAACCGCATTATTGTAACCTCCTTGAAAAGAGATTTCTTTGGAATCTTCAGCACGTTGAATCGATCGATAGTACTCAAAGAAATCACTAGAAATATGAGAAAATTCAACTTTGTACTTATCTCCCGTATTTGAAGAAACCAATCCATTCGGTGCAACAGAACTAATTACTTTGTTTTTACCATTAAATAACTCATCTGAGAAAATAACACTTGCATCGTTTAAAATGTATGAATTATAACCACTCAGAGATGGGTCTGATTTTGTAAAAGCCAAGGGGATCCATAGACCAGTAGTTTGGCTTAAGTAATAGATTTTAAGTCGATAATAATTGGATTGATTACCTGGATCATTAAACGAAACTTGTATCAAATCACCTGGAAGTCCTGATGTATCCAATCCTCCATCAACTGTTAAATTAGCCGAAGCTCCAACCGAAACGGGGAAAACTACTGTGGAGGATGCACTTAAGTCAAAGTCTGGGTGTTTTATTTTGATGCTGAGGTTTTCACCAGCATTAGCAATCACATCAGAAATATAATTGGTATCACCTGGAATATTCGTCATTGTGCGTTCAGATACAGACGATGTTTCAATCTCTATGTTGGCATTCTGCACTCCTTTAAAGCCATTTGTATCAATTGCAGAAAGACTATTAGTAAGAATAAGTTTGGCTGGTTTACCAGAGGTTAGGATTGCATTTACAACCATCTTATTGCGGTATTCTTGTAGTAAGTCTGGATTAATGGTATCCTGATAGCATCCTACATTCAATATGGTGAGAATAATGATTAAATACTTTTTCATAATTTTAAAATTTAACAATGTATGCTACACCTGGCACGTATGCCAAATAAGCTCGGTCTATCTGTACTTGAGAAAAATTTGTATTATCAAACACAGCTGCAACATTCAATGGATTCTTATTCCCCAAGGCGTTGTACAAATAAAAACGCCATTCTTGCTCTAATCCGTATGAATTATTCAATCGGATAACACTAATATCAAGGCGTTGATAAGTATTGCTTCTGTAGTTATTTAAAGCATTATACTCCAACTGTGTATTTCCATTTATGTCTCTAAACTTACCAATAGGTAATGTAAATAATTGTCCAGATCCAATAATATAATTAATACCAAAATTCCAATCGCTAATTGGATTAGTAAAATTTAGGTATGCTTTAAACATATGAGGCCTATCAAAGCTGTATTCATATTCATCATCATCTAGATCTTCAAAATCTCTAAAACTTCGGCTGTAAGCATAACTCAACCATCCAGTGATATCACCCCTACTCTTCTGAATAAAGAACTCTCCTCCATATGACCTTCCTGAACCAAATACAACACTCGATTGCCAATCAAGTTCTGGATCACCCGCATCCGACAAATTGGAGACTTCCACTAAATTTCGTAAAGTTTTTGAGTATAAGTTAAATGAGGCCGCATACTGGTTCCCAATTTTTCGTTCATAACTTAATTCCAGAATATCAACTTTTCTGGGTTTGGCCAATTCAGTTGCAGGCACCCATATATTATCAGGACTTCCTGTTGTACCAATGTTTAATTGACCTATAAACTGATTGTGTCTGTTATAACCAAATTTAAATACGTCTTGGTTATCGAGATAATAAGTACCATGTATACGTGGTTCAAAAGCAAACTTAGAAAAACCATCAAAGGCATAGTGAACTTGTCTAAAACCCAAATCAAAAATCAGATCAGCATTTACTCTTAAACGATCTTCTGCATATATGGCAATTTCGGATGAACCTACATACTTTTCATTTCCATAGACTGTTTCGATGTCATCAATCGAGGGATAACCCACAGACGTGTAAGTCATTTTCCCAGGTTGAAAGAAACGCGAACTTGATTGAAGTCCAAAGTGGATAGTGTTCTTATTGTCCCTATGGTAAGTCCAATCACTATTCATTCCGATATCTCTAATACCTCTTAAAAGCTCCCGTTCAGTGGTTGGAATTGTCCTAATATTAACGTCAAATAGTTCTTCTTTTAGCTTTGATTTTGCTTGATAACCTGAATAATAGAGTTGATGCTCTGCACTCAAAACTGAGCTTAATTTTTGTTTATACTTAACCGATGATAAAAAGTTTGACCATCTGAGGGTAAATCCACTAATCCTCGTATTGCTTGGATTCTGTACTGAATCATCCTGTAGTGAGATAAAGTAAAAATCTCGTGTATTCATAAAATTGAACTCAATTTCATCTTGATTTTCTAATACTTTACCAAAGTTCATTTGAATATCATAAATATTGGCATTAATTGAATTTTGACGACTCTCAGGAGGTGTTAGTAAATCCAACCAAGATCGCCTTGCTGCTAATGTGAAGAAACCTTTACCTTTATTAATACTACTGATATAAATACCTGCATTTAGAGGTGTCATTTCAAACTCACCATCCAAACCACTGTAATTACTTGTTTTTTCACTTTCAAGTTCAATATATGATGATACTCTACCACCAAATCTTGCGGAGGATAACCCTTTATGGACTTTGGTATTTTTTATACTTTTATGATGAAATGTAGATGAGATTCCAAATAGATGATTTGGATTATAAATAGGGGTCCCATTGTATAATATTAAATTTTGGTCAACATCTCCTCCCCTTACAAATAAATTACTATAGCCCTCTGTTCCTTGCTCAATGCCTGGCAACATCTGCAATTGTCTGTTAACATCTGACTCTCCAAGAAAATAGGGCATATTTTCAAGGTTTTTATTCTTATTCTTATTACCAAAATCAATAAAACCCGCCATAAAACCTAAATGATAATCATTGGTCCTAACTATAGATTGCATGTATATTATCCGATTCTCATATGGCTTGAGAGTAATTTTTAAAGTATCATAGTCTGGATGTGAAAATATAACTGGTGTTTCCTCATTGTAGTATTTTAAAATAAAGTTACCGTTATCATCTGAAAATGAAGTATTTTCTGTACCAGAAACAGTAACCAGGACGTTAGTAATACTATTATCATTTTGATCATAAATTATTCCTTGAGCAAAACTCTGTCCAAAAACGTGGGAGGTGAATAAAAAAAGTATTACAAAGAGATTATATAATCGCATATACAAATATGGCATTGCATTAAACTTAAAACAAGTTATCCATAATATTATTCAAAAATTTATAAAATTAGAATAGCTTGTATTTAATTCGTATTGTGAACAAATTTTATGCCCTAGTTTTAGCTTCCTGTTTGAGTTGTACAATCAAAAAAGAACATCAAATTCCCAAATTAGTTGTCCTAATTAGCGTGGATCAGATGAGGGGAGATTATATGAGTAGATATCGTTCTGATTTTAATGGTGGATTAAAATATTTAGCTGAAAATGGCCAATCATTTCTTAATACTCATCACAACCATGCAAATACATCAACGGCTCCAGGACATGCCACTATAGTTACTGGTTGTCACCCATCCAATAATGGAATTACCAATAACTCCATATACTACAGGAATACTCAAAAAAGTCATTATTCAATATTGGATACCAGTATAAACTTTGTTGGCATTACTAACTGTACTCTACCAAAATCATCGGCTAAAAATTTATTGAAGCCAAGTATTGGTGACATCGTAAAATCATATAATCCAAAATCTAAGTCATATAGTGTTTCATTAAAAGATCGTGCTTCCATTCTTATGGGAGGTCATGATGCAAATCGTGCCTTTTGGTTTGATGCTACAAGCACACAAATGGTTAGTACAGATTATTATGCTGAGCCATTCCCAGATTGGGTGAAAAATTACCTAGGCAAGGAAGTTATGGCAGATGATGTAGCTAAGGGTTGGCTTTTACATCCCAAAATTAGAACCACTTATGACTTGTATATAGATAGCATATATCAGGAAAATGGTTTTTTCAAGCCAAAATTCCCACACAACCTTACTCATTCAACAAATCAAAATGATAAAGACGTTGGTAATTTTCTATGGAATACTCCTTTTGGCGATCACTTTGTATTAAAATTTGCTATGAAACTTATTGAAAATGAAAATCTCGGAATAAGTAGCCATACAGATGTACTAACTGTAAGTCTCTCTGCTGCCGACTATATTGGTCATGGTTTTGGTCCTGATAGCTATGAAGTTGCCGATTACTACTACAAGCTTGATCAATATTTATTGGAATTTATAAATTACTTAAACAAGAAAATTGGTCAACAAAACTACATACTTACTTTAACATCAGATCATGGCGTAGCACCATTTCCTGAATTAACACATCATCATGAATCGCAGGGCGAGAGAATATCTCAGCAAAAATTTCAGCAAGATATTGATTCTATAGATGCAACCATTCAACGAGAACTCAACCTAAATGAGCCCTCTATCATTGCTGCGTCTGGATATAGGGGTGTTGAACCCAATTTTAAAGTAATATCAAACCCAGATATTGATAGTGTTAAGTTGGTTAATCATATTCAAAAACATCTAAAAAATCTTGACTACATCCAAGAAACAGTCTCATTTATAGATATAAATAATCCATCATGTAACAAATTATTTATTGAAAAAATGAGAAATAGTTACAACCCAAATCATGGATATTTTATAAAAATAATCGGTAAGAAAAACTACCTAATAGGCTACAAATACAACGGTACAACTCATGGAAGTCCTCTCTGCTATGACACCCATGTTCCTCTTCTATTTCTTGGAACTAATATACAGTCAAGACAGGTAAAAGACACAGCATATACTGTTGATATTGCTCCAACCCTACTCGATTATATCGGAATTGAATACGATAGAATATTTGATGGAAACAAGCTCAACCTTATACTAAAATAGAACTAGAAATAGTAAATAACACTTAGCTTAATTGAAGAAGCTCTAGTAATTCGTTTCCCATTCAATAATGGGTTACCATATTGGTCCACTCGTTGATTTTCAATTCCTCCATATCCAAATTTCACATTTACCTCCATAGGTGATAATCCTCTATAAAATTGTGCCCCCGCTGTAAAAGCAGGCATGACCCATGATTTATTCATATTTTCATTTTGAGGTGATGATGAGAAACCTAATAGTCCAATTTTATTAAATTCAATTCCATAACCTACATTAAAACCAATTTGATCTTGAGCATTGTATGTCGACTCAGCTCCATAAAAAATATTCAAAAAGATGGGCAATTGAAAATTGCCAAAACCACTTCCACCATTCACTGACTCAGATGCTGGTATTGCATTCCCAAATCCTATTGCAATAGGTGCAGAAACTGCAAGAGCTAAGTTATTTTTTATTTCATATACATTGTATCTCGGCACAAAACCTATAGTATAAAAAGAGGTATAAGTTGTTTGAACAGCCCCCTTTTCGATACGCTTAATATTTCCGGGATCGGTATAAACTATATCAATATAACTCAATGGGGAGGTAATGAAATCGACAAAAAATGAACTTGATAATCCTGTATGTAATCGAGATTTCCAATCTAAAATCGATGAAGATTTTTGGGGTAGATTTGTTGAGTTTTCTATCTCATACACATTGTCGTATACTTGACCATATCCATAAAATGATATCAGCACTAATATTACAGTATAAAACCTTACCATATTATATGCAAATTTACGAGGAATAGATTCAGATGGAAGTCATATTTACCTCACAATTATCCGTTTTCTTCTAACCTAAATAAAGAAATAGATAAAGGAATGAACAAACTGAAAATAAATATACTGGTTTGTCTCTCTAATAAGGATTCAAAAAACAATGAGGTGAAAATAATACCAACGATGGCAATCATCGGAAATAATGATTTGCGAATTATTGGAATCAAGTAAATAAAAAATAGGAATAAAAGAATCATACCAATCCATCCATACTTTACACCAAAATCCAAAAACTGATTATGAGGTCCTACCCTATTTTCCATATCTAATGGCGTATTTTCTTTGACATAGGTAGCTTGAAGAACCTGTTCTTGAGCTTCTGCACCTACTCCAAGTGGATATTCTCCAATAATCTGAATACACATTTTAGAAGCCTCCATTCGCATAGCCATTGACTTAAAATTGATTTCGTCCCCTTTTCCCCAACTATTGTAATCTTCTATGCTATTTTGAATTTTGTTTCGGAAAGAATCACTAAAATAATAAGACATAGATAATGATAAAATGATAATTAAAATGCCTAGGAACATTGCTTTAAATGACTTTTTCTGAATCGTATACCATATCATTGAAACTAAAATCCCAACATAGAATGATAACAATCCGGTCCTTGAACTTAATATATGAAACGAAACAACACTAATCAAAAGAAGGCAAATAGCTAAATTAAATTGAATCTTATTCTTTAAGCTTTTAGTAATTAGCAGACCTAATAATAAGGCTATAATGCAAGCATTTATAATTCCAAAATGGATGTGATGCATATTTGGTATAGGAATACTTTTGCTTTGTAATAATAGTGCATCATAGAAGTCTTTCTTTAGCAGATAATTAGTAATTGCAAAAATGTTGACCAATGATACAACTGATGATATAATTAGCGTGAAATTAATGAGGCTGTTTTTTTTATGTGAAAACAACATAAAAGAAGAAGCTAAAATGAACACAAAACCAAGAAGTAATAAGGATTTAGAAAAGGTTATTGTGGTATAGCCATTCAATAAAATATCCCCCAAACTCAACAAAAAAACAGCTATAGCTATATAAGTTATTTTTAAGCTATTATGAATTAAAAAATAGTTATAGTTGGCTATCACATAAATAAGTGATAACCCTGTTGTTAGACTCACCAAAAAAGGAGATAACCACAAGCTTACAAAGCCTAATAATAAGACGTAGTAAAAGAACTGAGAGGTTTTCTCTAATCTGAAATCACTATCTAGCAATTGCATAACTAAGCATCACCTTGTCTTTACTAGATACCCCAATTGCTGAAGCAGACATTGATGATAATTTTATAATCTCTGAACTATTTACTGGTTTTGTAAAATTTCCTATAATCTTCACAAAAACGGTCTTGCTATTTTTTGGATTTGTAACCATAATCACTTGACCATTAGGTGCACTATAGTGCAATGCAAAATTCTTATTTTCCGATAATTTTGAATCACCTACGATTACATCTCCACCCTCTTCGATTTTCTCAATATTATATTCCTTTAGAGTTTCTACTTTGATGTAATAGCCATCATTATTTTCAATTGTCTTTGTTTCAATCTTAGTATCAAAGCCCAGATCACTATAAGCACTAGACTTAGAATTTGAAAATGAATCCGATTGATTATCTGACACAAATACTGTTTTAGCTTGACCGTCTTGAACCAAAATACGTTGCCCTTCAGCAATGTTATCTAAACTCATATTATTGAGATTTTTTATCATTTCGACACTTGTATTGTACTTTTTGCTTATAGAGTATAATGTTTCCCCCGCCAACACTTTGTGATATTTAGCAAATGTGGTTACCTGATTATTCGACTCCACATTTGGTTTAGAAATATATTCTTTTGAGGGTAAGTTGTTAAAATAGTCATCCACTACTTTTTCTTGAACTACGGGCTCCAAGTCTGTTAGTATCCAAATTAACTGGTCTGTTTTAATAACACTATCCGAACCCGGATTATCATCGACAATTGTTTTTATACTTATATTGTATTTTCTACTCAGTCTATAAAGACCATCACCTTTTTCAACTTTGTGTAATATATATGTCCTCCCATTTCTAACGCGAATGCCAATGGAATCTGTCTTGTGTCCATAGGAATATATGGATGATAATAAAATGATAGATAGAATTAAATTTTTCATTAAACAAATTTATTTAGAATTACACTGCTAAAACACAGAGTTATTCACTTTATTGTGTGTATTTATATTATTTTGGTCGCAATGATTAGCGTTGACATTCGTATTCATATTAATACATTATTAAAATTGATGAAAAATTCAACTCTAATACTTACGCTTTTTACAGGAGCGACAGCATTAGCTCAGCAAAACGAGGTAGAAATTAAAATTCAGGATACCTTGTTTTTTAACGAATGCAATACTGATACTTATCAATTCATTGATTACTACAAAAAAACCCGATTTGATCCTAACGATACTATTGATTTAACCCAACTATATAATTGGGATTTCTATAATTCTTTTTTTAACACAGGAGACTTTGATGTTTCAAGACTACCATGTTCCATGAAAGGTCAGTATGGAGTTATAAAACATATTATGAGAATCACCGACGAGAAAAATAACAATCATACAATCGTTATTGCAATGATTGAAAACAATGTTTCAGCCGCTTATATCACTGAAGGAGCATTTCTGAATGATGAACTAATTTATGCACCCAAGAAATGAAGATTCTAATTATACGATTTAGTAGCATTGGAGATATTGTGCTTACCTCACCTATCATAAGGTGTGTAAAAAATCAAATTCCAAATGCTGAAATTCACTATCTAACTAAAGAAACATATTCAAACCTTATCACTCATAACACACATATTACAAAGTTGCATGCGTTGAATGATCATAATTTTAACATCCTTGTAGAAGATCTAAAAAAAGAGAATTTTGATTTAGTCATCGATTTACATAAAAATTTCAGGACATTTAAAATCAAAAGAGCAATTAATACAAAATGGTTTAGCTTCAATAAATTAAATTTCAAGAAGTGGTTATTTGTGCATTTTAAAATTGATCTATTGCCCGATGTACATATTATAGATCGCTATTTTGATGGCTTGAAATCATTAAATATTAAGAACGATAATCAAGGAGTTGAATATCATCTACCACGTAAACTTGCAATCGATTTAAAGCAATATCATATTCAAAAAAAACAATATATTGTTCTTTCGTTAGGTGCTACTTATTACACCAAACAAATACCAAATAATGTGCTATTAATGTTACTTAAACGATTAAATGATTCTCATGTGGTATTGATTGGAGCTGGGGACAAAGACACAAAAAAGGCTGATTTTATTATGAAAAATTCA
>Ga0213866_10002979_pt1 | contig 11662 bp, 2 predicted proteins | sample PICome_11_FD_160079 | JGI IMG/M metagenome (GOLD analysis project Ga0213866, IMG submission 160079) | Coastal seawater microbial communities near Pivers Island, North Carolina, United States - PICO284 | ecosystem: Environmental > Aquatic > Marine > Coastal | place: USA: North Carolina... | reverse complement strand
TCCCAAATTAAATGTGGGATTTGAATCTTCTGTGCTTATAACTAGAGTTTGATCACTTACATTTACAAAAAATCCTCTTAAATAGAAAACACCTTCTGATAATTTTGCAAGACACCCATTATTATTTTGTCTTACAGTAGCAATAGTATCACCCGCATTAAATGTAGTGATTTGTGCATCAGTTAAGTTTAATGCTTCTTCAATTGCTAAATCTTCACCAGCATTGAAAAGTTTAGTCTGATTATCATTTCCTGATGATATTACATTTACGAAAATATTATAACCACTTACTACGTCTACTTTAGCTCTAATACCAGTATCTTGTCCTACAATAATTTTACCAACAAGAGAGTTTAAATATTGAGAGACATCAATTCCATTATAATTTTCTTGAAGTTGTAAATTATATGCCTGGTCAATAACCTTGAGTGTTCCAGGAATTACAACAGAACCTTCTTTAAAAGTATGATTGCCAAATTCTTCAATTTGATTTTGAAGAATAGATTGTATTGTAGTTAATTCTCTAGCCTGGACTGGTTGACCTGGCTTGAATAATACTTTGTAAAAAGATTTTGAACGATCAAAATCGTCAAAATATGGGAAAGTATTGAGATTAGTTATCTGTGGCATAATTCTTAGAACTGCAATACAATTTTGATGTCTTCTCTTTGATTCTGAGACCTAGTGATTGAAGGTCTGTTATCAACATAAACTAAATCTCCAGAGTACTTTTGAACTTCTGGTTCAGATACACCATCATTGAACGTTTGTCCAAGATAGTAGTTTAGATTATTTATCTTTAATACATCACCGTCAAAAGTATTATCAATTTTTAACGTTTGGTTTGAACCAGTAATATTTAATGATCCACCAGATCCAATATCTGAAGTAAACTCTATAAGTTTATTACCATAAGTTCCTTCAACATCTTGTTCCAAATCATAGTTAAATCCAAATAAAGTTCTATCTTGCCAATACTTTAGAACTCCAGTATTTTTATTGTAGGAAACAACTCTTCCAATCGCAGTAGTACCTGTTGATACTGTTTGCGTAATAGTTGAATTAGGTGAAAAAATTGCATTCCTATAATCAATGGGAGTATTAACTCCAGTCAGTTTGAGTGCATATAATGCACTTACTTGGTTCGTCTGCAATAATTCATTGGAATTAAATGCCAAAGGATTTCCAATGATTCCGATTCTTGAAATTTTGTTCCCAACAATAAAATCGGGATTTGTTGCATCTGTTTTGATTTGTGAAAATACTAATACTTTAGTGCAACCTAATTCTCTATAAATGTTATATCCATGACCATCTTTTGGTGGAATTATTACTTTAAACTCTGGAACTGTAGTATAATCCTGAGGGAAATTTCCAGTTGTTATATCAATATGGCCATAAGTATATCCAGAACCTCCATTTGAAATAACTACAGAGTCTACCTTTGATTGATTATCAACAACAATAGTTGCTTTTCCTCCAGTCCCATCACCAATAATATCGCAAGTATATACTTGGTTTGGTGGACCAACATCAACTCCTCTCGCAACTATATTTGCAATTTTTAGTTGACCACTATTTTTTGCATTTAACCTAACAGATTGATAAGATTCTTCAGTTTCCCAATCAGTAGGAACTGTAATATAATTCAGGGTATCAAATTTTACAATATCATTTGGATTGATCGTGAATAAATATTTCCAAATATATCCATCACCACTTGTTCCAGCACTTCTTGGTTCTAGATCAATGAATCTAGGTTCATCTAGAGAAGGTCTTCCGTCTGGATTTTCTGGATCAGTACCGTTTTGTAGACAAATATAAACTCTAAAATCTCTATTAACAATATAATAATTTGCAGAATATAATGATGTTGCTAAAGAAGGTTGTGAAACATTATCTCTATTAATATCATGTCTATACATGTCATATGTTAATCCAGATGACCATGTATTCTTTTTAATTGCAAATCTAACATCATCTGTAGATACTTTTTTTAGTCCAACTACAGTATCCCAGTTATGCATCTCCTCAGAAAAACTATCTTTAGGTGATGGTGGTGATTCATCCCAAGTTGAACTATAGTCTTCTGAATTTGTTAAACCGACAAAACTATAGTAAGAATTACTACTAGAAGTAATTTCATTTACGAAATTTCTAGCATTTAATATTCTAAGTTGATCCGTTACAATTGCAGACATGACTTTTTTTATCTATTTATTAGGACATTAAATGAGTTAAGAAACTCTGTGAACCGTGGAAACATTAATGGTAACTGCATTACCCAATTCCGTTCCAGTAATAGCAATTTGAGACTGATCTCCTTGGTAACGCATCTCAATAGTCGTAGCAGCACTAGGAACAAGACCAAATGATCCAGCATTGATACCCGTTGCAATTCCAACTGCACCAGTAAATGCTATATTTGCAATTGCACCTCCAGTTTTTGAAGTATATGGAAGACCACCAACAATCACACCACTCCCATTTGCTGTTCCACCACTAACGGTTAAAATGATGTGAGCAAACATCAAATCACCAATTCTTGTATAATAACCATTCTGTGCAGAATATGTTGGGCTTGTAATTCCTTGCGTAATTATCGGAGTGAATGTTCCCTCCTCATAATTATCAAGGAGTTCAGAAGTTGCAGTTCCAGTGCCGTCTGAAGTAGCAGAGAAGTCAATACCATTACCTGCTGTTGCAATAACTACATCACCAGATGTAATAGTTGCATCACCAGTAACACCTACAGTATCAAGTTGTGTTGTACCATCAATATCTAGATTCCCATCAACCCAAAGATTCTTAACGATACCAACACCACCAGCAACCTTTAATGCACCAGTGGTTGGACTTGTTGACTGTGTAGTGTCTTCAATGTCAACATCTCCACTAATATCAACCGCATCATTAATATCAACTATACCACCAGTAGAATCGAGTGTAAGGTTGCCTGATGTAGTATCAACGGTATTAGTATCAATTCTTACATTATCAACCTCTAATGAACCTGTAATATCGGCAGTTCCAACAATATTAGTATTAACAAGATCCGTTTGTCCATCAACATCTAGAGCAGCATTAACTGCTAAAGTAGTACCATTAAATGTTAGATTAGCATCACCTTCAAGTGATCCTCCACTACCAGCAATAACAACATGATTATCTGTTAAGTCTGCAACTGTTGCAGATGAAAGAGTAATTTCACCACCACTAAGGTTTGCTCCACCATTAACATCAAGTGCTCCAGCAATTGTTACACCAGCTGACACATTAACAAAATCTAATTCTGTATGACCATCAACATCTAAATCACCGTTTGCATCTATGTTTGCATTAACAGTAAGGAGTTCATCAATTGTAGTCGTATCTAAAGTCGTAGCACCATCAACATCAAGATCTGCATTGAGATCTGCATTACCTGTAACAGTTACTGCTCCTGAAACATTTACATCATCAAGATCAGACAAACCATCTACAACGAGATTTGTAGATATATCAACAGATGCATTAATATCAACGTTATTATTAAATGTGGATAATCCTGCAACTTGAAGACGTGAATCTAAGAATGTAGCATCATAAAATGTTGAAACACCCGTTACAGTAATACCAGATCCTAAAACTACAACACCATCTCTGGCAGTAACAACACCAATTGAATCTACATTAGTTACATCTTCATAAGTAAGAACACCTGTAACAGTTAGATCACCACCAACATCTAGATTTCCACCAACATCTAGATTTCCACTAATATCTCCATTACCATTAAGATCTAAACCTGTAGCAGTAACAATACCTACAGTTAAATTTGGATTTCCAGATAGTAACGTGGTTCCATCACCCAAAGCATTATAAACTTCTAAGAAATTCTCATTAACCTTAATAGCACCAGCAAGAAGTGAATCTCCAGTGCCATCGTTTGGTATAGTCCCAGTTGATATCCCTTGTAGTGCCATTATAATAGACGATCTTTATGACTTATTTATAAGATCACTCAGAATACTGAGTATATAATTTAGATCTTAGATGGAATACTCTCTTAACGATTGTTGATGTAGAAAGTCCAGCATAACCATTTTGAGGATATGCCTCAAAAGATCTTGGTTGTTTTCTACTCTTATTTGGATCCCAATCTAGTCTTCCCCAAGAGAAGTTACCAAAGAAACCAAAGTCTCTTGAATTTACAGTACCATCTCCATCAAAAGTTGGAGATAAATCAGAATCAAAAGTTGCTCCAGTTGAATTAAAGATTTCATTATTATCTGCCATTTCCAATTCATCTTTAATAAGAGTAGTAACTTCTAATATATCAGTCGTTCCTACTCCAGGTACAGCAGCAGTTGTTCTATTGATATCGTATGCTTGGAAAACATTTCCTCCTCTTTGAGTAACAATTCCGAGAATACTTCCATCATTATAGAGTGAAGTTACACCTTTACCAACAGTTACCTCTGAAGTTGTAAAGTAATAATCAGTTAGAATACCACTAATACCCGTAGTTACAAATCCACTATTGTTAATAGCATCATTTCTTAATGGTGAATAGTGTGGAATATACAATCCAAATTTCACTGCAGTTGTTGCAATACCAACGACTGTAGTATTTGCAACGGAAATAATAGATCCGAAATCCCCATCATATGTAACTTGCTTAACAAATTCTGTTTTTGCTATTGGTGGTTCAATTAACACATATGGTTTTTGCGTTGAGATATACCCACTTCCACCATCAATGACATTAATTGATGTGATAGTGCCATTAGTAGTAACACAAGTTGCGATTGCAGTAGTTCCACCAACACCAGGTGTACCAATAGAAATTTCTGGATTAAATGTATATCCAGCACCTGCATTTGTAATAGAAATAGAGGTGATCGATCCACCAGCAGAAACCGTTACAGTTCCTAAACCAGTTTCTTGATGTTCTTGAGAAATAAATTCAATCTGACCTAATTTAACACCTGCTAGATTTTCATTTCTATTGTTGAAGAATGTAGTAACATTTTCAACCCAAGCAATAGTTGTATTAATACCAATAGGTTGAATTAGATTGGTAATCGGTGAAATATATGGTTCATAAAGATTTCTATCTTTTCCAATTGGTTTACCATTGATAAAGACATCATCTTCTTGCTTACATGCCATAATTGGTCTTTCAAAACTTTCATCATCTACTCTTCCAATACCACTATATGGGTTTGTAAGAATAATATCAGATGTAAGAATATCTTCTACTGATCTATGATCTTCGGTCAAACCTGGAGAATCGGATTGTAGTTTGACAGTATCACCAACTTCAATTGGTTCAACAATATCAACTTCAGCAACATCAACATCTCTAGTTCCTCTATAGAAAAGAATTCTAGAAGTATAATCTTTAGGAATTGGTTCGGAGAAGATGAGCAAACTACCACCCTTAAAGGTATATGCTTGATTTGGAATCTGTAGAATATCGTTAATGAAGACTAAAACTGTTGCAGATACATCAATATTACTTCCAGGTCTTGCCCTAATTGACAATCTTTCACCTTTGAATGAAATTGGAAATACTCTTCTTACACCATCAAATCTATCATCTAGACTATCTAATTGCTGCAATTGACCAAGTGACCAAGCACTAAATTCATCACTGTGCGTTTCATTGACAGTTACTTGGAATTCATCAAATACTTTATTAGTATCTGTTGGAATTCCAGTGCTTCCTCCAATTGCAACTGTTAAAATTTCACCTTGACCGTAAGCATAACCATTGTTATTAAATTTAAATTCACCAATTGTAGTATCTCTACTTACAAATATATCAAGTGATGCTTTTGTTCCAATTCCTTGAACAGAATCATTGGAATAGATAAGTGGAATATTTGTATAACTTAGTGGAGAATCAATTCTTATCCTTGGTGGATTTGTACTAGTATATCCAGTTCCTGGATTTGTAATAGCAACTCCAGTAATATGACCATTAAAAGCAGTTGCATAACCAATTATGGATAGTGAAGAAGGAGTTTCTGCAAATACATTAATATGAGTTTGAATACCAGGTCTATATCCAGAGCCACTATTAGCAATACTAACTGCAGTAATGGATCCAAAACCAGATATTGTAGCAGTAGCACCTGCAGCAACTAATGGTTGATAACCAAAACCAGTTGTAGAACCAATATTTACAATTACACCACCAACAGGAACGTTAGAACTATTAACATCCTCACCTGGTGTTTGTGTTGTGGGTTCAAATAGAATATTTGTATATGCCCCAGGTTCTGTTAGTTCGTAATTACCAACAATTGAAGAAACACCCAATCTCTTTGGTTGTTGGAAAATGTCTTTAATTAAAATAATTGCATTATCAGTAGAAATACCAGTAACATTTGTTCCTTCATTAGTTGTCAAAGTAAATGCAGTTCTAATGCCAGTGAATTGAGAAGAAATATCATCAAAGATATAGTTTTTACTATAAGTTTCAAAAGTTTCATCCTCAATTCCAGATCTCATAAATGTTCTTCCATGGAAGTAAGAATTTGTAGTAATTCCAGTATAATCTCTATCTGATGGGTCTACAAATGGAACACCATATTGATTTAAATCTGGAGTAACTGGTACTTTTCCATATGGTGGTGCAGCAAAGTTAATTGTTGAACCAACAATAGTGTAATTACCAGTTAGTTTTTCAACTAAATCACCAGCAGTATGAATACCCAGTTCTGTACCCATCCAAGGTCTTCTAACTCTAATTTTTTCATCAGATCCAACACCAACTGTATCAATTCTCATAATCTCATCATTAATCTTAATAATGTCTTGTGAGAAGAATGAAGTAATTCCAGTTGTATTGATTAAAGTATCTGTTAATGCAATATCTTCAGATAATGTTGTATTGATTCCCACTTTTACTAGTGGTGATTGTATCATATTATCAATAGTAAAGATGCCTTTAGTATCTTTATTTGTAGAAGTAATTTTATGTTGGGTTCCAATTCCAGTAGATGTTATAATTAATGGCTCTGAATTGAATTTCAGTGCTTTTTCTGCGGTATCTGTGAGTTTAATCTTACTATCATTAACTTTAATTACATAAAGATCTGTTGGAAGTTTATCAGTAGTTCCAATTCCAGCAACAGAAGCAGTTTCAATACCGATTGCAGTATCTTCTTCTGGATCATAAGTATACTTAACCAATTCTCCTGTTACAAAGAAATGATTTGGAAGAATTAGAACATTTTCATCTGTAGAAACAGATGTATTCAAAGCAGAAGCATCGAATGTTCTTTCAAAGATTAAATCTCCTTGATGCCTCAATTCAAAAGATCTCTTAACATCATTTTCTGATCCAGTATAATTACCATATAAAGTTCTAAAGTCACCACCAACATATTCAAGTCTATCAGTTGAAATACCTACATCAACTGGACCTAAAGAGTTAATTAATATTCTAACTTCAATTTCTCTAGTAAATCCAGGATCTGCTGGATATGGAACGAATTCTAATCTTGCTTTTTTAGTAGATGGATCAACATAAGCAGAGAAAGTTCCTAATCCAACATCTTCAAAAAATCCACGATTACTAATTCTACCAAATTCACTAACATATGCATCAGTTTCATTATGAGTAAAAATTAATTCAGACATTTGAACAATATTATTCGTCGTGTCCTCAATACTGGCATATACATTAAATCCTTTATAATATGAATCAAATTCAGAAATAACAATAGAAGTATTAAGACCAGCAAATGGTGAAATTGATGTTGTAGATCCAAGTCCAACAGTGGTTAATGTAGTATTATAAGTGCTTGTACCTGTAGAAACTCTAGAAGTGTCTGAAATAGAAACTACCGTAGAGAATACTTTATAATTTGTAGATAGACCCACATTTGGTGCCAAAGTCATCTCAATTTCATTTCCATTATATCTGAACCCATAAGTTCCAATACCAAGTGAGACATCTTGATCGGAAAAATTATCTGTTGCTAATGTTGAAAACTCAGTTTCATAAATTTCAATTCCATCATGAACGATATTAAATTCGTCATATTGGAAGTATTGTAAATCAGTTGATTCAAGAGTAACAAGAACCTTTGAAGATGTATATGAAGAATCAATACCTACAATTTTAGTTGCAGTACTTGTTCCTTGCGGAATTGTTACTGTTTGAATCCCTACATTTGCAATATCACCAATATATTGAGTTGAGACTCCTACAATAGACTCAGATGAAGAATAAGAGTGACCACTTACATTATAATCGGTAAATCTAAATTCAACAGGATAGAATAGTAGAAGACCGTTTCTTTCAAAAACTCCAATATCAAAGTATCCTTGAACTCTATTTGTGTCAACTAGACCATATTGAGTCAAGAATCCATATGTACCATTATGAATAACATTCACAATGATCATCTGCCTTTCACCTGGGAACTTTTTGTTATTAGTGAAAAGAATATATTTTTTAGATCTATACTTATCTAAACTAAATGTGTCTACAGTAACGAAAGCAGTTGGTCTTGGATTACTACTAAACTGATCACTAATATCATCAACAATTAGAACTCTGTTTCCAACAGATTCAAAATAGTCAACAAGTGCTAATGAATTAAATCTAATTTCATCGGACGTTTTGTCAAGAATATTATTTTCTGTAGCAATATCAATATCATGCACGCAGTTTAAGTTATAATAAGAATCAATGTCAGCAATTCCATTAAATCCACTTCCAGTTTGAATACCAACCATTTCAGAATCATCATCAGAAACAGATATTACTTGCAAATCACTAAACTTCTTCATTCCAGATGGATGAATTAGAGATTCTACAGGATCAGACCATGACCCAATTCCCACTTCGGACTTGATTGAATATGAGAAGTATTGATAATAATCACTATCATGAATTCTTTGAGTTTCTTCATTTAAGAATCCTTTCTTATCATAGAATCTATTTCTCTTTGCATTAGATGCATCTAATTCATATGTTAGTGTAGTGATGCCGATAACTTCAGTTAAAGTACCACTGGATTTTGAAGTTTTACCTACAATAAAATCACCAGTCTTATAAAGTTCTGGAGTACTTGTAAATACTTTTAAGATTTCATTTTTGATTTCCCAAGAAACTACAATATCTTCAGTAGTACCATTTGTTACAATTTCATCAACGAAGAATTTATTTGGTTCTCTATTGACAGTAAATCTTGGGAAATATGATTGTGGAATTACCCTAGCAGAAGTAAATAGTCGGTTGAAAACACCAGGATTGTTATCAACAACAAAATCACTCATACTAAATGTAAATGATGGAAGTTGTCCCCCAATATTGGGATCTGCAGTTTTTACAGTAAATAATGCCTTATAATCATAATCAGATGTGTTATATCCCTCGTCAGTTTCGGGGTTTAGTGTTGCAACACCTTCAATCATAAATTTAGATCCAACAGGAAATGGCCAATCACTTAAATTGCTAAAACCAGCAACATCCAAAGTAATGGTTGCATCTTTAAATCCACTATCATATGTTAAATTTAGAATTTTATATCCATTGCTATTATTAATTGGGATTAATCTTGGTTCTACATCATAAAGATTTTTAGTGTTTTTAATAATTTTAACTTCAAAATCTTCATTTTCAATATAATCCAATACAAGATCATTTACAACTTTATTTGTATACCCATCAAGCATTACTAAATCTGGAAGAACAGTATAATTTTTTCCAGGATATTCAATTTCAATTGACTCAACAGAAGTTAGAGGGTCAATTTTAAACACTGAGGGTGAATAAGCTCTTGGTCTAAGTGTAGTATCTGATGGAAAATCAAATCCAATATCGGAAATATCAATATCCTTTACTTTACCAATAGTTGTTGATCTCGCAAAAAGAATTTCATCGATTCCATCTTCAGTTATAACTTCTTTGATTCTTGGAAGTTTAATAAGAGCAGAACCAGAAGAAACAAAATCAACCTCATTTATTGAACCTGAAGCAGTGGTTGAAATTGCGGAGTATGATAGGGAGTCAATTTCCTTTACATAAGATGAAGAATCGGGTTTTTGGTTTAGTTTATATCTAAAAGTTTTATCTGTAACAGTATTAATTACATAATCACCATTTATAGGACTTTCTACTATAGAAATAGAATTTTCATAATCGGAATCAAGAAGTATCTGAGTAAATGTAAATGGAGTTACATTATCTTTAATAGGATCTAATTTATAGTATAGTTTAGATGGGAAGTTATCATCGCAGACTAATTTTACATTTGCATCAACATCAATGCCAATCTTACCAGACTTTCTTACACTCAATGCATTTGATAGTTTTGAAGAAATAAACTCATGCCTTAAATTCTCATCATAGAAGAATTTGAGGGTAAATGCTGGATATCTAATATTATTTCTTACATAAGAAAGACTAGGATCCGATAAATCAAATTTTAAAGTTTTATTTTTTTCTAAAGTCAACGGTGGATTTACTACAATCAGACGACCAAATGATTGGGTAAAGATATTTTTTGTAGTTTCACTATCAATAGACAATTTAATCTCATTCTGAGAATGTACGAGAACATAATATACACCATTATCAACCAAACCCCCTGGAGCAGAGTCTGATTCTAGAATAACTTTTTGCCCTGTCCTTAAACCATGGTTATTAATAGTAATAATATTAGTCTGAGTATCTACATCAGAAGAACTAAATGCAAATAGTCCTGTACCAAACTTTTTATTTTGCTGATTATAACCAATTTTAACAGTTTTTTCAGCACTTGATTTGCATTCAAAATTTATCAAATCATTTACACTCAAGTTATGATCTGTAGTTGTTTCTACAGTTGCCTCATAAGTTGATACAATTAGTTTTGTAAGATTGTCATAATCAGTTTTAAAACTGTGATTATCACCTACACCAAAACTAGTAAATGTTAAGAGTTCAGTTTCACTACCAATTCCAACAATTCCAGTAGATCCAAATCCAACTGGTCTACTGGAAATACCAATTAGACCATTTTGAAATGGAACAGCATAGTATGGTGCATTTTTAACAAGATTGAAGTCATCACCAAAAGACTCTACTCTAATAGGATTGCTATCATAATCATAGTAAATTACGTCATTAATTTCTAAGGTATTTCCTGCAAGATATATTCTATTTCCTGCAATGAATCTCTGAGTAGAACCTGCCCCAGGATTAGATACACTAATTGTGGTTCCAATTCCAACACCAACAGATTGTTGTGGATTAAAGTAGAATTGAGAATTAAATTTACCAATTTTTGTATTCTGGAAATCATTATTTTGAATAATAAATTTCCTTGGAAGTTCATCTAACTTGGTTCCTGCCGAATAACTTGTACCAATAGTTCCATTAATTTCTCTTTGAACTCTAAGTCTTGAATTAAAAGAATCTATATTGAGGATCTTTATTTCTTCGTAGAAATTGCCACGTTTAATTTTAAATATATCATTTGAAAGGATTGGAATTTCATTTTTACTGGATTTTAATCCATAAATTCCAAAATAGGTAACAATTCCAGTTTGAGATGGTTGTCCAATATCACCACTTAAAACAAGTTGCTTTTGACGTACTTCTAAATTCACATCATAAGTAGTATTCTCTTCAGAATTAATAATATTTGCTAATCCAGACGACAGATTGTGCTGT
>Ga0213866_10002978_pt1 | contig 11663 bp, 9 predicted proteins | sample PICome_11_FD_160079 | JGI IMG/M metagenome (GOLD analysis project Ga0213866, IMG submission 160079) | Coastal seawater microbial communities near Pivers Island, North Carolina, United States - PICO284 | ecosystem: Environmental > Aquatic > Marine > Coastal | place: USA: North Carolina... | reverse complement strand
TCAAAGCAACAATGAATTTATTCGATGGTTTTTCTCGAATAGCTAAAGTACAACAAGCTAAAATTGAGCTCGAAAAAGCTAAGAATAATCAATCTCAAGTTTCAGAATCTTTGAGTTTGGCTCATAAGGTAGCCTTGTCCAATTACCTTACAGCCTATCATACTCAAAAGCAAAAATCTGAAAGTTTGGAGCTGAGTAAAAAAATCTATTTAAAAACTATGGCTAAATATAGAGAGGGTTTAGTCAGTAGTATGGAGCTATCGCAGTCGGGGGCTGATTACAGTCAGGCTCAAGCCGATAACGCCCAAGCTATCTATAACCTACTTATTGCAAAAACTAATTATAATCGTTCAGTCGGAAACTAATGAAAACAGTAAATTTATTATCAGTATTAACCCTTGCTATACTTGTTGGTTGTGGCGAAGAGGTCAATGAATTAAGTCAAAAGAAAGAAACCCTAAAAGAGCTTAAGCAGCAAATGGGGGATTTGAAATCTCAAATTTCTTCATTAGAAAAAGAGATAGCTCTTTCCGATACCCTTGTTGAAGGTGGGGTGGTTGTACATACACAAGTTCTTGAAGGCACTAACTTTACCCATTACATCAGTCAGCCGGGAATTGTCAGCTCTAAGGAGAATATTTTGGTTAGTGTTGAGATGGGCGGCATGGTCATTAATCGTTTGGTAGAAGAAGGGCGTTGGGTCTATAAAGGCGATGCTATCATTCAGCTCGATGCGAGTATTTTATCTAATCAAGTGGAAGATTTAAGACAATCTACGGAATTAGCCAAGACCACTTACGAGCGTCAAGATAATTTATGGAAACAAGGTATCGGTTCAGAGATGCAATACTTACAAGCCAAAAACCAGTACGTTTCATTGCAGAAAAAGTTAGCCGCTATGGAGGCTCAGCTCGATAAGTTGGAGTTAGTAGCACCTATTAGTGGTCGATTGGACGAGATTTACATCAATGTGGGAGAGTTTGCTGCTCCAGCAATGCCAGCCTTTCGCATTGTCAATTCAAAGAAGTTACAAGTCGAAGTAGATGTAGCAGAACGCTATTCGGCAATTATTAAAAAAGGAGACTTGGTCAATCTTTCATTTAATGCCTTAGGTATAAACCGCCAAGAGAAAGTATCCTTTGTAGGGCAAGTTATAAACCCACAGAACAGAACATTCAAAGTTAAGATAAACCTCAACAACAGCTCTGGCGATATTAAGCCTAATGCGGTGGCATCTGTAAAATTACAAGACTTTAGTCAAGAGGGGGCTATGGTTTTACCGTCGGCATGTATCAAAAAAGATATGCGAGGTTCTTTTGTCTTTGTAGCTGACAACAACAAAGCCATCAAAAAATATGTAGAGACAGGACTTTCTCAAGACGATATGACACACATTACCTCAGGCTTGAGCTTAGGTCAAGAAGTGATAGTGATAGGCTATGACGGTGTAGCCAATGGAAGTAAAATAGACATCAAATAATTAGGTCAATGAGCAACAGATATTTTAAAATTACTAACCTATCGCTAAGGAATAAAACCACCGTTTTTATTCTCACTGCACTTTTGACACTGTTTGGGATATTTTCTTACAAATCTATGCCCAAGTCCTTGTATCCAGATATCGTTATGCCAACAATAATGGTACAAACCGTATATCCTGGTAATTCGCCTGCCGATATAGAAAACCTCATTACTCGACCATTAGAGAAAGAGATTAAGTCGGTCAAAGGCCTAAAAAAATTAACCTCCACCTCTGTACAAGACAATTCATCGGTTATTGTAGAATTTAATACCGACATAGAATTAAAAGTCGCTTTACAAGATGTCAAAGATGCAGTTGACAAAGCCAAAAGTGATTTGCCATCTGACTTAGATATGGATCCGATGGTTATGGACATTGACTTCTCGGAGTTCCCTATTTTAAACATCAACCTTTCAGGAGATTTTAGTTTAGATGAGTTAAAAATCCATGCTGAATATTTACAAGATGAGATAGAGGCCTTTTCTGAGATTTCTAAAGTTGAAATAACTGGTTTATTAGATAAAGAAATAAAAGTTGAAGTGGACTTGCATCGTATGGAAATGAGTCAAGTTAGCTTTAGAGATATAGAAGATGCTATTGCTTTTGAAAACACCTCCATTGCAGGTGGAGATGTGCTTATCGGAGATACTAGAAGAATGGTACGTACTTCAGCCGAATTTACTTCAGCCGAAGAAATAGCCAATATCATAGTCAAGCACGAGAAAGGTAATATTGTTTATTTGAAAGATATTGCTTTGGTGACTGATGGTTACGAGGATAGAGAAAGTTATGCTAGACTAGATACTCAGCCAGTGGTTTCCTTAAATGTGGTCAAAAAAAGTGGGGAGAACCTGCTAGAGGCTACGAACAAAATTATGTCTCTATTAGCGACTGCCAAACAATCTAAGATACTACCTGAAAACTTAACTATTTCTATTACTAATGACCAATCTGAACAAACAAGAGACCAGCTTAGCAACTTAGAGAACAGCATCATTTTTGGTGTGATTTTAGTAGTTTTAGTACTCCTCTTTTTCTTAGGGTTGCGTAACGCTTTATTTGTCGGTATGGCCATACCATTATCTATGTTTATCAGTTTTGTGGTGCTAGGTGGTATGGGTACAACTATGAATATGGTCGTTTTGTTCGCCCTTATTTTGGCCTTAGGGATGTTGGTAGATAACGCCATTGTGGTTATTGAAAATATCGACCGACTGTATAGGCAAGAAGGACTTAGTAGATTGGAGGCCGCCAAACAAGGTGTTGGTGAAATAGCAGTCGCTATTATTTCTTCCACGCTAACGACTCTAGCGGCCTTTTTTCCACTCTTATTTTGGGAAGATTTGATGGGAGAGTTTATGGGATATATCCCCATGACTTTAATAATAGTTTTAGGTTCATCTTTATTTGTGGCATTAGTCATAAATCCGGTCTTTGCTTCTCAGTTTGTGAAAAAAGATGAGCGTTCTGCACCGAACAAAAAGAAACTTAAAAAGACCTCCATTTACGCAGCGGTATTAGCTATAGTATTTTATCTTACAGGATTAAGAATGTTAGGTTCTTTAGCCCTAGTTTTTGCTTTATTGAACTTAGTAAATGGCTTGTACCTAACGCCTTTATCACATACTTTCCAAGATAAATTTTTAGTGCGTTTAGAAAGACGATATTCTAGAATTTTAAATTGGGCTCTTAGGGGCAGACAACCCTTAAAGTTATTGGCTGGAACATTTGGATTATTGATTTTTTCCATTGTATTCTTTGCTTTAATGAAGCCTAATGTAGAATTTTTCCCTGTCAACGAGCCTAAGTACATCAATGTATTTTTAGAAATGCCTGAGGCGACAGATGTTGTTGCAACCGATTCTTTGGCTCGTATTGTGGAGCAAAAAGTCACCACTATTTTGGAGCCTTATCAGCATGCTGTTTCTTCGGTATTGACTAATGTAGGAGCAGGTACTTCCGATCCCAACGAAATGGGAGGGGCTAATGGTATTACCCCTAACAAGGCTAGAATAACAATCAATTTTGTAGAATTTAAATACAGAGATGGTGTCATTACGGGAGATGTCATGAAAGAATTGTCAGCCTCTTTGGTAGGTATTCCAGGGGTAGATATTAGCGTCGATAAAAATAGAGATGGACCTCCTATGGGGCGTCCTATTAATATGGAAATTACTGGAGATAATTTCGACCAATTGTTATTGATTTCTGAAGACATTCAGCAGCTTATAGAACAGGAAAATATTGCAGGAATAGAAGGCTTAAAAGTAGATTTAGAAATGAATAAAGCCGAGCTATTAGTAAATATTGACCGTGATATGGCTCGTCGTATGGGAATTTCTACGGCTCAAGTTGGCTCAACCATTCGTACCGCTTTATTTGGTAAAGAAGTGTCTAAATTTAAAGATGGTGAAGACGAGTACGCCATTACGATACGATTAGCAGACAAATACCGCTACGATGTATCTTCTTTGATGAATCAACGCATAACCTTTAGAAGTCAATCCAATGGTAGGATTATGCAAATTCCTGTTTCTTCTGTTGCCGACTATGCCTACAACAACACTTACGGTTCGGTCAATAGAAAAGATATGAAACGTCAAGTGACTATTTACTCTAATGTCATTGAGGGCTACAACGAGAATGCTATCAACGATCAGTTGAAGAAACTATTAGCAGACTACCCTATGCCTGAAAGTTACGACTTGCAGTTTACTGGTAAACAACAAGAACAGGAGCAAACTCAAGACTTTTTATCTAAAGCTTTAATGATTGCCGTTGCTTTGATTACTTTGATATTGGTATCGCAATTTAATTCGGCTTTCAAGCCCATCATCATTATTATGACGGTACTATTCAGTACCATAGGCGTATTCTTAGGCTTAGCCATTTTCAATATGGATTTTGTCATCATTATGACAGGTATAGGTATTGTTTCTTTAGCTGGTATTGTGGTCAACAACGCCATTGTATTGATAGATTACATCGATTTGTTAAAGAGTCGCAAAAGACAAGAATTAGGACTAGAAGAAAATGCTATACTAGATGCTAAATCGGCAGTAGAGTGTATCAAACAAGCGGGGCAAAAACGTTTAAGACCCGTATTATTGACTGCCGTCACTACGGTACTAGGTCTGTTACCTTTAGCTACGGGAATGAATATCAATTTTGCTACCTTATTGACGGAGTTTAACCCTCAAATATTCTTTGGTGGCGATAATGCCATATTCTGGGGGCCAATGGCATGGACAGTCATTTTTGGTTTGACTTTTGCAACCTTCTTAACCCTAGTCATTGTACCAGTACTGTACTTATTATTCGATAAGTTAAAGAATAAACTAGTTAGTAATGGATAAAATTTCTTTAGTTGGATAGTACACTCTAGCAGTTGTCGATATTAAAATGTGTATATTTGTACCTTAAATCCAACGCTTTGTCTTTACTAGAAAATATTAATATTCCACAAGACCTCAAACGGCTTAAGTCCTCAGACTTGCCACAGGTCTGTGACGAACTTAGACAGTTCATTGTCGATGTCGTTTCTACTAAGGGGGGGCATTTCGGAGCTAGTTTGGGCGTAGTAGAACTGACGGTTGCTTTACATTATATTTTCAACACGCCTTACGACCAATTGGTTTGGGACGTTGGGCATCAGGCCTACGGACATAAAATCCTGACTGGAAGAAAAGACCGTTTTCATACCAATAGAATTTACAAAGGGATTAGTGGCTTTCCTAAGCGCTCTGAAAGCGAATACGATACTTTTGGTGTCGGTCATTCATCGACTTCTATTTCTGGTGCCTTGGGTATGGCGGTAGCTTCTACTTACAAAGGTGAAAAAGACAAACAACACATAGCTGTTATTGGTGACGGCTCTATGACGGCAGGATTGGCCTTTGAAGGTCTTAACCACGCTGGTATAGAAAACTCAAACCTACTTGTTATTCTTAATGACAATTGCATGTCCATTGACCCTAATGTAGGGGCTTTGAAAGAATACCTTACCGATATTGCTACTTCACACACCTACAACAAAGTCAAAGATGATGTTTGGAACTTACTAGGTAAAATCAGCAAGTTTGGGCCTAACGCTCAGGCTATAGCCTCCAAACTAGAAAATGCTATGAAGTCGGCATTACTCAAGCAAAGTAACTATTTCGAGTCGTTGAATTTCAGATATTTTGGTCCTGTAGATGGTCACGATGTAGTACACCTTTCTAAGGTGCTCAATGATTTAAAAGATATTCCTGGTCCTAAAATATTGCACTGTCTGACTAAGAAAGGCAAAGGCTACGAGCCAGCAGAAAAAGGTAGCCCTACCAAGTGGCATGCGCCAGGGCTATTTGATAAAAATACAGGAGAAATTATTAAAAGCGTTTCTTCAAGTCCAGAGCCACCAAAATACCAAGATGTTTTTGGTAAGACCATAATAGAGTTGGCTAAGGAAAACGATAAAATAATGGGTGTTACACCCGCTATGCCTACAGGGTGTTCTTTAGGAATGATGATGGAAGAAATGCCCAAACGTGCTTTTGACGTAGGTATTGCCGAACAACATGCAGTTACCTTTTCAGCGGGATTAGCTACACAAGGTATGGTGCCTTTTTGTAATATTTATTCTTCCTTTATGCAAAGGGCTTATGATCAAGTGGTACACGATGTAGCCATTCAAAACCTTAATGTAGTCTTTTGTTTAGATAGAGGCGGATTAGTTGGGGCAGACGGACCAACACACCATGGGGTGTATGATATGGCGTACTTCAGATGCATTCCTAATATGGTGGTTTCAGCACCTATGAATGAGCAAGAACTACGCAACCTCATGTACACAGCACAATTACCTAACCAAGGACCTTTCTCTATCCGTTATCCTAGAGGCAAAGGCGTTATGGTAGATTGGCAGACGCCATTTGAAGAAATCCCAGTAGGACAAGGACGACAGCTAGGCGATGGCGATGAGGTGGCTATTCTGACTATTGGGCACGTGGGTAACTTTGCTACAAAAGCCATTGAAGAATTAGAAACCTATAGTATTGCCCATTACGATATGCGTTTTGTAAAACCCTTGGACGAAAAGCTATTGCACCAAATCTTTAAAAAGCATAGCAAAGTCATTACCGTAGAAGACGGTTGTATACAAGGCGGTTTTGGTAGTGCTATTATAGAATTTATGGCTGACCACAATTATCAAGCCCAAATCAAGCGTTTAGGTATTCCTGATAAGTATGTTGAGCATGGTACTCAAGCCGAGCTATGGCGTGAGTGCGACTACGATACACAAGCTATTGTAGAGACCATACAACAAATTGTTGGCGTCAAGAAAGTGGCTACTACAGCATAACAAACCCATAAAACAGATAAAAAAAAGAGCTCTAAGGCTCTTTTAATATTATTTATTTCTACTACTTCAGCTCAAAAGTATCCATAAACTTAGTGGTATAGTTACCGTTTATGAAATCAGGATTGCTCATGAGTTGTAGGTGGAAAGGTATGGTTGTCTTTACGCCTTCTATCACAAATTCTTCTAAGGCTCTTTTCATCTTAGCGATGGCTTCCTCTCGGGTTTGTGCCACTGTTATGAGCTTAGCTATCATAGAATCGTAATTGGGTGGTATAATGTAGTTGGCATAGACGTGAGTATCTATACGTACGCCGTGCCCTCCCGGAGCGTGAAAGTTGGTAATCTTACCCGGACTTGGTCTGAAGTCGTTGTAAGGATCTTCGGCATTGATACGGCACTCTATAGCATGCAGTTGTGGGTAATAGTTTTTGCCAGATATTTTTATCCCTGCCGCTACTTTGATTTGCTCACAGATGAGGTCGTAGTCCACTACTTCTTCTGTAATGGGGTGTTCTACCTGAATACGTGTATTCATCTCCATGAAGTAGAAGTTACGGTGTTTGTCCACTAAAAACTCTACTGTTCCTGCCCCTTCGTATTTCACCGATTCGGCGGCTTTTACAGCGGCTTTCCCCATAGCCTCTCTTAACTCATCGGTCATGAATGGCGATGGCGTTTCTTCGACTAGCTTTTGGTGTCTTCTTTGTACCGAACAGTCTCTTTCGGAGAGGTGACAGGCTTTTCCGGTGCTATCGCCAATGATTTGTATTTCTATATGTCTTGGGTCTTCTATGAATTTCTCCATATACATACCATCGTTGCCGAAGGCAGCAGCTGACTCTTGTCTAGCGGAGTCCCAAGCGGCTTCTAGCTCAGTAGCTTTCCATACTAAACGCATACCTCTACCGCCACCACCAGCGGTAGCTTTTAGCATAACGGGATAGCCGATTTCTTTGGCTAGTTTTTTACAGTGTGGAAAGTCTTTGATAAGACCATCAGAACCTGGTATGGTAGGCACTCCTGCCTTTTTCATGGTTTCTTTGGCGGCGGCTTTATCGCCCATGCCTTCAATCATTTCTGGTGAAGCGCCAATAAATTTGATGCCATTTTCGCCACATATCTTAGAGAACTTGGCGTTTTCGGAAAGGAAACCATAGCCCGGGTGTATAGCGTCAGCATTGGTAATTTCGGCTGCGGCTATGATGTTAGGGATATTCAAATAAGATTCGCTCGATGGACCTGGGCCTACACATACGGCTTCATCGGCAAATCTAACGTGTAAACTTTCGGCATCGGCAGTAGAATAAACAGCAACTGTTTTGATGTCCATTTCTTTACAAGTACGGATAACTCTTAGTGCTATCTCGCCTCTATTGGCTATTAATATTTTGCTAAACATAAGACTGTTTTAGGAAGGATCGACTAAGAATAGGGGTTGGTCGTATTCTACAGGAGTAGAATCGTCTACCAATACCTTAACTATTTTTCCACTCAACTCGGATTCTATTTCGTTGAAGAGTTTCATAGCTTCTATCACACAAAGCACATCGCCAGATTTGATGCTATCGCCAACATTGACGAAGGTATCTTTATCTGGAGATGGTTTTCTGTAGAAAGTTCCTATCATAGGCGATTTTACAGTAATGTATTTGTCGTCATCGCTAGGCTCAGCCTTAGCTGGAGCGTCGGCCGCTGGTGTAGCTGGTGCTACTGCCGGAGCAGAAGCAGGTGCTGGAGCAGCAGTAGGCATTACTGCCGCTGGGCTTTGTGCCACAGGGATTTGCTGTATGATGGTCGTCTCTGGAACAGCACCTTTCTTAGCCGGTGATTTAATGGATATTTTTACATTATCAATTTCCAAATTGACTTCCGTTGCGCCAGACTTGGCAACAAACTTTATTAATTCTTGAATTTCTTTAATGTCCATATTATAATTTTTTCAAAGATATGATTATTTGCTATCGTATGCCCATTTTAAATAAATAGAGCCCCAAGTAAATCCTCCACCAAAGGCTGCTAAGATAAGATTATCTCCTTTATTCAGTTGATTTTCCCACTCCCATAAACATAATGGTATTGTTCCGTTGGTGGTATTACCATAACGCTGAATATTCAGCATGACTTTGTCTGTGCCAACGCCCATTCTGTTGGCTGTAGCATCTATGATTCTTTTGTTAGCCTGATGAGGTACTAACCAAGCAATATCCTCACCTTTGAGGTTATTTCTTTCCATAATTTCACCAGAAACATCGGCCATACCTTTTACGGCAAATTTAAATACCGTTTGACCTTCTTGGTGTATAAAGTGCTCTTTATTTTTAATGGTTTCTTCGGAGGCCGGGTGGTATGAACCGCCACCTGTCATACGTAGGTAGTGACGTCCTTCGCCATTACTTTTCATGATTGAATCTTGTACGCCTAAACCATCTTCATTGGGCTCTAGTAAAACAGCACCAGCACCATCGCCAAAGATGATACACGTTTGTCGGTCGGTATAGTCTACTATTGAAGACATCTTGTCGGCACCGACTACAATAATTTTTTTGTAAGCTCCTGTTTCTATGTATTTGGCGGCTGTTGCTACCGAAAACAAAAAGCCTGAACAGGCCGCCATGAGGTCGTATGCAAAGGCGTTTTTAGCACCTATCTTATCAGCTATAATACAAGCTGTTGACGGAAACATCATATCAGGGGTTGCAGTAGCGCAGATGATGCAGTCTATTTCTTCTGCTGCAATGCCTCTTTTTTGGAGTAATCCTTCGATAGCACCTACACCTAAGTCTGAGGAGGCTAAGCCTTCGCCTTTTAATATTCGTCTTTCTTTGATACCGGTTCGGGTGGTTATCCACTCGTCATTAGTATCTACCATTGTTTCTAATTCTTGATTGGTTAATACGTATTCGGGTACGTATCCGTGAACGCCAGTTATGGCAGCTCTAAGCTTAGTCATTATTGAAGTTGTTTAAAATTTTTGTTGTGAGGTCGGCTTCTACCACATCTGCTGTTAGCACTATCATATTTTTGATAGCAACAGCATTAGAGATTCCATGACCTATTACAACGGTTTTATTGAGCCCTAAAATGGGTGTTCCGCCATAGTTTTCGTAATTGAACCTATCGAAATAGTCGTCTTCTATTTGGCGTTGTTTGATGAGAGAATATACCGATTCTGCTTGTTTGAGTATAACGTTTCCGCTAAAACCGTCACATACTATAACGTCACATTCGTCGTCAAAGAGGTGTCGGCTCTCGATATTACCACAGAAGTTAAAGTCTGTGTTATCTTTCATCATTTCGTGAGCGGCGATAGTTAGCATATTACCTTTGGTTTCTTCCTCGCCAATGTTTAGCAGTCCGACACGTGGTGTTTTTACACCGCAAACGTGCTCAGCAAATAGAGAGCCAAGAATACCAAATTGGTACAATACGTCGGCTTTGCAATCGGCATTTGCACCAACATCAAGTATGACATTTACTCCACCGTCTAATTTGGGTAAGACAGATGAAATACAAGGGCGTAATATACCGGGAATTGGCTTGACAGACATGTAGCCACCGACAAACATAGCACCTGTATTTCCGGCACTGGCAAAGCCATCTATTTGGCCTTTTTTGAGCAGACCGAAGCCTACAGCAATACTAGAGTTGGGTTTTTGAACGAATGCTTTGGTTGGGTGATCGCCCATTTCTATGATGTCGAGGGCGTGAACGATACTAAATGCAGAGGAATCGACTTGGTGTTTTTTAAGTTCGCTAGTTATCTGGTCTTGGTCGCCAATAAGAACTATTTCGATGCCATCGGCAAGGTTGTCTAAGGCTAATACGCTACCTTCAATTGTCGCTGATGGGGCAAAATCCCCACCCATTACATCTATACCTATTCGAACTTTAGTCATAAAACAAAAGTAGACTTAAAAAGCTTTTAAAAAGTTTTTAAATCTACATGTAATACACACAAGATTGTTAAATCACGTGGGATAAATTATTTTTCCATTACTACTTTACCTTTGTAGTAAAGTACACCATCTACCCAGTGTGCTCTGTGTGTTTGATGAGTCTCTCCAGTCGTTTGACATACGCTTAACTGTGGCGTTGTAGCTTTGTCGTGAGTACGTCTTTTATCTCTTCTTGTTTTAGAGATTTTACGTTTAGGATGTGCCATAATCTAAATTTATTTAGTCTTTAGTTGTTTTAAATTTTCCCATCGTGGGTCAATTGTTTCGACAATATCTTCTGTCAATCCCATCTGTTCAATATGTTCTAACATTTGGGGGTTGCATTCGTCAAGTGATTGGTGTGTTCGTTTAGAGGGTAGCGATAAATGAGCAAATTCGTAAATATACCGTGTTAAAGATAGGGTATGTTCGTTGCTCGAAAGAATGAGAATTTCATCACTTTCTACGCTTTCCACAATGTCAGAAAACTTAACAATCAATTCAAAGTGTTGATTTATTTCTTGTTGATAGTCTTCGGTACATCGGTCACAAGCTAAAGTTAAATGTCCAGTAATAGCAAAATCTAATTGCAGTAATGTTGCCTTTTTTACTAGAGTAATACTGGTGCTAATATTAGCCTTTTCTATCTCAGAATAATCAAACAGTGTAAAGAACGAATCTTCAATGTCAAAGTTGAATTGGTGGCTGCCTAATTTTAAAGCCGAAAATTGAATTTCAAAATCTTTAGACTTAACCATAAATTCAGAACTTTTTCAAAGTAGGCTGCAAATGTAATAAAATTCCTTAAATCTATCCTTTGCAATAACAATGAATACGCACTAACGCTATCTAGAATTTTCTTTTT
>Ga0213866_10002976_pt1 | contig 11669 bp, 14 predicted proteins | sample PICome_11_FD_160079 | JGI IMG/M metagenome (GOLD analysis project Ga0213866, IMG submission 160079) | Coastal seawater microbial communities near Pivers Island, North Carolina, United States - PICO284 | ecosystem: Environmental > Aquatic > Marine > Coastal | place: USA: North Carolina... | reverse complement strand
GATAATAGGATACTGTGCATTAGGTCCATCCATAAAGAAACCAACAACCCAAGAGCCCTCAATAAGACCAGTCGGTGAACTGCCAATACCACTAAGTGCTGCTGATTTAATATCTTGCATAGGAATAGCCCACGGCAGATCATCAATAGGCAAGACATCTTTATCTTCAGTGTGCCAACCCATGCATCTGACTTTACATCTACCAATCTCTAATGGATCATAACGACTCTCGACTACACCAAAGAACCATATGAAACCATTAAGTCCAAGGAATTCATTATTCTTAGCCATCCGACATTCTCGCTTGTTCTGTTTTAATCTCACTTGCATATGAATTTTTAACACACTCAAACTGAGTTACATATGTATTATCCTCGTATCTTATCTTATGTTTGAGTGCAGTGACCAAGAACTTAGCCTTACGTTTACCGTCGGCTCCTGATGTGTCACCACCATAGAATAGATTGTATATCTTAGAGAACTCTTCATCATTAGAATCTTGTGGGACAAATATATTCACAACTTGTCCAACGTGTAAGTCACTCGCACCAGATATAGTTACTTGTAGTTTAAGTGTATCTAATAATTGACGAGAAGCAACATCAAGGTGTGCAAACCTATCTCTTCGTCTATAGTAATAATACTGTGGGTCACTGAGTTCACTAATATTAGTGTTCACAAAGCAACCACCATTAGTCTCATCATAAACAGTCCCACGAATAAATCGAGTATGAACGTCAGCCTCTATTTCTCTAAATAGTGAGATATCAGGAATGAGCTTGTGGTCACCGAGCATCTTCAGTTGATCTTCTTCGGCATACTCAAACACCTGCTGACTATATGTCTTAGTAACAGGGTCAAGCCGTTGGACAACATTCTTATAGCCGCCGAGAGCAGCATTCTTAAGTGTGTCAACACTCTCATCAACAGACAGATCAAGAATAATCTGATAATCGTGGATAGTATCCTTTTCCGATTTATTATTCCGACGGACAGCACCACCATCAGCTAAGTAATAGTCCTCAACAGCATCGCTGTCAATCATCTCATCAATTGTCTTAAAGATATACTCACGGTCAAGTGTCTCATAGAATAAGAAATTGGAAGCAGGGTATGTACTTGATTGAGCTTCATTCGCAACTTTCTTAATAAAAGAAAATGGAGTTTCACCAACACCAACAAAATGATGAGTGCCAAGTGACTCACTGCTGACTACAGTCTTAGGAACTGGAAAAGCATCACCTGTTGCAAAGTATGTCTCATGTACCTTATCAATGATTTCCTTACAACTACCTTTATAAGCATTATTAACTTCTTTGAGGAGATTGATACGTGCTTCCGGAGCTATACCGAACAGTGCATATTCCCTACGACGTTCACCAGTCTTAGCAATTGGGCTGATTTTATAGATATCAAACTCAACTTCAATGTAATCATCAAGTGAAGGAGTTCTGAAGGATAATCCAATACGTTCATCACCAACAATAGGAAATCTTTCAATAAGTCCCTTAGCATCTTCAAGGACTATGTCTATTGATACACCCGGACTAAACATATCTTCATAGACATTAATTTCAATACACAGAGGCTTTATGTCTATAACCTGTGACCTATCATACGTTGTAAGAAGAATACTCTTCAGATCAATGGATAGATGCTCATAATTTGACATTAACCAAATATCCCCTTAACGGCCGACAATACATCTGGAACATAGACACGATCAAGGAGGTTGATAACTCTACGGCTATCATTGAGATCAGTCTCATAATCGTAATTAGATATAGACCGACGCATACCATCCGTAATGTTATTATACGTTGTCTCATCAACAATGACGGTCCTCTCGGGTACGATCGTTCCATCGTACAATTTTGATTGGCTATTCAGTATCTTCTCATAGTGATGGACACCAGCCTTTGCAACACTGAGGCTACCATATTTCTTTTGAACGTAATTCTCAAAGGACCGTAAGTCAAGTGGCCATTCAAACAATGGATCAATCACCTCATTCACCAATAAGACAAGCCAATCGAGTGTAGAGTCCTTATAGTAAATATCTGCAATAACATCAGGTCTGTCGCCGTCTTGTATCTCATACCTATAGTAGACAACGTTCTTTGATTGTAGTGCTTGTTTCAATTTAAACCGAACGGTGATATTTGTCAATGTCAATGGTTTGTTATTCTTCTTGATATCGTATGTAACTTTAGGAAACGGACTGAAATATTCTGCCATTATGCGCCATCCTCGTCTATCTCGGCCTTTGTAACAATTTTTGTTTCTGTAAATCCAAGTGTAATTGTCACGCTGACAGGAGCCTCTTCATCACCAACTGTATGATAGAAAGCAGCACCTTCGCCATGATAGTTAACATTGAAGGAAGTCAACACACTTTGATTCATCTTGAATAGATATTTATCCTTATTGAAACCAATATGGAATTGTTGTGGATATCTAAACAGATGGCTTTCGGCCTGGTACTCAGGTGCCATCGCTCTCTTGAAAGAATAGATAATCTGCCGTATAATATCACTCTCTTTCTGATTATTAGCAATCATACGATAACTAAAAGAATGAGTCCTGAAATCAACACCTTTAAACAGTACAGCCATATGTGGATTACGTGCGATACCTTTACCAGCAAGAGCACCACTAATAGCCTGTTGGGCACCTGCCGTAATACCAGCAACAGCAGCACCACCGCCGACACCTCCAAGAGCACTCCCAAGCAATGCACTAACAATAGGAGCAGCTTCTGATTGAGCAAACTGAACACCGAATCCTTTAAGAGCACCCTGACTGGTAACACTGTCTTTAGTATTACTTAAAAATTCAGATATGCTATCCTTGTTAAAGGCAAGATCCCTACCATTCTGTGCTGCAGCATTACCCACAATACCCATATCCTGGTTCTCATACGTTGAATTGTATCCAGTCTGTAGATCTGCAGGAAGTGGAAGTATAATACGTTGCGATATCTTCTGTTTTTCAGACACATCTCTTTGGTATTGATAGTCCTCAAATATAGAGAAGATAACGAACTGTCCCAAAGTTTCTATTTCATTAGGAAAGATTAAAGTTTCTGGTGTACCTCTATCGACAAGGTCTTTGATTTGTGATCGGATGGCTTTAACTCCTGAGGAGTATGTTTCCGGCATCTGATAAATATCCTTTTAGGGTTTAATCTATTTATAAGCATGGCACGATATCATCAAGGGCGGTTCTCACCAAAGAACCCATCAAAGTATAAAGGCGATCCATCGGCTATAGTCTACCGTAGCTCATGGGAGTTGCGTGCTTGTGTATATTTTGATAATCGTAAGGAAGTGCTCTCATGGTCAAGTGAAGAGGTTATAGTTCCATACCGCTGCGTCTTCACAGGCAAACTCCGTAGATACTATCCAGACTTTGTCATAACAGTCATAGGTAAAGATGGCCGCAAAGTCACACATATGATAGAGGTCAAACCTTATAAAGAAACAATAGAACCAACACCATCAAAAAGAAAGACCAAGAAATACCTAAGAGAAGTCACCACCTGGGGCACTAACTGCACTAAGTGGAAATACGCTAGAGAATACTGTGCAGATAGAAAATGGATATTTACAATCCTCACCGAAAGAGATCTATTTACAAAGAAGTCCGTATAAATATGGTATAACATATAACAGAAAGAAATCCATGCCTGCAATCACATTCGATAAGATACTAGAAAAAGGTGCACGAAATGGTATTCTACCTGCAAGATCAGTAGAAGCACGTAACTGGTATAGAACACAAGCCAGTAAAACAACAACCACAGCATCTCGTATACACTCCGAATCACGATCCGCAATGACCGCTACGGTAACTATGGGTAAAATGTACATGTTCTTCTATGATCCGAAACATAAGAAGACACTACCGTATTACGATAGATTCCCACTAATATTCCCATTTAGCAGTGCAAAAGGAGGCTTTATGGGACTAAATCTCCATTATCTACCACTAAAACTAAGAGCCCTTCTTATGGATAGTCTATATGATCTAATGAACAATAAACAGTACTCTGAGGATACTAAGCTAAAATTGTCATATAGTGTATTACAAAGTGCTGGAAAGTACAAGTGGTTTAAACCGTGCGTTAAACACTATCTGTCAGACCACATTAGATCGCGTTTCATCGAAGTAGATGTCTCCTCCTGGGATATAGCATTATTTCTCCCCACTCAGAAGTTCGTTGGAGCCAATTCTTCCAAAGTCTGGTCAGACTCTAGGAACTCTATCAAATGAAACTCCATCCAGCCAGGGTCCAGCCAATGAAATCTCACACTGTTTCACGTGAAACAATTCCACACATAGGTCCAGCCAATGCCATTTAAGATAAACGAGTTCACTAGTCGTCTCAATGCTACTGGGTTAGCTAAACAAGATCGATTCGAAGTGCGGATATCTCCTCCATCTCCGGGCGGCGGTGGAGCTTCTGCACTCTCTAAACTAATATCCGGACTATCCAGCCTTGGTGGAACGGTGGGAGACCTTGCTGGAATCGTTGGTGGCGTTGGGTCTGTGGATACATTCCATTTGGCCATGAGAGCAGATAGTGCAGAACTACCTGGACGAGGGACTCAGACACTAGAGAATAGATACTATGGTCCAATGCAGAAGACTGGATATAACGCTAACTATATTAACACAACAATCACATTCATCTGTAGTGAAGATCTCAGGGAGAAATTGTTCTTTGAGAAATGGCAGGACCTTGTATTTGGTAATCATCGTGAAGGTGAAACTGATCTAAAGATGAGTCAGTACAATACTGGCTACTATGATGACTATGTCTCTACCATTGAGATTGCACAATTTAATGAAAATAATGATGAGACATATACTATTAAGTTATTGGAAGCCTTTCCGGCAGAGGTTAGTCCATTGTCTTTATCATGGAATACTGATGATATCCATAGGTTACAAGTAAGTTTTGCCTATAGATCCTTTGAGGATAAGAGTAATTCATTGTCTAAGACCGCTGCTACTATCTTTAATATTAACAATGCACTAACTGGAGACAGTGGATCTGATGTTGCTGGGGTGAATACATCACAAGTTCGCCGTGGTTTACGATTCCTGAATAGAATATTATAACTGAATTGGAGTAATTATGACACTACCTATACTAACAACACCACACTTTGAAGCTACAATACCATCTAATGGAAGTACAGTTTCGTTTAGACCATTTCTAGTCCGTGAGGAGAAGATACTTTATATTGCACTAGAGAGTCGGAATGAGGTTGAAGTCATTAAGGCAGTTAAAAAGATCCTGTCTGCTTGCATTGAGGATGATATTAATGTCGATGAATTGACTTCATTTGATTTTGAATATCTCTTTTTACAACTAAGAGGTAAGTCTGTTGGTGAAACTATTGAATTGACTATAGCACACGATTCAGAAAAATCTGATTGCAAACATAAGACTCCTGTTAGTATTAACATCGATGAGATTAAAGTGAATATGCCTGAGAAGATGGATAATGTAATTGCACTGACTGATAGTATTGGATTGACTCTAAAGTATCCAGACATTAACACTATTACAAAATTAAGTTCTAAGAAGATGACTGATGTGGAACGTATCTATGAAGTTGTTCCTTCTTGTATTGAATCGATCTATAGTGGTGATGAAGTTATTACTGATTTTACAAGAGATGAATTGAATACTTGGATTATGTCTATGAACCAGAAACAATTTGCAGATGTTATTACTTTCTTTAATAAGATTCCATCTGTGAATCATACTGTAGAATGGCATTGTGATAAATGTAATACACCAGATAGTGTTGAGATCAAAGGACTCCAAAGTTTTTTTACTTAAGTCTTTCTCATAATACACTACAGAACTACTATAGAAGTACCTTTGCTATGATGCAGCACCATAAATACAGTTTGACAGAACTCGAAAATATGATACCTTGGGAAAGACAGATATATCAAACCATGCTAATAGAATTTATTAAAGAAGAAAACGAGAGGCTAAGTAATAAGTAATGGCATTACCACTGCTACAAAATGATTCAGAAGAAACCATAGCTATAATGTTGGCCACAGATGAGCTTGTCAAATCCAATGATAAGATGGATGCAACACATTCCGTTCTATCAGAAATGCTTACTATGTTTAAGACTATAGAGTACTCTATGAACCGAGTTCTTATGGGTGCACTCGATACACTTATTGATCAGAATGGTACTATGATTAATCTATTGGGTGGTGTTGCTGAGACAAATGAAGAAGCTGCCGATATTCAAGCTAGAAAAGTCTCATCAGACGCATTTGCTGCTGATGAAAATAAGGTTGAGAGCGACCGTGCTGAGAAAGGCATGATGGCTAAGATGTTTGCTATGTTCAAGAAGAGTGAAAACGGTGGAAGCAAAATGGGTGATATGATGTCCGGTGGATTTGGATTTCTTGGTGGAATCGGTAAATCATTAATGGGTCTCCTTGGCGGAGGTGCACTATTAGCCTTCCTATATTTCCTTCCAGAATTTTTAGATAGTAAACTATTTGCTGAGATGCAAACACTGATCACAGATAAGATCATCCCACTATTCAAAACACTATATGAAGATGTATTGAAACCTATTGGAACATATCTTTATGATGGTGTATTAGCTTTTGTTGAAGATTTGAATGACCCAAATAAAGGACTGTGGAGTATCCTTACTGAGAACATGGGCATACTATTAATCACAGCGAGCGCATTAATCTTAAAATTTATTCCTGGTGTTGCAGCATCACTTGCAGGAACAATAACGAGTGCAATGTCTGCTCTATTGTTTAATCCAGTAACACTTGTCGTAGCTGGTATTGCTGCGTTTATTAGTGGTGTAAAAGGTGCTGAAGATGCGCTGGAAAACGCTAGTGAAATATTGAATAAGGCGGAAGAGGATATAACCCTGGCTGATAAAGCCTCACTATTGCTGTCTGGATTTATCGGTGGAGTAGCTGGCCTTGTAGATACAGTCCTTGGATTCTTTGGTATTGATAGTGATCTACAAACAAAGGTCTTTGATTTTATGTTAGATGCAACCAATGATCTATTCAATGATATTCAAGAATGGATTGCTGGGATATTCAAAACATTTAAGTTATTCATATATGATCTATCACCTGATATAATTAAAGATAAGGTTTCTAAATTCCTAGGTCTAGATTCTGATGATACGAATAATGATGCTGAGATTGAACGTGCTAAGGAAAGAGTGACCGATCAAGAAGATTTGATTGCCAAAAAGAAAGACCGTCTGGGTAGTGGATATAATGCTTCTATGGATAGAAACGATACAGCTCTTCTGAATAAAAGAAAAGATCAACTAAAAGAACTGCAGACCAAAAAGATTCAAAGTGACATTGGTATTATCCCTGTGTCAAGTCAAACAATCCAATCAGATCCAATTGCTAATATCAATATGGGTGGAGGTGGAATGACATCTATACGTTCACAGGAAAGAGCTATAGCCAGGATGACTGCAGCAACACCAGAACAGGGTGATATTATAGATAAAGGTTCTGCAATAAACGCCGCAAGCGGACAAAGTATTAACGTTGTTGCAGCGCCAGTAGATGCATCAAGTCAAACCATTGTTAATAACAATAGTAGACACACAACAGTGACCCCCGTCCAACCAAGATCGAGAGAGGGGTCACTGAATGCCGCGTTTGGTGTTGGTGTTAACTAGCTATCTTCGGCCGCATCAACCATAGCTTCAAAATCAGATAGATCGAATTCTTCATCATCTCCTGAGTCTGCTTCTTTAGTCTTTGCCTCGACCTTTGCCTTTTCTTCAACAGGCTCTTCGAAATCACTATCATTGAGTTCATCTGCATCAGCCTTGAAATCTTCATCAGCATGTAGACCAAGGACCTTATCAAGGCGTGCTTTCAGATCACTATAGGATTTGAAGTTCTTTGGATCAATAAACTCAGCAAGAGCATATTGTGATTTCCAAATTGATTCCAACTCATCTTCGTCTTTAACTAGTTGACTGGGATTGGCAAAATCAGACTTATCATAGTTACGGTATTTCTCAACCGTGCGAATTTTAAGTCGGAAGTTTGCGCCTTCCCATAGATCAAATGGATTGATCTTTTCTTCATCTTCAAACTCTGGATTCATAGCCTCATTAAGCTTATCCCAAATCTTCTTACCATAACGGAATAAGAATACCTTGCCTTCATTAGAGGGATTGCCTTCGTCCTTTACAATATAGATGTTAGAGATATAAGTCAATTTACGCTTTTGATCGCGAGCTTGTTGTTTACCAGCATCATCACCACGATTCCACAGTTTGTTATTAAATTCACCGCAAGGATCGTCCTTGTTAAGTGTAGTCAAACTGTTTTCAATATACCAACCGCCTGGACCTTGAAACCCATGACGGAATAAACGAACCCATGGAAGTTCTTCACCTTGGGATTCTGGTAAGAAACGAATGACTGCATAGCCATTACCTTCCTTATCAACGGTTGGTTGCCAGAACCTATCGTCGCTATTACCTTTTGATTTGGTTGTAAGTTTCTCTGCTTCGCCACGGACCTTTTCAAGGAGCTTTGAACCAGATGATTTTTTGAGTTGGGAGAAATCTGTAGACATATGTTTATATTCCTTTATATGTTTTGTTTTATCCACACTATTCATACTATAATATTTGTATCTTATTATATATAAGGCTTCGTGTCAATGGTTTTAAAGATATTCTTATATTTTTCTAGACATTTAGTCCTATCAAAGATTACAAAATTCCTAAGTTTACTTAAGTAAGATCTTATTGCGGACCACTGTGGGTCATTTCCTATACTATCATTCCAGTCGTTACTGTACTTAATAAGGCTTTGCAATATGATCATAGTGATTGGAGAGATATCCTTTGTGATATAAGCCTTTAATAGAGCCGGATGCTCTTCTGTAGGTGAACTTATCATACTATTTGTATCTCTATATAGAGATTTCAGATAAGCTAGATCTCCACGGAATGTATTGTAGTGTTCTTCTTCATTAAAGAGTTCATAACTTTTTCTAGCACGGAGTCCTATAAAATGTTTTGGCCATAATGTTCCACGGTCTATATAGTTAGCTACGAAGAATGGAACTAGATTATCTAGACCAATATCACGCTGAACCTTCTTGAAGAAGAAACGGTCCTTACGAGCTAACCATGCTTTCTCGGAGACTCTTGTCTTTCCGTTGTAGGTAAAGTAATTGTAGTCCGTGGTGAAATGTAGAGCAATTGCGTTATAGACTTTAAAGGCTTCGAAGCCTTCATTGAGATCATCAGAATTCAAGTTGTTCTACCTTTTCCTTAAGCATATTCAGATCAGAGGCTTCACGCTCCAGACAGTATTTGATTTTCTTATTAATCAGTTTACCAACACGTTCGATTTCAACATTGTTATCTTCACAATAGATCAGTATAGCGTCTATATAAGTTGATCCAGTTTCGTGGACAATGTTTTCAACCTCGAGTGCAAAGCGCTCTTTTGAGATAATATTAAGACCCATCGGTCGTTAACCTTGCGTTAACTATCGGCGTGGTTGCAACTTGGATTTCTATGGTTGTTGATAAATCATAAACATATCCTTTAATGCCATCACCCTTCTGTCTATAGATTTTATGAACTTCATCCATATCTCCACAACGGTAAGTATTAGTTCCAATACTCAAGATGTATTTTGGTTCATCAATTTCGTTTGAGAATTGTGGCTTTATTGGCCATCCAGGATCTCTATGTGGTTGTTTCCATCCAGAAACATCGGATCTTGATTCCCATTTAGGATCTCTATGTGCGTTCATGTATCACTCCTTCTAATTTTTCAATACGTTCAATCAGTTCATCAAATGTAAATTGTATGGATCTTGACGACTTTTGTTATGTCGAGTTCCGAGTCAAGACCTTTTAATTGAATCTTCATTATTTTACCTCACAAAATATGACAACACGATTTCCGTTTGGTGTAGTCGCCTGGAGCATACCTTTATAGTATCTACAAGAATCTCTACTCATATCAAACTTGTCAGTTTCAAATAAAAGTTTATCACCTTCAAACATCATAGTCCACGCGACTACTTTCTCTTCTGGTTTCTCTTCTAGTGTTTCATTGTAATCATATAACATATTAGACCACATTACAAGGATCACCCCCAAAAGAATTATACAAAAAACCTTCATTTTCTACTCATTCCAAAAATTTCTCATCTTCTATATCTTTTGATAGTAATACAGGAAGGGCAAAGGCTTCCCCACGAATTTTCTCGACTTTATCATAAACTTCTTCGAGTTTCACCCAGCCGCGAAGATTGTTTGGGTTCTTAAGTAAAATCCTAACGGCATCATGCTCATTCCTCAGCTCAACAATTTCTGAATCAGTCTGCGGCACGACGATATCCCTCAGGAGTGTACTCGCGCTGACGACGAACGCGGTATGTTCCTGGACTAAACGAAAGAGCCTCATGTGTATCAAAAGAACGTTCGTGCTCAAGCACTGCGTCTCCGCCGTCGACGACTAGGAAGCACTCATATAATTCTTCAGGCAACCTGTAGAGTGTTGTTTTCACATCTGGCCGCTCTGCAAGCATAGTATGATTGTGACCTGTTTCACTGTGAGCGATAACGTTCTTGTTGTTAGTTGAAGTCACAACTTCCAAGCCATTTGGTAACTCAGCTGGATCAATCCTCTCAAAAAAGACATCACCTTGGGCTGCAAATTTTTCAAAGTTTTTCATATTTAGTTCTCCAATGCTGATTAAGTGCGGACTTCAAGTTGCCGCAACACGTTCTGATCTATTCCGTAAGTCCACGAGTTTGCTTGTATTGCTGTAGTCATATCAGGTGGAACCGGCAAGACAAATTCACGTTTTGTTCCACATTCAACACGCAAAAAGCGTTCGCGGCCTATTTGTGGTATATCAACTTCAACCAGTTCGCCTATCTGTGGGTCGCTGTCTTTATCTATTGTGATAGCGTTGAGTTGATCTATAATTTTTTCCCAACCCAAAATTTCACACGCGGCTCGACGTTGCTCTATGTTTTCCCATGTTAGAGCAATCTCTGGTGTAATTGTGTCGGGGTCCGTTATCCACTTCGATGGAACACTCTGCCCACGCCATGAAAATAAGCTATACCCATCGCGGTAAAGAATGGCTGGGCCATCTTCGCAGTGAAGTCGGTGTTCTTCGTCAAATATGATGTGTTCAGGTCTATCCGTTAATACACAGAAATCTTTAAATGGGTAAAACCAGCCAACTGAGCGCACTAAATCACAATGATGATTTAACATTTCATTTAGCTCCTTTGGGTATTTAATACCTAGTTTTCGACCGGCTTCATAGAAGCCCCATAGCCACGCATCATGTTGCCCAAAAAAACAAGTTCCATTGTATTTTAATTTGCCATTAAGTTGGCTCCTTAGTTGGCTCCAGAGTTGGCCATTGAGTTGGCCCCTTAGTTGGCTCCTTAGTTGGCTCTCGAGTTGCCCCCCGAGTTGCCCCTCGAGTTGTCTCCTTAGTTGGCTCTCGAGTTGGCTCTCGAGTTGTCTCCTGAGTTGCCCCCCGAGTTGGCTCCAGAGTTGTCTCCTGAGTTGCCCCCCGAGTTGGCTCCAGAGTTGGATATCTTTACCTTCTTCAGTATCC
>Ga0213866_10002973_pt1 | contig 11673 bp, 34 predicted proteins | sample PICome_11_FD_160079 | JGI IMG/M metagenome (GOLD analysis project Ga0213866, IMG submission 160079) | Coastal seawater microbial communities near Pivers Island, North Carolina, United States - PICO284 | ecosystem: Environmental > Aquatic > Marine > Coastal | place: USA: North Carolina... | reverse complement strand
CAGTATAAGTTTCATACTCACGGCAGAGTAAATCAAAGACCATAGTTTCAAGAGTGGATAAATCCATCCCGTCCACAATATGTGAAGCATAGTTCTCAACGAACTGGGAGAATTGTGCTTTGTTAAGTGTCATTTTGTTTAAGAAAGAATGGTGACTTCGGTGATGTTTAGGTCAGTTAAATTGGGCAATCCATTGTTGAACTTTAGTCTGTGCAATCTCAAAAGAATTACACTTACACTTGCGAAACTTGGGCATTTCAAAGTGCTTTGAAATCAGTTCAAGTTTTCCATCCCGAAAACAGAAGATTCCATAATGTGCATTATGAAAGATATTGAACTTCCAATCTTCGGGTGATTCAACTGCAACCTTGAAAAAGATTGAAGTAGAATTACCCAGAGAGGATTGATCAGTTTGAAGATACATTTGAGAATTGGTTTGGATTGGTGTCTACACTATAGGGACACTTTGAAGGCCCCGGATGTTTCTATCAATAATACTGTCGATCATACTTTGATTCTTCCCATTGGTTACGATAGTATTCTTTACGATCATAATCATCAGCAGTCATATAGTCATCATGTTCTGCATCTTCATAATAAGAATCAGATTTTGAGTAAGAGTTGCCTTTGTAGAAAGAAGTTGTGATCATTTTGTTTAAGAAACTTTTACGAAACGAGTATCAATCCAGACACCTTTATCAGTGCCGATTGTGAATGAATGATCCCACACAAAGTGAGTTGCTTGTTGACGTGAGAGAGGAAAGTTTGCAGTGAGAAAATCTACTGCTTCAAAGAGATTAGTGAATCGTTGTGTAGTCATCTTAGTTTGATTGGTGTTCATACTATAAGGTCAGGGCAATTCATAATCTTTAGTTAGAAACTTGACGATAATTGAGGGAGACCACACACCAACCGGTGGCATCTGTCACTTCTTCGACTAAAGCATCAGCAACTTCTCCATCATCATTTGGATTCAGAACTTGTACCTGATAGGTATTACCAAGAACAGAATCTACAACAGATTGTTGTTCTTCTACTGTGAAGTCTTCATCATCAAAATCAAATGAAACTTCGGTAACATGTAGCAGGAGTGTAGTCATTTTGTTTTGGTTTGATTAGGTGTCTATACTATAGGGACACTTTGAAGGCCCCGGATGTTACTAACTCTTACTCAAAGACCATTGATGATTATTAAGCAGGAAATGAGATGTTTTTTGCTTCTGGATTACACCAGTATTTGGGTTGATGATGCTGCCAACCTTCAAAGTTAGTGCAAAGGTCTGCAAGTTCAACAGCAGAGAGTCCATCAACTCCTGCATCTTTGAGTGACTTACCAAACATATCCTCACGATGAGAATTAAGTTGTGGACGGTTCTTTACAACATTGCGTGAAACCCAGATTGTTTGTTTGGTCGCAAGATCAGTTGCTTGAGAATAGATTGCCATTTTAAGTTGATTTGATTGGTTCCTACACTATAGGGACACTTTGAAGGCCCCGGATGTTACTGATGCTTACTCAAAGACCGTTGATAAAGTCAGCAACGGCAGCATCATATTCTGCTTTAGAGTTAAATGTGCGACTGTAAATAGTGCGAGGATAGGATACGTTTTGTTCACCTATTGCAGCAACATTTCTACAATCTTGTTCATCATATCCCATCTCAATAAGAGTTTCAACATAGGGATTGTAATGTGTCATTTTTGTATTAGAGTTGGTTTTGATTTGAGTATAATAAAGTGAGAAAGAGTTTGTATGAATCAGTTGCCAAAGAAAGCATCAAACTCATCAGCAATCTGATCAATCAATTCATCAGTTGCATTAAGATCAAAGGCATCACAAACAAAATCTACACAGTCATTCAAATCAGTGTGATTGTTGCACATAAACTCACGAAGTGCAGGTGCAATATCGTATTGGAAGTCGGTTTGATTGGTGTTCATACTATAGGGACACTTTGAAGGCCCCGGTGATAAAGTTCAACAAACAGCACCTTGCATAATGTTATATTCTTGCACCAGATCAACATTATCACCAGTGATCACATAATCAAGTGCAAGACGTTCATCAATCTCACGAATTGCATCTTTTTTGGTGATACACTTGCGAGAGATGGTATCAACTCCTTTCCAAGATAGAACCTTGAGAGTATGATCGGAGCAATCAGCAATAGGATAGAAACCAACGCACATAGTGCCGGTTTTCGATAGTAGTGTAGGAAACTCGATCATGGTTTGTTGGATGTTCATACTATAGGGACACTTTGAAGGCCCCGGATGTTACTATCAACGAAAACTCACATTTACACCAATTACTTTTGCATGAGGATTTCGTGCTTGTGCTGTTTGTCGTGCATCTTGTTGATTGTTTGCTTGTACAGTTTCGGTGAATACTTTTCCACCGACATAGAGTTCAACGATGTATTTCATAGTGTTTGAAAGGGTTGTGCTTCGGTAATGTTAGAATACTTTTTCTTGAGATACTTTTGGAGAATAGTATCAATAACTGGATTCCACTGTTCCTTATGAGTTAGTTGTGAAAGTCCTCGTGCATCTTGTAGAAAGAACAGAATGCAGTTCTCTTCATCTTGTGTGAGTTTGAGTCGGTTGATGATAGTCATTGCAGATTATCTTCAGCAATGTTGTTGAGAATACGACGGGCAAACTTCATAAAGTCGTATGCAGTTATATAACCATTTGCATTATCAATAGTATAACCATCCAGCATATCTGATTGATTATAAGTGTTCACAATCAGCAGGCAAGCATCATACAATGCTGCTTGATGTTCCTCTTTTGAGTGAAACTGAATCGCACTGTAAGTTGGAAGAGTCATAATCAGTAGTTTTCTTTGAGGTTTTGTTGACGTTGAGAATCTTTATCTTCCTTAAATGGTTTATACTCTGGATGAGCATTTTCCCACTTAATCAGTTCATCAATCCAAGAAGATTTTGAGTTAGTTTTACTCATAAAAGTTCATCAGTAGTTAGAAACAGTGGTGTAGATTGTACCAGTGTGATTATAGTGAATGTTCACATCACACTGATAATCTTCGGAGAGATGATATGCAAGGTCGATTGCACTATCAAGGTCGGTGGTAGTGTTCTCCCAAGGTGCTTGCCCGCAACGGACATCGTATCTGGTCATTTTGGTTTGATTGGTCTCTACACTATAGGGACACTTTGAAGGCCCCGGATGTTACTATCAACAAGCAAATGTAAGTCCTCCAAGACCTGCGCCCAGTGCAGTTGCCCATCCACGATTATTGCGATTGTTATTTGTGCTGGTCAGTGATCTACCAATCGCACCACCAACTACAGCACCTAATAGAGTACGGGCTGGGTTGCAGTTAGGGTTAGTGCGGCGACCATAGTAACCACCATTATTGTATCCATTATAACCACCATTATTATATCCATTATAATACTGATTAGATGGTCTCCATCCAGAGTTTACTTGATTGCACGGGACATTATATGATTGAGTGCTAACTCCACCCGGAAAGTAGTTTCCGTACTGATCATATCCTCCGGGAGTATATACTTCTTGATACTGAATACATACACCAAACTGGTTCACCTGTTGTGCTACAATTGGTGTGGGTAGAAAAAGTAATGAAAGAAGGATAAGATGTCTCATTTACCAGGTTCCTCTTTGAATGTGAATAGAACGGATTTCTTGACAAAGAAACTTAAGAAGTTCAGGGTCTGTGGTATTATCAAGTGCAGTATATAATCTATTTAAGTATTCTGATTGTTTGACGCATTTGACTACTTTTGCGTTCGTTACACCAATATCATTTAGGGGTGAACCTGCTTTAGATTTTGGGACACCAAAGTTTCCAGTGACGTTACCTTTAGTCCTAAACTTGGTCTTGATTTTAGATAAGTTAGAGTAAGTCATTTTGCGTAAAGATAACCACCAGACCAGTCAGCATGAGCAAACAACCATTCACGTTGATTGATAATTCTCAGGTCAAACCTAACACCTTTAGCAGGAGATTTCCACGATGCAGATTTATACACTTCACCAGTATTCTTATCCACAAAAGCATGAACACTTCTGCTACTTCCACCATCAACCATAATAACTTTGTGATACTTTTTACCACTTTCAATCACATAATCAATCGGCAGAATACCATTCTTGAGTTCATCAATCCTTTGCTGGTGATGCTCTACATTCTCACCACGATCAACACAACGTTGATGCCCACGAATAGAATACTCTTGGTAGTTATTTTTGAGTGCTTCATTCAGCAGAGAAGTATTCTTAAGAACCGAATCAGTGATGGTTTCTTGTGCTTGTTGTTGTAGAGTTGCGGTCATTTCAGTTCTTGTTAAGTGTACTACCGATTTCCATTCCTGCGATAAAAGCATCGTTCAGAGCACTACGAATACTCCACACAGCAACATCACAAAAGTCTAAACTGTCACTGTTGCGTGTCTCTAGAGTTTCAACCTCAAAGTATTTCTTTGCAATTTTCTCAAGAAGAATGTTGTAAGTTTCAGCAGTAGTAGTCATTTCAGTTTTAGTTTGAGTGATTGAAGTGCTTGTTTGCGGGATTTGATTTTACCCTTACACATACCCTTGGTTCGTTTACACTTACCAGAGTTGTGTTTCCAGTTTGGAGTGTTCATACTATAGGGACACTTTGAAGGCCCCCAGAGTTACTATCACCTTTGCAGGTTGAAGTTAGCATGAGCAAATACTTCACGGTTCACCAACTTCATAATAATGCTATCATTCTTGAGAACGAAACCCTCACCAACGATCTTCTTCCTGTTGATGTATGCTACTGGACTATCCGACACAATCATCATGTCCATCAAGTCTTCCTTAATCTCTATCATCATCAGATAAAGATGTGCAAGGTTCATACAACCAAGAATGTCTCCAAGTGCCCACCAAGTCAACTCTTTACCCTCACGAATAAGAGCATTGACTTTAACTTTAGCAACTGCTGCTTCCTTATCAGTCAGGAACACAACATCATCAACATCAACATCAAGGGAACTTACAGGCATCATGTCTACAACTGGTTGCACAAACTTTACATGATCAGTATCATTAAAGAATGGTGCAGAACCAGACACATAAGCATCACGAAGTTCACCATCAGTGCTCCACTTTGTGTGTGGTGCGATGATGATACTTTGAGTTACAACTTCAGGGAACTGATAGGTAATTGTGTTAGGAGTATAGACATTAAGTCCACCGAAACCAATGAAATCACCCTGATAGATGTATTCTGTGCGAGGCAGATTATCCAGGCAGCAGTGTAGGATTTGTGCTACATTACCACTGTGATTTGCATCAATGTCCTCATGAGATTCATTGATTTTCAGTTTAACTTTATTGAAGACACTTTTGGTGCCCACAAAGAAGTTTCCAGTCACAGGATTAGTTCCCCACACAATAGCAGGAGAACCATCGATTTTCAATGAAACTTCATAGTCACCATTGAAGAAATCCAGAACAGATAGATCACCTGTTAGGATTAGGTCTTCAAAATGTTCTTGATGTTTGTTTTGGATGCTCATAATACTGATACACTTTGAAGGCCCCGGACTTATATTAGAAATCCAGGTAATTGTCGATTGCTTGCTTGATTAGATCAGAGAGTGTAAGTGAAGGTGCAATCGCATTGACTTCACCAATATCACATTGGTAGTAATCACCAAGTTTCAATTCAATCATAGCACCATCTGCACCCTCTTGATACAATGAACGTGCCACTTCATCTTCTACAACACATACACGACGAGCAGAAAGATCAATCACCAACAAATAATCATAGGTAGAAAGTTGCTTGAAATCCTCTACAGTTTTTGTTTCAGACAAAAAAGATTTAACCTTGAACTTCTTTGTTGCATTGACATCTTTGCGTTTGTAGAATAGGTTCAAACCCATCTTCAATTCAACTTTCGTCAGTTTTCCAGTACCATCATCCCACACAAAATCATATCCATTTTGATCTACACGAACAAGATCAGAAAACTTAGCAAGTGCTTTCTCTACGCAAGTAGCACGGGCAAAGTTATCAGCATTGGAAGAGAATCCCTCATCAGAGTAGAGAGAATCAACAACACCAAAAACTTTGTCCCAGTTAACACCAGTTTCCAGATGATCTATAAAATGTAGAATAGTCATTTTGGTTTGTTCTTACACTATAGGGACACTTTAAAGGCCCCGAATGTTAGTATTACAATGGAAGTTGTCCTTGAGATAAACTTTTCTTGTGGTCGGCAATGTATTTTCTCGCAGAACCCTCAGTCCTACAAAGTTTCTCAAGTTGCTGCCCGTTGTGTATAATGAGGTATCCAGAGTTTCCATAAGGCACTGCCGCATAAACTCCATTATCAATCAAAAATCCTTTCATTTGTTATACTTTCCAATAAATCGGTGATTTGGTGGTTGCGGATGTGTGATAGGTCGGTTTCGGTGAAATCTTCAAAAAATCACGTTTTGACCCCAGTCCACCACTGGGGTCTCATTGGGTCTCACCTGCGAACCACACTGTCTAGGAGTTCTCCCTTCTCAAACACAGCATCAACAACACCTTGAAGTGCCCTCTCGGTTGCTATACCAACCTTAGAATATACTGGGACCACACATAGACCCCAGACCTTATCTTTGCCACCCTTGCGTAGCACACGACCGATAGTTTGAGTGAGTTCAATCACATCCATATTGCGAAGAAAGACGACTGCCTCTAATTCACTGACGTTGATTCCTTCACTCAAAATAGACCTGTGAAGACAAACAAACTTCTTGCTGCTATCACGACCCCAAGCATTTAGAGTGTCGAAAAATACCTCACGATCAACTTTCTTGCCGTCAATCACTGCTCCTGTTTTGGAGGTGATATAAAGGTAAGAGTATCCGCGAGATTGTAGTTCAGTGATGCAATCTGATTGTGATACAAGGTTGATAAGTTGCTTTGCAGACTTCACACAAACCAGAATCTTCTTGCAGTCAATATCATCAATAGTTTCCATCAGATTGCTACTATCACACTCAGCAGTGATTTGTTTGCCGTCCAGAACTTCAAACTTCTTTGCTATAATCTTGGGAGCAACAATGTACCCACCATCAACTAGTTCTGGTGCTGAAACACGGCAGATGATGTTACCATAAACATCAACATCGTTCATTCCTGGTTTACCTACAGTCACTGAAGTCTTGCGAGTTGCGGTGAAGAAGTAACAACGATTTGCATTCGCAGAGAAGTGCTCCGTTGCAGGAAAGAAGTTACGTTTGACGGAATTATGTGCCTCATCAAAGTAGATCGTATCCACATCAACTTCTGCATCAACAAGACGTTGGAGAGAGTTGTAGGTAGTTACAATCAACTTGTGACTTGACTGATTATCCTCAACCCACTGACTAATCACAGCAGGACGAGTAGAACTTTCGTGATGAGTTTCTCCACTGTGGCAATGAAACACCACAGCATTGGTGATAAACTCCAGAAACTCACTGGAGAGTTGCTCTGCAAGCAAAATGCGAGGAGCAACAACAACAACTGTTTGTGGAGTTGCAGACTGAAACTGTCGCACAGCATCCATAACCATGTTCAACGTCTTCCCACCACCAGTAGGATAGATCAGTTGACCAAGATTATGTTGCTGCATTGCAGCATCACCACGTTCTTGATGGGGACGAAGTTGGATTTGCATTGTGGTTGTGCTCATACTATAGGTACACTTTCAAGGCCCCGGAAGTTTATTTTACTGATGATTTCAAAGTTTTGAGTTGTTCAATAACTTGTCGCATCGCAGCACGACTATATCCAGTTGCATAAGGATAACCTTGTTCTACAGGATTATCAATTGCAGTATAACCGACCTTGATTGCACTCTCAAGACCCTCAATAAGAGTTTCGAGAGTAGTTACAGGCACGTTCACAGTTTCCATGATGTTGTAGGGGATTATAGAGTGGTTACAGAGAGTTTATCAAGAAGCAAACAACATATCAAACAAATCATCTTCTTTAGATTTGATATGATTGTCAAGAACATTACGCATCATTGCAAGTTCATCTTGTTGCATACGCAGTTTCATGATTTGATCTCCAAGATCATGAAGTTTGTTATTGATTAGAACTCGGTCCATACCATTTACAGCAGTGACTTGATGTTCAATGCCGTTAATGATTACAGGTTGTTCAGTGATAATAAAGGACATTTGCTTGGTGCTCATACTATAGAGACACTTTAAAGGCCCCGGAGTAAGAGTTACCAGGTTCTATACTTTTCTTTACTCTTTCCACCAGTCAGTTTAACATCTTCAGGTTTCTTTCCTTGCTTTTCTGCTTCAGATTGTCTCACAAGTTTCTCAAGTTTCTCTTGACCTTTTCTTGTAATTTGTGATCTTTGTTGTCTAGACATACCCACGACTGCTCTCTTTGGTTGTCCTTCAGGTCTCTTATCTACTTCAGCAGGTTTCTTCTTGGACAAGAGTTCTGCTGCTGTTGGTGTTTTCTTTCCAGATTCTTTTGCCTTTCTTTCTAGATATGCTTTTCTTTGTGCTTCTTTAGGTGATAGTGCTGCACTTCCACGTTCTTGAGTGGGTTCTTGCACTCTTGTTGATGCTTGACGTTGAGTACCAATATCTTTTCTTGGTTTATATTCTGTTGGTTTTCTTTCTTCTCCTGCTTTTGATTGAGATGTTCTGCGTATTTCTGGTTTAGTCTTTTTTCTTAAACTTCCAACTCTTCCACCTTCACCCGCACTACGAATTTGTGCTCCAGACATAAATGCAGCATCATATGCTTCACAAATAGACATAAATTCTGCGAACGTCTTCATTTTCTACAATAAATCCTTTTAGATATTTATACTATAAAGCACCTCCCACCCAGAATGGGGGGAAGGTGGACACTTCACAAACTGGTTTAATAGTCTTCGTCTTTTACTTCTACTGGATTTGCTGCTTCTGATTCTGCATTTTCTTTATCAAATGCTGCTTTAGAACCCTTAAATACACGTCCTTCAGCATAGAAACCACGAACAACTTGACGACGGGCAGCAAGCAGAATATCGTATTCTTCGGTTTGCTTATTGGTGAAGACAAACTCTTGACGACGCCAAGCATCTTGAAGTTCGCGGAGGTGATGAATAATGTTAGAGGTCATTTGTTTAGGATACTGGAGTTTCGGTTTCGTTAGAAGTTTCGGGAATCACTTGTTTAGGTGTTACACGAATGTTATAAGGACTGTTAAAGAACCTGCGGAAAGCAGTCGTCACAATCAATAGAGTTGATAAGACTCCCAGCAATCCCAGGAAAGTAACAGCATCACCATTAAAATTAAGTGTATTAGGAGTCATAATCAGTTGTCGTTGTTAGAGTTTAGGAAAGAGTTGAAAGTTTTGTCTTCTTCTTCATCATCAAAGAGACCTTCATTCATTTCTTCTACAAAATCAAAATGAGAGAACTCTTCAATTTGAAGATCGTCGTAGTCGTCCATTCGTTGGTTTGGTGCTTACACTATAGGGACACTTTGAAGGCCCCGGAGTTATTATCATAAAAAAAGACGGATAAGAATAATTCTATCCGTCTCTTTATGATTCTTCATGTACAGATTTTCTTGATTTAACATAAATCAGTTCATTCCATTGGTGACTATAACAAAGAACCAGAACTCTATGATTTTTGTGTATGGGACTGTGCTCATAACTCTCTTTACTTTTTTCCCATACATTAGTTTCAATTGTGATGTACTCCTTGTCCACAAAGTACACCCATCCCTCAACACCTTTGGTCCATGTTACATAATCATTTACACAGGGTTGATAAAACATTTATACAAAAAATTGATCTAAAGGAGATTGTTTGATTTGCATTGCAGTGTAGTTTCTTGTGTTTTTGAACTCCACTTCTTTGCCGATAGTTTTACTATTGATTGGAGCAAAGTACTTATTAGTCTTAACTTTCCAGAAACCCCAGATACATTTTACTGGTTTACCAAGATTGTAATCAAACTCTCTTGTGGTATTTAACCAGATGCTAATCACTCCTGCCTTATGTTCTTCAAAGGAATAAAAGTAACCGGGAGGAGGAACATGATTAAATGGAACTTCTGGTTTCATCGTTTAATATTAAGATTGGTGAACTCTGCGATGAAATAATCACAAGTTACTTCATATTTTTCTGCTTCACGTTCAAGTTCAGCAACAAGATCTTTATGAAGTTTATCTACTTGTAAATCTTTGCGACGTTCGTTGTAATCAATCATCGAATTTCACTGGTAGGAGGACGCTTGAGGTTTTCTAGTGCTTGTTGATGATAATATGCATCATAAAGTGCATTATCACGTTGAATGAGAAATGCGTTCCATCCAACAATTACACCAATAGCAATAAGAGAGAATGAGATGTACTTGAGATTCATTTTAATGTGTAGTTGGAAGGTTCAGGAAGTTGTGGACGATTTAGTTCCACTGTGGTTTTTTGAATGTTGAACATTACTTTGTCCAGGGTTGTTGCAACTGAACTGAAACCAATCGTTGCAACAATAATACCAAAAACAGTACCAGAAATAAAGTTAATCATTTTTACTTGAGTAGAATCTCTTGTTGTTTAATGCGACAAAGTTCAGTTAGATTTTTACCAGAAACCATTACCTCAAGTTGTGAGTAGTTTGTTCCACATTGACTATTGATTGCTTTTTGTTCTATCCCAGCAGAATACCAAGAAGAAACTGGAATACCAACAAAAATAAAGGAGAGACCTACACCAAACGCAGTATAGATAATTGCCTCAAAGTGTTTATCAAAAAAAGATTGTTTCATAGTTATTCTCAAGAGTTAAACGGTAAGGGCAGCAGGAATCTCTACCACTTCAGGCATACGATTGTCTTCAAACTGATAACGATTGTAGCACACCCACTCATTGTTTAGAGTGTAGATGTAAGCATACTCTTCACCTTCCGCAAGGTAATCATACTTGTTAGCATCAAGACGAGGAGGACAATCTTCACCCCTGGAAGAATAAGGTAGTGGTCCAGTTTCGGGCAGAGTTTCCTGATTAAATCCTAGATTGGTCCAGATGCAAGAAATGTCACCCAAATCTACGAGTGCCTCAACTTTCTCACGGGTGTCAAAGTGCTCTACAAGTTTGACTCCAAGAAATTCTGGATAGGAGTCAAAATGATTGTAAATTGATAAAATAGATTCATCAGCAAGTTCAATTCCTATTCTTCCTCTGGTACTCATTTTAAAGTTTGTTGCTTACACTATAGGGACACTTTAAAGGCCCCGGATGTTATTAACCACCACGATCCCGCAAACTTCTTACGAAATAATCAACAAATTCTTCCATTTTTTCTGGCGAAACTGCTTGAGGAAGTTCGTGAATCGCATTCTTAAGTGCAACCATTTCATCAAATTCTTGTTTAGTAAGTTGAGTATTAGTTTTCTTTGGGAAGGTCATAGTTTTATCGAATTATCTTGGTATCCTAACATTATTTATTAAAATTGTCGTATAACTTAACAATATCTTAAGAATGTTGTTTTAAAACTTTATGATACTTATCCAAACATATTTCCAAACATTCCACTATCTCCAGACTTACGATTTTCTAGTTTATCCATCATATTTTCTGTATATTCAATTATTTCTGTTGCATGAAGAACATCTGCGATGTGCTTACATACAAAAGGTTTTTCATTCA
>Ga0213866_10002972_pt1 | contig 11673 bp, 18 predicted proteins | sample PICome_11_FD_160079 | JGI IMG/M metagenome (GOLD analysis project Ga0213866, IMG submission 160079) | Coastal seawater microbial communities near Pivers Island, North Carolina, United States - PICO284 | ecosystem: Environmental > Aquatic > Marine > Coastal | place: USA: North Carolina... | reverse complement strand
CTATTCGTGGCAGGATTGGCAATCAAAGGGGATACGGATTACAACTTACAATTAATAATACAAGTGGCAGACCTCGGTTTAGGGCTTTGGAAGTTCAAGGTGGTTTAGCTATGCGATCAAATAAGAAAGCAGTATAATGGCAATTTTAAATAAAGGACAAACATTCTCTGACGGAGAGCAAGTAACATCAGCAAAACTAAACACGGCTGTGGATGGAGCTACGTTTGCATCTGGAGCAGTAGACGATGTAAGCACACAGTTGTCTGGTGGTGCTATTATTGTAAAGGATGGTGGTGTAGGTGAGCAAAAATTGGGAGATGGTAGCGTTACGTTGCAAAAATTAGCAACTGCCGTTAAAGACGCACTTTATCCAGTTGGCTCAATATATACTAATGCAACCAATTCAACTAATCCCGCTACCTTAATTGGCTTTGGTACTTGGGTAGCTTTTGGGGCTGGTAAGGTTCCTGTTGGTATAGATTCTGGTGACGCAGATTTTGATACAGCCGAAGGAACTGGTGGAGCAAAAACACATACACTTACAGAATCGGAAATTCCATCCCACACACACACTTTATCTATTCAAGGGATTTATCAAATTTTCGGTGGAGGTGGAGGATATAGAACTAGATATGAACCGGGTGGAACTACTACAACCGCATCAACAGGCGGTGGACAAGCGCACAACAATCTCCAACCCTACGTCGTGGTCTATATGTGGAAGCGAACTGCTTAATGAACAAACTACTACACAGTTCAAACCTAGCATTAACTAGCGGCAATCAGACAGAGCTAGTGACGTTCGTTAACTCAGTAGTAGACTTCATTATGGCTAACGAGAACGGCAGGGTTTTTCTTAACTGGGATCGCAATGCTTTGATGCAAGCAGTAGCTTACAATATGGCTAAAGGTACATTCCTATACAAGACTGTAAACAAAAAGATTGATGGGTTATTTATGTGGTATCGTTGCAATGATGGCGATGAACACGATCCTTGGATGGAGGACAATCCCCAAGGAGATTCGATATACTTATCCATACTATTTGCCAATAGCCGACAAACTTTAAAAAGTATGGTATTATCATTTATAAATGCAGAACCAGACGTTCTTATTAAAAAACTTTTCGGATTTAGATACAATAACAACAAGTCACCAGATCATCGCATAAGCTATGATTTAAGACTGTTCAACAAATTACTTAAAATAAAGGATTAATATGGGTTTCCTACGACCAAAGGCACAAGCAGCACCACCTCCAGTAGACCCTGGTGAGTCAATGGGTGAATACTTGTTTGGGCAAGGCTTCAAAAACTATCAAGGTGTAACCGATCCAGAGTTACAAGAGCGGTTGATTAGTGCAGAAGAAACTTATCGACCTCGGTATGCTGCATTAGAACTTCAAGACATTGCAACGGCAGCTAGGGGTGGGTATGGACAGCCCGGCCTATTCGATCTACTAGAAGAACAATCACAGCGAGCTGGTGAACTTCAACGATCCGAAGCAGAAAAGCAACGTGCAGCAGACGTAGGAGCATTAGAAGAATATGCCCCACAAGTTGTAGAAGCTTATCGACAAGCAGACCCACGTAGCGCAAAGCTCGCTGATCTAGCACAACAGCAGGCAGAAACTCTTTACGCTGAGGGTGAGGGTGAACTATCACCTGAACGCCGTAGAGTTGCTGAGCAGGCTGCTAGAGAGACAGCAATGCAACAAGGACGTATCGGAGATCAAAGCTTAATGGCTGGTGAGCTGTTAGGTCGTGAGCGATTCCGTAGTGGCTTGCGTCAGGAGGCTAGGCAAGCTGGAGCACAAGCGTTCGGGATGCAGCGAGGAATGGCTGGTGATGTAGGTATGACATTGCTGGGACGACCAACTCAGTCGATTGGATTGGGTGGACAACTTCTTGGACAATCTCAAGGATTAGCAGCAGGGCCAATGGGGCCACAGTTGTTTGATCCTAATGTGGGTATTAACATGGCACTTCAACAGCGAGGCCAAGATATGAGTCTAATGGGAGCTAACGCACAAGCTAGGGCTTCTAGTCAAGCTGGAATGATGGGAGCAATGGGAGCACTTGGGAGTGCAGGTATTGCTGCGTTACCTTTTTGCTGGGTAGCTCGTGAAGTTTACGGATCGCATAATCCACAATGGCTATTATTTAGGCAGTGGATGCTTAATGATTCTCCTAACTGGTTTTTTGACTTGTATGTTAAGTATGGAGAGAAGTTTGCTAAGTTTATTTCCAATAAGCCAAAACTAAAATCAATCATCCGTAAGTGGATGGATACAAAGATTAAATAATTATGGCATTTCAATCAGGAACACAGATACGACCAGAACTAGCTAACGCTGACCTTAGTGGATTTCAGAGGGCTGCTGAGATCAACGCACAGATGCTTGCTCAACTTGGACAGGATATTGGTGAAGGAATCCAGAGCTATCAAAAGAATAAACAAATTACTTCTTCGTCTTTAGCTCAAATTGAAGGCATTACTGCTGCGAATCCAGATGCTTATGCTGTATTAAAGCAAGCTGGTGGAGATATTGCAAAATCAATCAAGAACATTGAAGAAGGCAACTACAAGCAAAAAGACACTTTATCCGTATTAGGGGCGCTTGGTACTTTTGTTAGTGAAAAAGATCGTCAACGGCAAATTAACTTAGAAGAATTAGAAGCTCAACGCAAACAGCAACAGATAGATCAAAGTGCAGCTTCATTCTCTGGCCAACAAGAAGCTCAGGAGTTAAGTAACCAAATGACCCAAGCTCAATTAAATGCTATGGGGCAACCACCTCAACCGAAGCCTACTGCTGCCATATTAAATTACAAAGCATTAAGGGAGATGAACGTGCCACATAAAGAGGCAATAGATCGGTCATTTAAGTCTGGTGGGCCACAAACAGTAGTTAATGTTGGAGACAAGGGGCCAGAAGAAACATCCACACAAAAAAGAACAGGTGTAAAATTAGCTGACGAACTAGTTGCCCCTTGGCTAAGCGCAGGGAGAGATCTAGCAATAGGTAATCTATCTAAAATAAATGAGGTTGTAACTGGGCTACAATCTGGAGCTATTGACACTAGGACGGTTACTGATTTCGCCCCTTCTTTAATAAGGGACACTGCTAGGTCATTAGTAAATCCAAGTGGACAAAATGCAGTAGACACTATCAGGGATGTCGTTTTCCAGAACTTAAAAAATATATTAGGTGGAGCATTTTCAGCAAAAGAAGCAGAAGAGTTGGTAAGTGCAAGTTATAATCCAATGTTAGATGAGGCAACTAATTTGGATAGATTAATGAGAACAAGTGATTTGATGTTAAAGATGATTGAATCTAAAGATGCTTTAGTTTCTCACCTGAATAGCGGCGGTAAAATGGGCGATTATGATGGAATTAAACCATTTGATGTTTATAGTGCTGGTAAGCAAAACTTATTTGATATGTATGGATTAAACGAGCAAGAAAGCGACATAGATAAGTCAGTTCAAAGTATTCGTAAAAAATACCAAAAATAATGGATATTTCAAAAAAAGAGTTAGGCGAGCTAATCATTAAAGCGGATGCTGCTGGTAATGCCGATGACGTTAAAACTTTACTTAAAGCCTATGACGTAAAGACCCAAGAAAGAAAAAACGCATTGCTTAATGTAGCAAGAAAACCACCTCGGCGTGGAAGAAAAACTGGCGAGCAAGCTGCCAAGAGGGATAAATACTCTAGCGAAGCATGGTACTCAGAAAGAATACCAAAGGCTTTAGGTGTACCCCAAGATCAATTTGAGTACGAGAAGGGGTTGCCAGCAAGCAAGCGTTTAACTTATAGTGTTTTGTCTGACATGAGTGCTCGTAGAGCTTACTTAAACAATGAGTATGGGGCTGAGAATGTAAAAGCATTAAATGTTGGCGGTGATCCATCATTGCTTTACAAGGAGCCAAGCACGAATAAATGGCGAATGGCCGACTCAATGACTTTTGAGTTAGCTGATTTTACGGCTGATCTTGCTGGTGAGGGAATACCAACTGCACTAGGGGTTGCTTCTGGACTTGCAACTACAATTCTTACATCTCCAGCAGGATTACTTTCGGCTGGAACAGGGCCATTTTTAGCAGGCGCAGCGGTAGGCTCTACAGTTGAAGCCGCAGCTAAAACAGCAATGGAAACATTTGTTCGCTCGGCCAATGATATACCTACCGAAATAGATAAGATTGGAATTAGAAACGCTAAGGAAGCTGCACTAAACGCAGCTATTGATGTTGCTACATTTAAGACTGGCAGACTTGTCAAGGCATTTGTTGGGCAAAAAGGAGCTGGATTAGCTGCTCAAGAAATCGAGGAACTATCGAAGCTATCTGGCATAGAAATGCCTACCTTCCTAAAGCAGGGAGAAGAGCAGATTGCTAATGCTCAAAGAATAGCAAGCAAATTCCCAAATAGCACAGTAGCTAAATTCTATGAAGATACTCGAAGTGCAATCGGCAATCTCGTAGAGACTGAGGTACATGGCGGCACTCAACTCAAAGATGAAATTATTGAAGCCGTAAACAGGAAGTCATATAAAAATATGACTGATATGTACACTAGTGACATCATAAAGATTGAGGATAGCTTAAAAGAATTGTCTGAAAGTAAAGATATAATTGGTAAGTCTATTCAAAAGCCAGTAAGACAAGACATAAAGAAAAAGTTTAAGGAGCTGTCAGATCAAGACCTCAAAAACCGCTTAAAAAACATTCAGCTAAAAACTCCAATTAGCGTAGAAAAGCAAGGTAAGGTTTTTCAAGTCATATTAGCAGATAAATATGTTGAAGAGCAAGCTAAACTTCGCAAGCTTTACAATGAAGCATATAGTGAACTAGAGGATACATATATTGATGTGTCGGAGCTAAGGAGCATTTTTTCTAAATCAAAGAATAAAGCTATACTGAGTGAGGATAGCGATGTTATATCCGTACTATCTCCAACTGGATTGAGTGCATCTGGGCAAGCAGAAAAGGCATTATCTGGATTAAAGCCTAAGTATGATCCTATGATGAATTTAACTGAGTACCCTAAGATTGGATTTAGGCAATTAAATGAGTTGCTTAGAAAGGTCAGAGAAAAATCTGGATTTTCCGCTACTGGAACAAATGTAAGCCAAGATTCATACAAAAGTTTAGCTAATGATTTATCTAAGTTAAGGGATGAGGTACTTAAGCAATCCCCTAAGGGTCGTGAGTTATTTAAAGCGGCAGAAGATAAATTTAAGGCTATAGATTTACAGTTCCAAGAGTCGGACATTGCAAAAGCAATAGAAGCAAAAGCTGGACAAAATTACAGTGAAGCTATTGCTGCTAGGGTCGAAGGTAAGAGAATAAAACTACCTGAGTTAAAAAAAGGTGGAACTGAGGTTGCATCTAGCATTCTTCAAAGTCCCCAAAAAGTAAAAAATTTCCTTAATCTTGCTGGAAATACATGGGAAAATAAAAAAATACTAAGAGATATATTCTTGCAAGAAAAAGGATTAGTTGCGGGAACAATAGATAAAAAAGCATTAAACTTTTCTAGCAAAGAAAGGGATCTGGTCGAAATTCTTTGGGGTGAAAAAAACTGGAAAAGAAAGATGGCTACATTTGATAAGCTCAAAAAAGAAGCAGACTCCCAAAGTGACTACATCGAAGGTCTAACCAACGAGACGTACAACAGGTTAATGATTGAGAGTGAAGAAAAGGCTCAGAATGAAATTCAAAAAATAGCAATACAAGAAGTCAGGGAAAAGAAAGAATTAAACAATCTCAATAAAAACGTTATGGTTAAGATGATGGCTCAAGGTAAAGTTCCATTGCCAGAAAATCAAATAACTATGGATTCTTTTTCTGGGGCATTACTAAAAAGCAATCCTTCCGACTTAAAGGGATTTATGGGGCAATTAAATAATAACCCAATTCAGAAAGAAGCGTTTAAGCAATCTATTCTAGGAAACTTGGTAAATAAGGCTGGCAGGAACAGTGACGCTTCGCAAATTGGCAGAGATAACTACAGATTGTGGAATTTTGAGAGCATGAGTAGTTTAATTGATGAATACGAAAACTCATTAAATATAATCTTTGGGAAGGAATCGGTAGATAAAATTAAAGTATATAACAATGCTGCAAAAAGGTTTTCTAAACAAAAACTAGAGCCTCGCGGCAGGGCTAGTGCTGCTGGCTCTATGGCGGGTAGGGTCAGCTTATTTATTAGTGACGTAGGTGGAGCTTTCAAGGATCGCTTCTCTAAGCTTTTACTGGCTTCTCATTTAAAAAGCCCAATCCCGTTACAAAAGATTAAAAGCAGGGCTGAATACGAGCAATTTATGGAAAAGTCTATTCGCAATATATTCATTGGATCAAATGGCATCCAAATGTTAATGCAAGAAGCTGATGCCGATCCTGAGTTCCGTAAAGAACTTACTCGAATGTACGCTGAGGTATTTAGCCAATAAACAAAAAAGCCAGCCCCAATTAAGAGACCGACTTTGTGATAGAAGCGAACTTCCATCGACTCCAAAAAATTGCTTCTTAAGGCAATATTTATGTTTAGCTGGAAACTCACATAAACACACTTAACACTACTTGTCAAGCTCTTTTTTTACATATCCTTCATACTTTTCAATATCTATGTTTAGATGCTTTAGGATAAAGTCTATTTGTTTTTGTTGATCTTGTAGTTTGTCTTTTACTTCTTGTAACTCAACTTTTATTCCAATGGGGTTACTGCTAATGTGGCTGTGATTGTAACGTTTGGAATAAATAAACCCCTCTTCATCTAACAGATTTCTTAGTTCTTTGTCTTTCATTATACTGGTTGGTATAGTCTTGATATTAGTCCGTGAATGTAGTGATACTGGAATCCAGTAATAGCCTTCTGGCTACCAATAAATCCATTACTTGCGTGCCAAGCATCCGTAGCTGTAAGAGCAGGTAGGTACTCTACAAGTAGTCCATGATTCTCTACCCATCCACCTTGGTTATCGGTAGTCACAATACTCTTAGCATTCTTAGCTCGCTTGTGATGCAAGTGTCCCATCTTTAGGTGACGATTCCTAGTGATGCCCCAAAGATGAGCAAGTTCGGTAGATACAATCCCTTGCCATTTATTCATAGGTACTCCATCGCCATGAGTCCAGACTAGCAAGTTGCTACCATATACAAAGTGCTTGCGAGCTGATCGTTGATTGAGTACACTAACATTTTCATTGCCCATATAAGCGTACTCTAGTAGCTTAGAAAGCCACACTTCAGAGTGCCATGAGTGGTTACCCTCCAAGACAACTACACGCACCTTCTTAGCCACCTGAGCTGCCATACCAACGACATCAAAGCAAGCAGCAATAGCCTTTTCTACTACTAAGTGATACCTTGAATCTACATCTAAGGCATTATTGTTTTGCTCTGTGCGATTATTGCGAGTGTCTGAGTGTAGCATATCACCACCAAAGGTCAAAATCAGTTCCTCTGGGTTACCCATCCGAGCTAGCAGCGATGCCGTAGTGTCAAACATTCTTTGAACAGCAAGATCTGTGTTGTAGTCTTCGGATAGAGTCTCACCTTCCTCAGCGTACATCCCAATATGAGCATCATAAATACAAATCTCAGACAGGATCTCTTTGTCAAACTTAGTTACTTTGCATTTAGGTAGCTTGATCTTACCCTTGACTCGCTGACATAAACTGTCAACGAAGTCACTCATAGCCTGTGCTTGTGGAGCTAGACGCTTCCACTCTTGCACAACTTCACCGTCCTTGTTATACTGAACAGTAGTCTTAGATAAACTCAAATGCTCTGGAGTAACGGCTGGAGATAACCAAGGTGCTTTACCTTTCTTTTCTATTCGTCTTAGGCATTGTCGAATGTTAGATTCATTGCAACCAATTATCTTTGCTACTTTGGCTTTACTGCCATGCTCTAGGTATAGGTCTAGTACCTCTTGCTGTGTATCTGTAAGTTTCATAATTTCATAAGTCAAAAAATAACATTATAGTTAACGAGTAAATAAAATTAGCGGACGAACCACCCATTTTTCAAATTTGCAAGTTATGACTCCAAGCCATACTCCAGCACAGAATCCAGATACAAAAACCCAAAGCTAATGTCATAACCGCAAGTGAATACATTAGCAATGCAAAAATTCCCAGAATTTCAGCGTAGTCATACTTGTTGGCATCCCATAGGGGGTCGATTTTGTTAACCCAACGATTGAGACAACGCCATATTGCGTTACCTTTGCTGTTCCAAGGTTTTCTCATAGCGTGTCTCATCTATTTGTTATCAGTCCTTGACTTATACCCCATCGAACTAGCTTGCGAGCTTCATAGTAGAAGTTATCTACAATACCCTTGTACTCGCTTGGTATCTGCAATACATCTACACCTTGGTTCTTATCCAGCTCTTTGCTCTTTGCTACTACATCTTTATATGCCTCAATAAAATCTTTCATAATTAATACCTATTCTGTCTAGTCTCTAACTCGAAGTCAATATATTTCTTAGCTTTCTTTAAGTCCTCGATAGAGTCACCTTTAAGACCAGCTCTCCAAATATACTTGATCGCATTGCCTAAACAAAAGTTCATGTGTCTTGTTATGTCGATACACTCCACACCGCTTGGATGTGAAGTATAGTGTGACGGTTGATTTACGTTATCCATTAAAATGGTGGCTCTTCATCTAGCACATCATCCTGATCGTCAGATTGGTTGCTGCCATTCGATTGCCCAAAAACTTTCCAAGCATCTAGGTTTGTATAATACTTGCCCTTGTACTCATTGCATTTAATGTTAAAACTGACATCCACCTCGGAGCCAACTTGATTGTACTTCAAGAAGTTGTCTAGCTTCTCTGGCTTACTTGCTCCTGCAAATAAATCAAAAGCAAACACTTGCTCCTGATCGTTGTATCCCTCATTATTCTTAATGACGAATTGCACCTTGCGAGAGCCAGAAGAAAACTCCTGAACCTCACCAATCTTTACGATTTCACCTGATATTGTATCACTCATATTATTTATTTTTTTTATTTAGATTTGTAGTAAAAAAGAAAGTATTGTTCATCTGTTGAGGTTAGTACCTTACCAATATCTCCCCTACTAAATATAGTTGATGTTTGTAAGCCAGCAATATAAATGGGTTGCTTTTTTCCAACTAAGTCTAAAGCATCTTTATATGTTTTAAGATCTTCCCTAGTGTAGTATTCTGTTCTACCTGAATCTATGGCATTACGTTTCACTTTTAATTATTTACTGTTCTAATTCTTTCTTTCTGGTTTCCTTAAATCCAAGTACATCTTCATTCTTTTTGTTTTCCTTAGACACCTTATTCCAAGCACCTACCAACTTACTAAAGTCCTCAGCAGCAGCTAGCAATTCGATAGCTTCTGTCTTAGTTTGCTTAGGTTCTGGCTTAGGCTCTGGAGCTTTCTTTTGCTTAGATGGTGGAGGTGCAATATCGTTAGAATGAGTTGTATCTGTGTCATCAATCTTACCAACGGGAGTTAAGAATGTGTACAATAAAGCGTTCTTTAATGCGTAAGTTGTAGCTTTTCCTGCACCTTTGTCCTGTGGATCAACCCCATGCCCGTATCCAGCAATCTGTATGTACTGTCCACTGGTATGAGCAAGGATGTACTCACAGTTGACCTCAGTAAAAACACTTTGCTTTTGAATTTTATTTTTATTGTAGTCTAGTGCTTCAAACCTATCAACACGTACAGTTGGTGTCACTTTTACTGGCATCATGACTAATCCGTTTTCAGATAGAGCACTATTAAATGCTTCTTTTACGTCTTGGTCTTTGGTTCCATCGTAAGCAGATCGACCTGTACCTACCTTACTATTCTTTTCCATGCCCCGAACTTGAGACATTACCTTTGTTACAGCTTCTACTAGCTCTGCTATGTTATCTGATTTATTCATTTCATTCCTTCCATAATTACCACCTTAACCCTTGGATTTTTTCTATCTATTTCGTCTCCATAAAAATGAGTTGATTCAATAAAATTATCATTATCATCTTTAATACATCCTAGTTCTACCAATGCGTCAAGAAAAAACTTCTCCTGAATACACAAAACATTTGATCTATCTGAGATTCGCTTAGAGCCTTTATAGTAAGTAAATGCTAGCGCTAACCTTGGCTCAAGAATCAAGCCCCTTACAAGTGGCTCTACGGCTTGGCAATAAGCCTTCTTGACTTGGTTAGATACAATGTAACTCCAGTTGCGATAATTATTAAGATTAATGATCATCTTCTTGTCTGGCATTGTTTTCCTTGGAAGGTAAACTGCTAAGGGTAAATTAATCTTGTGCATCTTTTGTTTGCTTCTTAGCGTTTTGTCTTTCTCGTTTACTCTGGCATCTTTTCCTCCATTTAAGATGCTTCCACCATTCTACTTTTTTGACGTACCAGCTTCTAGGCATCCTTTACGAAAGTTCCATTCTCCATCTTTCCCTTACGATCTTTAATTTGATTGTAAGCATAAGCTAAACATTCTGTATGACTTAAGCCAAACATATCAGCTAAGATTATGAGAACAACTGTCATATCTCCAATACCATCAACAATCCCATCACCATCTTCATTAAAAATCGCATCAGACAGTTCAAAAAACTCTTCTTGTAGTTTTAATAGTTGTCCTTTTGGAGTTCCACTTTCTAATATACCTTTTTCTTTTGCCCAATCTAGTATTAATTTTTCCATATTATTTACTTTCCTCTAATTTGTTTTATTGTTTTTATTAGTTTGTTTTTATAGAAAAGAACCAGTTTTGTTACTTCCAATTTCCATGTGAAACTCCTTAATTGCTAACATTAAATCATCAACAGATTTGTCGCTAGACCAAAATAATTCAGCTCCACCTTCGTCTTTGTATATTGTCCATCGCTTCAAATCGTCGTCAAAATAATACTCAAAGTCGTAAGAGTCTGCTATAAATTTCAGAATATAAGAAATATCTGTTTCCATATTATTCACTTTCTTCTAATTTGTTTAATTGTTTTTGCAGTACCCTAGCATTAGACAGCCAGCATTTACGATCATCAGCCAGTGACTTTATCCTAGCGCAGTTACGAAAGTCGTCATCATAACTTGCATCCGTTGCATCTGGATAAGCTTCCTTCCAGACTTTATTTAAAGTATCTATGATTTCTTTACTCATTCTACCAAATCATCCAGCCAATCTTCCTTTAGCGAGAAATGGTCTTTCATACTTTCCATTCTCTCCCGATCATCCTTCAATGTCTTATCGCGCCAAGGCTTCCAATCAGGGAAAACCTTTTGAAATTGTTTAATAGAATCTCGTACAGTCGATGGAGCGTAAGTTTGTCGTCCATGAGCATATCGAATAGCCATCCAAATGACCTCCGTATAAGCTTCTTTTAATATGTCTAGGTCTTTACTCATCTATAACTTCTCCTACATCTACTCCATAGTTTTTTGGTAAATAATCACTCCAATCATCAAACGTAAGCTTACACCAGCAAGCTAGGTCATCCCTTGCAATGCTTTCCTCGTGGCTTAGGTTGTCATGTAGGTGTCTGAAGCAGTCCTTTAATTCTGTTAAAGCGCTTTGGAATCTCTCTGATTTGTGTACATTCATTTTATTTCCCCATCTTTAGCAAGCTCATCCATTCGTTGCATATATTTTTCTATCTTGTCACACTCTCT
>Ga0213866_10002970_pt1 | contig 11681 bp, 11 predicted proteins | sample PICome_11_FD_160079 | JGI IMG/M metagenome (GOLD analysis project Ga0213866, IMG submission 160079) | Coastal seawater microbial communities near Pivers Island, North Carolina, United States - PICO284 | ecosystem: Environmental > Aquatic > Marine > Coastal | place: USA: North Carolina... | reverse complement strand
GCAGCGGACGCCTGATAAGGTGCTTCCGATTTGGTCAAAATGAGGGCGGATGATGAAATTTCGACAAGATATTTCAAACCGTCTTAGAATGACCCTGAGCCATCTTATCGGCTCGCGAATAGCCGGCCGGATTTTACTCTCTAATCTGGCCGGCTTGGCGATCCTGCTGCTTGGCGCGATGATCCTTAACGAGATGCGGGCCTCCTTCGTTATTTCGAAGAAGCAGGATCTTGTTGGTCAGGCCGGGCTGATCTCTAATATTATCGCCGACGCCGCAACGTTTGGTCAGCCCGAACCACGGCTGGATGAAGCGCTTGGCCGTGACACGCTCGAAGCCTTGTCGCTTCCGGTTTCGCTGCGCGGCAAGATTTACGCTGCGGATGGCAGGCTCATCGGTGATAGCTATTTTCTGTCCGACAGGGTGGTGGTTGATAATCTACCGCCCCTGAGCTCGCCGGCGTTTTTTTCCCGTCAGGTCAAAGCCTTGTCGGAATGGTCCGTTGGCTTGCTGAATGTTCTGGTCGAGGCAGGCAGCGGGAGTTCGGTAAGGACGCAGACCTTTGATCAGGAATTTGCCGAAGCCTTGCGCGGTAAAATAGCGGCAAGCCAGAGGTTTAACGAACGCGGACAGCGAATTATATCCGTATCGGTGCCGATACAGCGCGTATCAGCTGTGATTGGTGTGCTGACGCTCGAGGCGAATGATATTGAAGCTCTGACCAGAGCCGATCGAGCCGCCTTGATTCCGTTCATTGCCGTGGCCATTCTGGTCGCGCTGATTATGGCGGCCTTCCTGGCTTTGAGTATCGCTGAACCCCTTAACCGGCTGGCAGCCGATGCCGATGATATCACGATCGGCAAGACAAAAAGTCTGGAACTGACCCGGCTCACCCAGCGCAATGACGAGATTGGTCAATTGGCGCAATCGGTGGAAGCAATGACTAGCGCATTATTTGATCGGATCGCGGCTAATGAAACCTTTGCGGCAGATGTCGCGCATGAGTTGAAAAACCCTCTGACATCGATCCGCTCGGCCGTGGAGACTGCCGGTCTTGTGCAGGACGACATGCAGGCACAGGAAAAGTTGCGGCTGGTTATCGCCAAAGATGTTCAGCGCCTCGACCGGTTGATTACCGATATCTCGAATGCGTCCCGTCTTGAGGCCGAAATGACGCGGGCAGCGACTGAGCAGGTCGATCTGGTGCGATTTATAAAAGATATCGTTACGGCCTATGATGGCATCGAGAATGATCGCAACGTCAAACTTCAATTTGTTGACGAAACTACGCATGGCGTCCTCTGGACCAATATTCAGGATGGACCGCTCGGTCAGGTGTTACGAAACCTGATCGATAATGCGCGTTCATTCTCGCCGTCCGACGGGCAAGTTATTGTCAGTCTTGGCGACGGTGGTGACGAGACTGCAAAAACAGCCCGGATAAGCGTCGAGGATCGCGGGCCCGGCATCCCTGAAGACAAGCTGACAAAGATTTTTGACCGGTTCTATACTGACCGCCCGTCGGGAACCGCATTTGGTCGCAATTCCGGGCTTGGTTTGTCAATCGTGAAGCAGATTGTGGCGAATTTTATGGGGCGCGTCGAGGCAGTCAACCGGGACGGTGGCGGGGCAAGATTTATTGTCGAATTACCGATTCAATAAATAGTTACCCCCGAGGAAACAGACTTGACGTTCTATTCAAGTCAGGCACCATTTATAATCTCGTCTGCGGAAGGTTTGTAATGATTGGGATTGTTGTCGTCACACATGGTGGTCTGGCGCAGGAGCTTGTGAGAGCGACCGAACATGTTGTCGGACCGCAGCAATATTTTGATGCTGTCTGCATTGAAGTCGAAGACGATATTGACCAGCGGCGTACCGAGATCCGGAATATGGTCAGTGCGGCCAATCAAGGGAGCGGTGTGATTATCCTGACAGATATGTTTGGTGGCACGCCCTCAAATCTGGCACTGGCGAATCTTGCGCCGGGCAAAGTCGATGTAATTGGCGGGGTCAATCTGCCGATGCTGATACATCTGCTTCAAATCCGGACGGAAGTATCTCTGCAGGAGGCCGCCGTCGAAACCTGCGCGGCGGGGCAACGCTATATTCGGCTGGGCTCTGAGGTAATGAGTCGGTCGAAATGAGCGAGATGATTCAGCGCTCGGTAACGATTATCAATGAAAAAGGCTTGCATGCCCGGGCATCTGCAAAGCTTGCAAAGCTGGCTCTAACCTTGCCGGCAACCGTAAATTTAAGCCATGCTGGCGAAACAGCTGACGCCCGATCGATTATGGATCTGCTCTGTCTGGGGGCAAGTTGCGGCGATGCCGTGGCCTTAAGTGCCGAGGGTGACGGTGCGAGCGAAGCGCTGGAGTCGGTGCTGGAGCTGTTTATGACGGGCTTTGGCGAACTTGACGATCAGGCTTGAACGCGAAGGTCTAGAGGACGAGTGGCGCCAGCCATAGCCCGATCGCAGAAATCACCATAATTGCGAGCAAATTAATGCGGAGACCATGGCTCATCATTTGGCCTATACTGACCTGGCCGGTGGCATAGATGATGGCATTCGGAGCCGTCGCGACGGGCAGCATAAAGGCACAACTGGCGGCGACGGCAGCTGGCGCTAGTAAACTGGCGTGCGGGGCGTCAATTGCTGTCGCCAGGGTGCCGAGTATCGGCGCGAGCGTTGTCATCGTCGCGACATTACTGGTCAATTCAGTCAGGAATATGACGAGGAAGACAATCGTCAGAACAAAGACCACCATTGGCAAAACGCTCAATATGCCCAATTGCAAACCGATCCATTCCGACAGACCGGTTTGACGTATCGAATTACCAAGCGCGATGCCGCCACCAAACAATATCAGGACACCCCAGGGAATGCGTTCGGCTTCCTGCCAGGTCAGCAAGGCGCGCCCGGATTGTTGACCGGACGGAATAATAAAGGCCGCAATGGCACCGCCGACAGCGATCATCATATCGATCTGCGCGCCGCTATAGGTTGCCAGAACCGACCAGCCGGCAGCATCTGCCCAGTTTACCAGCCAGATCCGGTTGACCCAGAGAAAGGCGACAGTGCCAAATAGAATGGCGACTCTGGCTTCGGCTGTTGTCATGCGGCCGAGATTGTCGCGTTCGGTCTCGATAGCGGTGCGAATGCCAGGGCCATCGGCCATGCGTCCGATGTTCCGGCTGACACCCCACCATGCCGCCGGAAGCAGCAGACAGACAGCCGGAATACCAAATGCCATCCATTGCGGGAAGCCGATCGAGCTGCCGGTTTCCCTGTAAAGCCAGTCAATGGCGATCAGATTTGTCGGCGTTCCGATCGGGGTACCGACGCCACCGATTGAAGCAGCGTAACAGATGCCGAGAAGCAGGGCTGTAATGAAGCGACCTGTATCGTCGCGCAAGGCCGCAGCTGCAGACATTGCGATCGGCACCATCATCAGGGTTGTTGCGGTATTTGAGATCCACATTGAAAGCACGGCCGTGGCAATCATGAAGCCAGCAATGAGCGCACGTGGGGAGGTCCCGATCCGGACAACAATGGCCAGCGCAATACGTTTGTGCAGGTCCCATCTCTCAATGCCCAGCGCGATGAGGAAACCACCAAATAGCAGCAGCACGATATGATGGGCATATCCGCTTGCAACCTCTTTTGGGCTGGCGACGTCAAACAATGGCAGGATAATGATCGGCAGCAGTGAGGTCACGGGAATCGGTACCGCTTCGGTAGCCCACCAGATGGCCATCCAGATCAGCAGGGCGCCGGTCGCCCATGCCGGTACGGTGAGCCCGTCGGGTGGCCCCAGCAGCATCAAAATGCCGGCGAGCGCTGGCCCTAGAAACAGGCAGGTGCGCTTGATGATGCTCTGAGCAGATCCCATAATCCTATGGACGTGCAATCCTTAACCCTGTCAATATCTGACGTCTGGCCAGCTGTCCCAGCCCCCGATGTGTGCCGCGTTACCGATCGCGGCTAGGGTTTGCTATTAAGAACGATATCGTTGCGGTGAACGATAGCAGGACGTCCGCGATAGCCCAATATGTCGGCCATGGCGTCAGACTGAAGTCCGGCAATCGACTGAATGTCCGTGGTTCCATAGGCGGTGAGCCCTTTGCCGATTACCTGGCCATTCGGTAAACCGATTTCGACGGCTGCGCCCCGTTCGAAGTGTCCTTCGACATCAATCACGCCAACGGCTAACAGGCTGGCGCCGCTGTGCAGGGCGTGCGCTGCACCAGCGTCAATGATCAATTTCCCTTCCGGGGAGAGATGACCACTCAGCCAGGCCTGCCGGGCTGTTTCGGGCGTTGTAGGCGGAACAATCCAGGTCGCTTTTTCCGGGCCGGACAGGGCCATTAGCGGGTGTGTTCGATTGCCGATGGTAATTGCCGTTCGGCAACCGGCTGTCCAGGCGATCCTGGCCGCCGCCAGTTTTGTTACCATGCCGCCTGACCCGACGCCGGCTGTTGCATTGCGCCCGCCGGCCATCTGATCATACTCGGCCGAGAGATTGTCGATGAATGGAATATGGCGGGCGTCTGGGTCACGCCGGGGATCGGCGGTATATAGCCCGTCAATATCCGATAATAATATCAGTAGATCTGCGCCGACCATTTGGGCAACCCGCGCGGCCAGCCGGTCATTATCACCATAGCGCAACTCATCGGTCGCAACCGAGTCATTTTCATTGATCACCGGAACCATTTTAGCGGTCAGTAAGGCGTCCAGTGTTGCTCTCGCATTTAACCAGCGCCGCCGGTTTTCTGTTTCGTCAATGGTCAGCAGGACCTGTGCGACACCACGCTTATGGCTGGCAAAGGCATCACCGAGTGCAGCCATTAAAAGAGGCTGTCCCACCGCTGCGGAAGCTTGTTTTTCTTCGAGTTTTTTTAAATTCCCAGAGCCAAACTGGCGTCGGCCCAGGGCGACGGCGCCCGATGAGACAAGCACAATTTCCTGACCACGCTGGATGCAGGCTTCGATATCCGCGGCAAGTAATTCGAGCCAGTCATGGCGTGGTTTGTCGCCCTCGGCGACAAGCGCCGACCCGATCTTGACGACCAGCCGTTTGCTCTTGGCAAAATCGTGATTGGTCATAGGCTCGGGGCCCAAGGCTGATCATCGGTATCGTCTTGCTTGGGGCGGGCCTGCTCGAGGCGTTCGGCCAGCTGGCCAAGGGCAGGGGTGACGCCTTGGCCGGTCACCGAGGATATGCGTAAGGGGCGCGTGCCGCAAACGGCTTCGACCTCCGCGGCCTGCTCATCGACCAGTTCCGCGTCAAGCACGTCGGTTTTGCTCATAGCAACAATTTCGGGAACTTGCGCCAGATTGGAGTCATAGGCTTCAAGTTCGGCGCGAATGGTCTTATACGCCCCGCCTGGATCATCCTGAGTCGAGTCAATCAGATGCAGTAAGACCTTGCAGCGTTCGACATGGCTTAAAAACCGATGTCCGAGACCGACGCCATCGGCGGCGCCTTCGACCAGTCCGGGAATGTCGGCCATAACAAACCGGGTGTTTGGTCCGAGGTCGACGATGCCGAGGCCGGGGTTTAGAGTTGTAAATGGATAATCGGCTATTTTTGGCTTGGCCGCGGTTGCGCGGCTGAGGAAGGTCGATTTTCCGGCATTTGGCAGACCGAGTAATCCGACATCTGCGATCAGTTTCAGCTGCAGCCAGACGGTGAATTCTTCGCCGGCCTCGCCGGGATTGGCGCGACGCGGGGCTTGGTTCGTCGCTGATTTGAACCGCAGATTGCCCCATCCGCCATTGCCGCCGCGTGCCAGCATGATCCTGTCGCCGACTTCTGTCAGGTCGGCAATCAGGGTTTCCTTGTCTTCCTCATATATCTGGGTGCCGACCGGCACTTTGAGGAGTTTATCTTCGCCGGTGCGGCCATGGCGTTGGCTGCCCATGCCATGAACGCCGCGCTCGCCGCGATGGTGCTGCTGATACCGGAAATCGATCAGCGTATTCAAGCCCTCAACCGCTTCGGCATAGACGTGGCCACCACGACCGCCATCCCCGCCATTCGGGCCGCCAAATTCGACATAGGCCTCTCGCCGGAACGACACGCAGCCATTTCCGCCGTCTCCGGCTTTGATATAGACTTTTGCTTGATCGAGAAATTTCATACTGGCCTTTACCCTGTGAGACTGAATTTGGCTAGGTCGTGGATGGTTGGGCGGGTGTGATGTCCGTTTTGTACCAGCGAACGAACCTTAAGCTCGATCGGGTTCCAAGACATAGGACATTGCGGGATGGTCACCACCACGCGCGACGCTGGACTGCTTCACCTGCCCGTTCGGTCTTAGCCCCAGTTTTTCAAGCACCCGCCCGGACGCCGGATTATCGAGGAAATGATTTGCGGTAATTGCGGCCACCGGATGGTTGTCGGCCAGCCAGTTGAGCAGAGCTGCTGCCGCTTCTGTTGCATAGCCATTTCCCCAAAATGCGGCGCCTAACCAGTAACCAAGCGTCCAGCGTCCGTTTCCTTCATGGCGCACACCGACCGTTCCGATGACGCCAGTCTCAGGCTTACAGACAAGGAGATTAAATCCAGTCTTATCCGCAAAATTTGTCCGGCAGGTATTGATCCAGACCATCGCATCCTGCGCTTTGTAATTCGCTGGAACGACAGCAAGATTGATGACAACTTCATGGTCTAGCAGGTCGGTCAGTCTGTCACTGTCGGCAAGCTCGGGCAGACGTAAATATAAGCGTTCGGTGTGTAATAATAACGACATGGCGTGGTCCTCGCATCAAGCGGGAGATAAACAAAAAGGGGAGACAGTGACCTGTCTCCCCTTTTTCAGGATTTATCTGGCCACTATGCAGCGGCCTTATCGAGCCGCTCTATTCTGCCGCTTCTGCGACTGGCGTGATCGAAACATATTTGCGATTGTTTGCCTTGCGGGTGAAGGCGACTTTGCCTTCGACCAGCGCAAACAGCGTATGGTCCTTGCCCATGCCGACGCCGCGTCCAGGATAGGTCTTTGTGCCACGCTGGCGAATAATGATATTACCCGGAATAACGTGCTCGCCGCCAAACTTTTTGACGCCGAGATATTTTGGGTTTGAATCGCGACCGTTCTTGGATGAGCCACCTGATTTTTTATGTGCCATACTAACGCTCTCCTATTTATCCAATCTGCCCGAACACCTTAGGCGTTCTTGGCAAGATCTCCAGCCTGTTTGATCCAGCCATCACGTTCGATCCGGCCAGCCATTTTTAATTCTGTTTCCAACTCGGTGATCTGAGCTGCATTGAGCCCAGAGATCTGCCAATAGTGGAAGATGCCCGCCGCATTGAGTTTTTTCTCGAATGCGGGTCCGACGCCGGTAATTTTCTTCAGATCATCGGCCTTGCCTTCAGCGGCAGAGAGACGGCCACGGTCGTCAGTGGTAGAGCCGGCAGCTTTCTTCGGCGCGGCCTTTTTCGGCGCGGCCTTCTTTGGTGCAGCCGTTTTCGGTGCAGCCGTTTTCGGTGCAGCTTCAGCTTCAGCTTTCGGCTTAGCGGCCTTCTTTGGTGCGGCCTTCGCCGCAGGCGTCGCAGCTTTTTTCTCAGCAGCTGGTGCTTTATCTTCTGCTGGCGCTTTCTTGGTAGCGGCTTTCTTTGCCGGAGCCTTCTTACCGTCAGCCAAGATCGATTCGATCAGGACCACGGTCTCGCTCTGGCGGTGCCCCCGCTTACGGCGATACGTGCTACGCTGCCGTTTCTTCATAATCGTTACTTTTGCGCCTTTGCGCTGTTCGGAGACCCGGGCAACAACGCTGGCACCCGACACAGTCGGCTCACCAATGGTGACTTTGCCTTCTGCACCAAGCATTAGCACATTATCGAATGTCACATCGTTGCCGGCCTCGGCATCGAGTTTCTCGACAATGATTTCATCTCCTTCGGCAACCTTATACTGTTTGCCACCTGTCTTAATGACCGCGAACATGGCGTTCGTCCTTCTTAGACCTGTAAATACACAACGACCGCCGCTTTGAAGCGCGACCAAGAAGCGGGGGGTAAACACGAAACTTGATCCTGTGTCAAACCCTAAACAAATGATTATGAGACCTTGCGCAGTTGGAAAAGCGCAGCTAGGTCGATGAGATGCGGAGAGGTGCCGGAGTGGCTGAACGGGACGGTCTCGAAAACCGTTGAGCTCGCAAGAGTTCCGAGGGTTCGAATCCCTCTCTCTCCGCCATTATCTTGGTATCGACGCAGCCTCGCACATCTGAATTTCATCGCGCTTTAGATTTCCGGATTAGGACTTTCAAACCATTTTTTGGATTATTGTCGGAAGACGCGGGTAGGAGATTATAGCGCTTTAGTTTAGGCGGCGCGCTGCCGGGCTAACGAATACGTTTCTTCACATTCAGTGCCAGACAGTTTTCATGTGTCGATCTCGGTGTAATGCCCCACGGGCGCAATCGTGCCAGCCGGCCAGACTGCTTTTACCGCGAACGGATTTTGAGTTGAATTTGCCTGTGGCGCAATGAAGGTTGTTACAATAAAGGTTTTGATACTGTTCACACAGGGTGGCGCATGATTTCAATAATCACTTGTTTCGAAAAGCCGATAGAGACGATCACCCTGGCTCTTTATCGAAGTCTGAAAAAGAATTTGACGGGATCGGCAGACTACAGGGTCTATGCGATTGCGCCACGGCCGGGATTTGAGCCCTCGGCTGATGCAATCAGCGCGGCGGAAGAGCTCGGCATTGTTTACGTGGCAGCGCCCCTTAATACGGAATTCAAATATTATCCGCTTCTAAACAAGGCTTATGCCTGTGAGTATGTCGCACGCCATTATGGTGGCGATGCCTATCTGTTTCTGGATAGCGACACTTTGTTTCTGAACAAGATGGATCTTACCATTCATGCCGCTTCCGAAATAGCTATTCGCCCAGTCGATTATCGGAATATCGGTATATCTGACTTTCGGGAACCGAACGGTCCTTTCTGGCAAAGCATGTATGATTTCTTGGCAATAAAGCCGAATAGAAAAGTTTTAACAGCGACAGGCCGCAGACCTATATTCGAGTATTTCAATAGTGGCTATGTCTATACTAGGAAGCCGGTTCTGTTCGAAATCTGGCTTAAATTGTGTTTGCACCTTATGAAAACGGGCCGCAGACCCGATCTTGGTATTTTTTTCGTGGAGCAATCAGCCCTCTCTGTTTCTATCTCCGCCTGTATTGAAACCTTATCAATATTGCCAGCTGACATTAATTATCCGATGCACGCACATGCAGATTTGCTGCCCGGGTTTAAGGTCGAAACGATTTCTACTATCCGGCACGTGCACTATCACAAGCTGTTTAACCCTTCAGAATATCGCAGGGAGCTGATCGGCAAGGCTGGCTTTGGTGATCGGCAGGGCGACGTTTTATCGTTTTTCAACCTGTCCTAGCAGCAATGCCGACGAGATCGGCCGGGCGACCTGATAGTGTGATCCAGCGCAGTCTGTTTTAACTCGACCAGATGTAGAACATTGTGCCGGCCCGGTATGTTATCGCGGCTGCCATTGCATGTCTTGGGGGGGTTTATTTCCTGCAGCGAGTAAACATAAACTGACGGCAGAAGGCGCGCCGCGTGGAATGAGCGCGCCAATTAGGGAGTAAAACATGCCGATCGATCTATATCTGGGGACGCACGAAACCAAAGGCGCCGCGTTTGAGGCGCGGGCAAAATGTCTAGCGGCAATTCTCAGGCAGCATGGTGTCGGCGAGGATGACTCCATTGGGGTGTTGTTACGCAATGACACGCTCTACATCGAAGTGATCGAGGCCTGTCGCTATGTCGGTGCCTATTATGTGCCTTTGAACTGGCATGCTGCACCGGCCGAGGTGCAACAAATATTGCAGGATGCGAATGCCAAATTGATGATTGGCCATAGCGATCTGACAAGAGCGATGACGCCGGCCGCCGGAATCGATCTGCCCGTGCTTGCGGCCGAAACACCGGCGGTTGTCCAGCAGGCTTATAATGTTGATCCGGCGATTGCCGAGGGGCAGGCCAATCTCGATGCGTTGATGGCTGCGGCAATGGCGATCGACACCGGGCCTTTAAGGTTTAGAGGCATGCTTGCCTATACGTCCGGCAGCACCGGCCGGCCGAAGGGTATCCGGCGTGAGGTTGATCCCGATTCGCCTGACACATTCGAAACTTATAAGGGCCTGGCTGCTGGTGTTTTACAGCTTACGCCCGGCGATAAATTCTATACCGCCGCGCCGCTTTATCATAGTGCGCCGAACGCCTTGTCCAGCTTCTGTATGGCGGCTGGCAATGTCGGTCTGTATATTGCCCCTAAATTTGATCCGGAACAGTTTCTGGCCGACATTGACCGGTTTGGCATCACGCATTGCTATATTGTTCCGACTATGATGGTCCGCCTGCTAAAGTTGCCGGCCGAAATTCGCGAAAAGTATGATGTTTCGACGCTCCGCTTTGGCATATCGACCGGATCGGCCTGGCCGCGCGATGTCAAACAGGCCATGATTGATTGGTTCGGCCCGATTTTTTATGAATCCTATGGCGCGAGCGAGATTGGGTTTATGACACTGATTTCGTCGCAGGACGCCTTGCGTAAGCCGGGCTCGGTCGGGCAGGTCTTGCCGGGCGGATCGATTAAAATACTGGATGATGATCAAAACGAATTGCCGGCGGGCCAGGCCGGCTCGATCTATGTCTATCTGCCACAATTTGGCGACTTCACCTATTCCAACACTGATGGCGATCTGAAAGGCCAACGCTATGGCCAGCACGCGACTGTCGGTGATATCGGCTATCTCGATGATGAGGATTTTCTATTCATCAGTGATCGCAAGAAAGATATGATCATATCCGGCGGCGCGAATATTTTCCCGTCTGAAATTGAGGCCGCGTTAATTGAAATGCCCGAAGTTTTCGATTGCGCCGTGTTTGGCGCCCCGGATCCCGAATTCGGTGAAAAAGTAATCGCGGCGGTGCAGTGTGCGCCGGGTGCGACCCTCTCAACAGAGGCTGTGAACGCCTTTCTGGCGCCCCGGATCGCCAAGTTTAAAATCCCCCGAATTGTCGACTTTCATGACGAGCTTCCCCGCGAAGACAGTGGCAAAATCTTTAAACAGCGCCTGCGGGCGCCGTACTGGGAGGCTACAGGCCGGCGTATCTAGCGGTTAATTGCCGCGCGTTTGGGCGTTGCCCGCCCCGCAGACTGCGCCGGGCAGTCGATATGGTTAAGGTGCGGCCTGTTGTCTGGCCCGACCGCGCTCTAGTTCTTCGCGCAGGGCCAGGCCGTAAAGACCCGGATTCATTGCAACCCGGTTAAGCATTGGCCGCGCGCGTTGCCGGATCTCGTCGGCAGGCGGTAAGGTATAGGTCTTTGTCAGCAGGGCGGCGGCGAATTTCGCCTGTGCCTCTGCTATCGGCCAGAATGCGCCGGTTGGCCGGCTTACGCCAATGAACAATAAATCATTATATTCGGGCGACACGATCCCGCAGAATAGGGACAGGTCATTATCTGAGGTATTGGCGACTGTCGGGCTTAAATAGGGATAGCTCAGCTTATAGCCGGTCGCGCAGATAATGACATCAGCCCGCACGCTTTCGCCATTGGTAAATATGACATGATCGCCGTCCAGCCGTTCGATATCCGGTTTGGCATGCACCCGCCCCGACACGAGCTGGTCCATT
>Ga0213866_10002969_pt1 | contig 11690 bp, 4 predicted proteins | sample PICome_11_FD_160079 | JGI IMG/M metagenome (GOLD analysis project Ga0213866, IMG submission 160079) | Coastal seawater microbial communities near Pivers Island, North Carolina, United States - PICO284 | ecosystem: Environmental > Aquatic > Marine > Coastal | place: USA: North Carolina... | reverse complement strand
TAGTTGATATGGTTGTCGACGTAGCAGTAACTGTGGTGGTTGTTATGGTTGTCGAAGTAGCAGTTACTGTGGTGGTTGATTTGGTTGTCGACGTAGCAGTTACTGTGGTAGTTGATATGGTTGTCGACGTAGCAGTTACTGTGCTGGTGGTAGCTGTGGTGGTTGATTTAGTTGTCGAAGTAGCAGTAACTGTGGTGGTTGTTATGGTTGTCGAAGTAGCAGTTACTGTGGTGGTTGATTTGGTTGTCGACGTAGCAGTAACTGTGGTGGTTGTTATGGTTGTCGATGTAGCAGTTACCGTGGTGGTTGATTTGGTTGTCGAAGTAGCTGAAACTGTCGTTGAAGTGACCGTGACTGTTGTACTTGTACCTGTCACCGTCGTCGAGGTCGAGGCATCAGTGCACGCGCCGTTGGTGTACGAGCACCTCGGGCTTTGCATGTTGCACGTCATTTCAGTGGTAAAAAAAGAGCACGGCGGCATTGTTGTAGTGGTCGTGACGCTTGTGTACGTTACGGAAGTAAAGGTATGCGTGACTGTTGTTGTCGTTGTGCTTGGGCATGCTGCAAAGTTCATACCGAAACAACCAAATTCGTCCAAACTGCAACCAGTGAAATTTTCGCATTCGGCAACTGTGCAGTCAAAGCACGCGGCCTTTGCGAATGGCAAGCATGCGAGCAGCAGGAGATTCATTCTGCGTTGTCTGCAGGGAAGAGAACCCGAGCAGCTTTTTGGACGCGGTCTCGGTGGGCAACGTCCTCGGGGTCCGGCGTGATCGGCCGGTCCATGGTTGCTTTGAAAAGGGCGGCTTGCATTATATACGACGACCGCTTTCGCGGGGACTTGGCCATGAAGGACGCTTGCTACCGAAAAGTGAAAAGCCGCGTGGCGGTCTTCCCGAGCGCCCGGGCGTCGCAGATGATTGCAAAGTGCCGGAAGGCGGGCGGGCACGTCCAAAAGTCCGCGGCGGGGGCGGCGTTGAAGCGGTGGGCCAAGGAGAAGTGGGTCAACACCAAAACCAACAAACCCTGTGGCCTCAACGAAGACCGCACCGCGTACTGCCGCCCGTCGAAAAAAATCTCAAAGGCGACGCCCGTGCTCCGCGGCGGGAAGCTCGACAAGCAGATGCAGAGGCGGAAGCAGCGCGGGCAGCGCGCCACGGCGCGGCGGTGAGGCGGGCACTCTATATAGCAAGCAATTTTTGATGTGCCACCGAAGATGCTGCTGGCGCTTTTGACGAGCCGGCTGGTGCTGGGCCTCTTCTCTTGCGATTACCAGCACGCCCGCCAAGATTACATCAGGGATACTGAAGGTGATATTTTGGGCACTAGTTGGAAGCCCAAGAGCTGCCCTGATTATAATGAGAAATATTGCGGCGTACTCGGCGGCGTGTGCTCCAGCCAAAACAGTACGAGCTGCACGGCCACAAATTCTTTCAGACCGCCAGATGAGATTACGGGCGGAGGCGACCAACCGTGCGATACACACTTTGTCTGGCAATCAGACAGCGGCGATGGTGGCACACTGCGGCTGGGAAACCGCATCTGCAAGCACGGCTACGGCTTTCCGTTGCCGACGGACGGTCAGTTTACGCTCGACTATCAGTGGGCGTTCTTGAACGCAAACGAAGGGTTGCAAACTGCAACGATTGATCCAAAGTGCACCCTCATGTGCCATTGCAACACGTGCGAGCTCCACCGAGTCTACAGCCCCAACGCGAGTTTGGGTTCTCTGAACATTGAGCCGGCTTTTACCGACTACTACTTCGGAAGTGTCAATATGGATTTGGACCAAGATGCCAATGGCGACTATTCAAGATCCTATCAACGCTGGACTTCCCCGACGGCCGAAGCTGCCTGGTCAAACGGCAGTTACCAGCATTGGGGAGCCAAAGAACCGTATTACACGGGAGAGTACTTGAAGTCATTGCTGCTGGCCGAGGAGATAAGGCAGGCCCATGATGACACAAATGTGGGAAAACCCGATATTGACAACTTTCAGGTGGTCTGCACGAGTTGCACAAACCCGACCGAACTCCCGGAAAACGACTGCAAAGGCCCGACGCACAAGGAGCACGAGGGGGAAGACTTCCACGTGTTTCTCTCGTGCGCCAAGCACGCAACCGAGAAGGACTGCAACGAGGACGTGTACACGACGTGGAACGGGGTGGTTAACCACACTGCAGATCCGAACAAGAAAAAGCGGTGCGAGTGGGTAGAGTCCCCGTTCAGCGTGATCAAGGCGACCGAAAACATTCCGATGGACAGGTTTGCGTTCCAGGGCGGCAGCCTCGGCGACAAGAGCCCGCTCCACTTTCAGGTCACGCTCGACGTCGGAGACAACAAGGAGGCGGTCAAATTGCATACGGACCAACACTGCAGCTTTGAGAAATGGCTTGGCTCTGAGGCCACTGCAGCGGACTGCATGTTTAAGATTCTCCGCACAGACAATTGCAGCCACGACTTTTTCAACTATGCCTCGGAAAGCGGGGGCGACCGCGATTGCGGGTGCGCCTCGAACCTCACCGATTGCAGCGGCGGCGCCCTTGTGCCGCAACTGAATGTTGACGTGTACTCGATAGAGCTCATGGCCACCAAGATTGCCGAGCAGAATAATGGGCAGTGCAAGGCCGTCGATCAGGACCTTCCCCACTTGGTGCCGTTCACCGCGGTGAAAATGCGCAGCGCTTTTTATCCAAACCAAAAGAATATTGATTTAGGCGGCGAAGGAAAGCTGGTGAGTAGCAACGCCATTCCCAAGCATTCAATTATAACCTTGAAGGACAGCAACGGCACGGCGTACGACTACACCGTGGTGGGCGACGATATCGACGCGACAGCGTACTGGTTGGAAGCTGCCGGCGACGGCCACTTTGCAGCCGATGGCTACTACGGGCACTTGACTGTGAGCGTTGAATTTGCCGACAGCAGCAAGGCTGTGTACGATTGCAAGGACCCAAACTTGCCGCTGTTTATGCAAATGAATCTGCAGGGGTACCCGGCAAACACCACTCAGGGGGTCATCGCCTGCGTGAAAGACGCCGACTTGTTTGAGGTCCGGAACGCCTTTCAGTGGATCCACATGCACGAGGAGATAAAGGAGGTGCCGCTCAGCAGAAACATTGCTGTTGTTGTCAACAACGCCATTGCGACCGTCGCCGTCTCGAACTCGAGCGTGCTGCACTCCGTCAACGTCGCAACCCACGCTTGCCCGCGGAGCCTCCGGGAGGTCGTCATCTTGAGCTCCACCACGGTCGACGTTGACGACAATAAGGTCGGGCTCTTTAGGGCCTGCGTCCCGGTCACGTGCTACAACAGCACGATTGACGAAGGAAAGCCGCAGGACGATCTCGAGTACATCTGCCAGGCCACCCCGCGGTGCGAAGCGAGGCCAGTCTCGCCTTACGCCCTCCAGTCAGGGCAGCAATTTTTCAATGTCCAGCAAGAAGTGGAGATTGGGCTGTGCATGCCAGATTTTTACAAGATTGAAGAATTGACGGAGATTTTTAATTTGACGCAGTCGGAATGGAAATACAACGATCGTGATGTGACGCCAACAAACGTGTCGGACGTTAAGGAGAACGTCACTAGTTTTGAAACGGTAAAGTTTGAGGTCGACACGACCGACGTTTTTTTCTTTCGGCAAATCGACTCAATACTGTTTGATGTGTGGGATGTAAGCACGCCGCCCGCCGCAAATAATGCTCGGACCACGACCGCAAAATTAGAGTTGCTCTCGACGAGTTCAGAGACAACGGAATATTACGATCTTACGCAGGGGAACCCGTGGTTGTTCGGCGTTTTTAACAAAAATTTTAGATACTATCCTTCATCAGGCCCGACGATGTTTTTGCTAGAAGAGGACGGTACTTATTGGATTGCGACGCCAAACCATCATTGGAAAGTGTACAATAGCAATAACGAACCAACTACCGTGGGCCACACTGCAGATAAGACATTTTATACGTCCCCTGATGGAAAAACCCTCCAGGAATACAACTCTGGAACCGACACTATTACAACAACTAAAAATATGAATTCTGTTCAGAACTTGATGAAGTTGTATTTTGTCCACGGGTTATATGGACACAATAAAGGATTTGTGAGCCAATCGACTTTGACTTCGAACCAAGGGCACATGGATGAATGCCACAGAACGGAGATCTATCCGTTGCAGAACAACAAGGACGATCGGCGGCACTTGGCGCCGTTTCCGAACAAAGAACATGGACTTTTTTTTAGATCGGTCGACGAACGGTACGTTCTCGGGTATAATGCGACTGCCGAACCGCCGTACTATAATTTGGCAATGTGCATCAGTTTTGGCGAGGTCGACTGCAAGAGCCGACTCTCGTCCGACATTTCGCAGGAACGGTTCCCGTGCCCAAAAAGCAACACGGAATACCAAAGTATCAAGTGCGAGGACCTTAATGCCAATCGTCAGGGAGACGACACACCACAATGCTATTCATGGCAACATTTTCATCCCCTCGATTCGTACCCCACAAATTATCAAGGTGCGCAACTAACGGCGCCGTACATATCGGAGTGCACTTCTTTTTGCGGCACCGAGGATGAATGCGGCAATTATGGAAATTACAAGAACAAGTTTGTGTGCGCCGCGACGGCGCAGCTGCTCGATTGCCACGACGCAAACCAGTGCGCCTCTTGCGGCAACAATGTCGAATTGCTCGACCCAACCAAGGAGTGCCCGGCCCAATCGACCTTGCCGTCCACCGTAACCACAACGACAGTGACGACGTCGACCGCGACAACGACGACCTTGAAGGTCACCGATTGCGGAGCAAGCAGCAGTTGTGGTGTCTGCAGCACGTGCACCTCTGATTCGAACTGCAATTCGACCCTCGTTTGTCGCTCATATAACGATTCGCTGAACTCGTGCGGCGAGAATGCAACGCATAGTAGTTCAGACGTCTGCGTCGTGGAGACCACATCAACAACTACATTAACTTTGACTACGACGACAATGACGACGACCACGACGACGACGAACACGACCACTACGAAGACTCCTTTTATTGGCGACTGCTGCGACACCAAGAACCACAGGATTTTGCAGGGGAGCGTCGAAAGCTGCGGCAACAACACCGCGGAACACGTGAAGCACGTCAAAGTGGGGACCTGCAGGGAGGGAGACTGGGGCGGGCGCGCCGAATGGATCTTGATCCCGCTTGTCGGGCCGCTCGTCGTCATTGGCGTCGCGTGGGCGGTCGCGCAAGCGACCGCGGAGGAGACGGGCCGGATCGTTCGGGCGGCGAGCAGCATTGCCTACACTCTTGTGGTGATTGCGAGCGTCGCGCTGCAGTGGCACGCCAACAACGAGGACAGCAGGGACGTCATCGTGATTGTTCGGGTGCTTCTGTTTGTCGTGGCGGCGACGGCGATCATTGTCCAGGGAGCCTTGCGGAACAACCCAAAGGCCGAGCCGCTGCTGCCGGAGCTCGGCATCGACGGCGGCACCGTCTTGGATAAGCTGCTCAGTTTTGTCTTCAAGTACTTTCACGCCGCGACTGCTTGGCTCGCCTACGGCATTGCCGCGAGGATGGTCTACAGAGAAATCGACACGAACAAGCTGCTGGTCGAGGTCGTCGGCGACGACGTGAGGGTCCCCTTGCTCGTAATTGCCATTGGCCTCGGGTTGCAGGCCGTCCCAATCCGCACCTTGCAGGGGATGGAGGGGGGGAACCAGGCGGCGCTCTTGAAGGGCGCCAACGCCGGCGTCATGATCTTGTTCTTGGCGTCGTCGTTTTACAGCTTTGCTACGATTTTGGACCACCCGGTCACGAGCGAGAACTTTGCGGCCATTATTGCCACGGTGGCCGCGTGGGGGTTTTACAGCATCTTGGTCCCCACGATCGACCACGAGGGGCAATGGTTCTTGAAGAGCGAGCTCTTGCTCCGGATCGTCGGCACGGTCCTCATCTTGGTGGGGGGGATCCTCCTCCACCGCGAGATTGACCGGACCCACATCGACTACTCGGCGTTTCAGACGTATCTCGAGACCGACCAGTTCTTGGTCGCCGCTTTCATGCTCGCGCTCGTCTACAGCAGCTTTGTCATCTTGATGGACGTGGTAATTTTGTTGTACACCGCGTTTAGCGGGGGAGAGAAGACGCCAAAGTACACGCAGATCGATTCGGGGGGGTATTTCTAAGGCAAATAAACAATTAATTTTTTAAGAGTATGAAATGGTAGGATGCCGAGCAGAGCACAATGATCAGCGACGCAAGGTAGAGCGCCCGATCGTCCGAGGAGGCGGGGGAGGGAGGGGAACAGTCTACGCACGCAAAGGGGTAGCGCGCGCTGCAGTTTTGGTTGGGGGCGCCGGGGGGGTACACGGGCCAGCAGCCGAGCGACCACTGGAAGGCCGTCGCGCCCGCGAGAATGTCCGCCGTCGTCGCGTTTTCGTTCAGGTGCTGCCAGGGGAGGCGCTGGTTGAACGAGACGGCGTCCTCGAGGATCGACGACACCGAGGCCGCCGACTCGAGCGGCGACAGATCCAGCGCGTTGTTGAACGAGGTCGCATTCTTGAGCAGCGAGGCAAACGTGAGCTGGGGGTTGAACGCCGCGGAGATCCGGACGGGAGACGCCATCGAGATGGCATCTTCCAGAAACGAGTCAAAGAAAATGGCGTTGGGCGCGTCAAAGTCAATGGGCTGGTTGAACGAGGTGGCACCGGCCAGAAAGCGCGAAAAGGAGGTCGCCGACGAGACGTCCCAGCTGGAGAGCGGGACATTGAACGAGGCCGCCCCGTCAAACATGCCGTCGAAATGACGCCCGGCCGACACGTCCCAGCCAGAGACGTCGGGGTTGGCAGCCGCTTGGTTTTTGAAGAGATGGCTAAAGTTGGTCACGGCAGAGACCGACCACTGGGGGATGGGGTACGGAATCGATGCATTGTTTTGCCGGTACTGGGCAAGAAGAGCATCGTCGACGGGGTACCGCGGAACGCACGGAGACTGTGCAATTGCGGCAGCCAGCAGGAGGGGGAATGCCATCCCTCCTTTTTTTTTTTGGATTGCATTCGCCGCATATACGCAAAGATGGTGTCCACTTTGGCAGGAACTAGTCTTTATTCGCAATGATATCCCAAGAAATATTTTTGGGCTCACTTTTTGCTTCTTCTGTTCCTTCCTCTGTCGTAATTTCTGCGACCAGAACCTGGAGGGTTTCCTTTTCCAGCGGGCCTAGAATCTCATAAAGTTTCTCATCAGTGCCTATAATTCTGGAAGTTGCTTCTGGTATAGATATCTTCTTCAATCCCAAATCTTCTTCACTTTCATCGCTAAGGACAACCCACAACCCCATGGGTGGTTCACTATTATTGAATTTGAAGATATCTTGAAGGATCAACTTGGTACCATCACGCTTCAATGTTTGATAGGAATGTCCCAATTCCAATGCTTCGTTCGCGTTACAGTCCGTCCAGTTGTTGAAATCCCGCGGATCTTCTCCTAACTTTATGCCTGTTTTGGTGCAGTGAACAAGGTCGCCAGGTTCAAACATTGACAGCGGTTTTGTCAAATTCAAAATGTGCTCAAGGAAATTATCTTCCTTAGCTTTTTGGTTGTCGCCTGTGAAAAGCTTTTTAGCCGAACCGAAATCACAGCTAGGATACAAATGGTTCAACTGGAATAAGTAATCCTTGGCAACTGTTTGGGTAAATCGCCCCCCGTCAACTGTAGGTTTGTTGTAAACTTTCTTGCCTTTGAATAAAAAGTCATCAGATTGAAGAGAAATTTGAAACAATTTTCCCAAGTCATCTGTAGATTCACAGTTTTCAGTGTTCTCCAAAATGCTGCTTAAAAGTGCTGCTTTGACTATTTGTTCGTTGTTTTGTTCTTCGTCTGTAATCTGCTTTATTTGAACTGACGGAAGATAGATCCATAAATCCGGAGAGGATCTTGGATCATCGTCATCTTCGTCTGACCCGTCATCTTCAAATGAAATTTGAACAGGACCAAAACGATCATCGTCATCTTCGTCTGACCCGGTTACAGTTTTGTCTAGAAAAGATGATGGTTCTTCTACGTTGGATGGCTTTGGAATTTCGATGACAAGAGCCAAAAGACCGGGGAATTCGGCAGCTGCGTTTGCTAAAGTTGCTTTAGTTGGCGATTTTCTGTTAGGATTACTCTCCGCTTGTTCTGCTCGAGTATTGCTTCGAAGGCCTTGAAATCGAACATCACCATCTGAGCTTACTACAAATGCAAGAACGGTGACCTTGTCTATTTTCAAAGAACGAGCCATTCGTTGAAACTCAGCTAATTCAATTTTTTTTCCGATAGCTTCTCCACCTTCTTTTTTGAATGGTTGTGAGTTCCTTAAAATGTTGCATTCTGAAATTGGTTTTTCCAATTTTTGTGGTTTTGAATGTAAAGTTTGTGTTTTGCCTTGGCTGTCAACAACCTTAATAGAAAAGGGACCAGCTTTACGTTCATTTTCTGTCAAAGGCCACGTAATCGCAACAACGTTGTGTTGTTTATCCGACTTGAATCGGAGAAAAAGGTTTATGGGAACCCTCGGCCAAGGTGTAATTGTTTGCACCTCGTTATAAACAATGCAGTCTGGAAATTCTTCGTGTTCGGCTGCTGCTTCAACTGCGGCTTTTGCTATTTCTGCTGCTGCTTTTTCGGCTGCTGCTTTTTCGGCTGCTGCTTGTTTGGCTGCTGCTTCGGCTGCTGCTTTTTCGGCTGCGGCTTTTTCGTCTGCTTGTCTTTTTTGTTCTGTGAGGGCTTCCAGTGTGGCTTGTGCGGCTTTTACTTTAGCCTTGTATTCTTTAGTGGTTTCTTCAAATTTCGCTGTGGCCTCTGAAATATCATTGAGGTTTGTATCCAATTTTTTTTGGATTTCACGAATATCATTTTCCGCTTTTGCTTGTTGGGCGGTTAATTCGGTAGTATCTGAGTTTCTTGAATATTTCTCAGCTTTGTTGAGCAATTCCTCAGCATTCCCATAAGAGCGCGAGTCGTTCACAATTGCTTGCATTTTATCTGTTGTAATTCTCTCTGCTCTCATCGTTGAAATTTTTTTCTGTTTTGCGGCGATTTTGGCATCATTTTCGTTTTTGGTTTTTTCTAACTTTTTTTGTGTTGCCGCATCAGCAGTTTTAATGTCTTCTGACAATGTTTCGTTCGCTTCTTTAAAAGATTGAATTTCATCTTCAATAGGTTTCAATTCGTCTGCTAGAGTCACGCGGGACGCCAAGGTTGTTTGCAATCTTGATATAAATTCGCTTGGGAGTGCGTATGTTATTTGGACGCCAAATTGTCGAAAGGATACGTTGGAAATTCTCATCTTTGTGTCTGTGTGAAAGAGATGCTTAGCAAGTTCACCTTCTTCAATCTCTTCAAGAATTTTTTCGGACGTTTTGAAGATGCCGACAAGTGTATCATTTTTGATTGATACACCTGGGGCAGAATCGACGGCGGAGAGTTCGAGCTTTTGAAATCCGCTAGTTGCTATCATTGATGTTTTCGTAACTTTAAATTCCAAAGAGTTGTCAATGCCAGCAAAAACAACATTATCACCCGCTGAAAGGTCGATTTTTTCAGTCAGAAAGACTTCAGTGATTGCTGCATTAAGTGTATCTGGTGAATCAATCATGTCTTGAAGCAATTTCTTTTCTGGCGTCACTACAAAAATAACTTCAGAATCGTCCAAATCAGCAATAGAGACATGAATGGACTTGGTTGTAATATTGCGGTCCAGTCCATTCACAAAACATGCCTTGAAGAGCATGCATTTTCGTTCGCATTCAAGAACCTTTTTATAAATGTCATCTTTGTCGTAAACAATTGAAGAATCTTTCATGATGACGGCTTTGATGGTTGTCTCCATGCAATCGACAAGTTCGTCGTTGCATTCTTTTCTCAATTTGGACCATGCCTCTTTGGTAGGGGCATCAGGTTCGGGTGCCATCATTAGGGTTGCGTCATGCATGTCAATGTTGTACATTACCCGGCCAATGAACAAAATCGATTTGTCGAGACTTAAAAGGTTAAGTCGGCCACCTTTAAAGTTTCGGGCTTGCTCGAAAAAATCGGCTGTGTTAAAGCCAGTATAGCCTACAATGTTGCCAAACGCTTCTTCAAGGTCATTTTGTAGGCGCTGGCAATCAGCAATTCGACGCTTGGCAAGCTCCAAAGCTACGGTCTGGTTGTTGCCAAGTGTTTGCAATTTTATTTCATTTTGAATCTCTTCAAGATCTTTTTTGGAAGATGCAAGTAGCGCTTTCAGTTTATCTTTGCTTTGTTTTAAGCTTTGGAGTTCGGCGTTTTCGACGGGTTCGCTTATCTCGCTTAGTGCTTTTTCGGCGTCGGCAATTTTATCATCCAAAGATGTCATGGTCGTTGACGCAGGATTGGTAGGGGACTTTATATCAAGGTCTTCGCTTGCAAGAAGCTGGTCTTTGATTCGAGCAGACGTCTCGTCCCAGTTTGGGGGGTAGATGCCGGTGCAGAACTGGGGAGTGAGCACGGATCGTTGTAGCCGTTCTTCGAGTTCTTCGTGGGACATGTTGGCCTTGAATTTCATCGTCTTAAGCTGTATCTCTCCTTTTGTTGTTATTTTTACCTGTGGCAGCTTTTTAAGCAAGTCTTCTTTGTCGCTTTTTGTTTTTTTTGAATCTTCGAAAGTATTTATTGCGGCCTCAAAGTCGCCCAAGGGAAGAATTGTGGTGGCAGGGTTGTCGATTTGAAACCCTGATCGAAAGTACTTTCGGTCGTATTGCTGGGGTTCCTTTAAAGAAAATGTGGTACTGATTGGCGAGTTTCCTAAACGTTCGTAGGTTTTGGTAAGTGGATTGATGTCGGTAATTGGTCTGTTCTTAGGTTTAAAGGTAATGTCAGAGTCTTGTGTGGTGCCGTCCACAAAGCAATAGAAGTGAGTGGTGCCATAAAGGTCGATTAAGAATAAGTCCCGTGGAGTTGGGTAGGGGTATATTGCGGTGGTTTTAAGGAGTTGTTTGGTGAGATAAAAGCCATCTGTGTTTGCCTCATTTTTGTAGTGGGAAAACAAACCCGTGGTATTGTCAAACTCAATCTTATAGTTTGGATTGGCTTGCGTGTCATAATGTAAGTCTTTATAGAGTTTTTTGGTGCACTCTTGAAGAGACCTTTGAAGTTTTTCCAATAGTGTTTCATTGTTGGGCTTTTGTGACAAATCGGAAAGAAATTGTTTTGCTTTTTTTTCGTACGACAATTCGGCCTGTGTGCCTTTAATTGTGAATGTAAAGCCGTTTTGGGGGTCTTTGAATGTTTTATTGAGAGCATCATTGAACGGGTCTCTGTCAATGCACCATATGTCAAGTTCGCCATTTATTAATTGGTGGCCTTCAAAGTAAATAGATTTACCTTCCGAAGTGTAGGTGTATTTAGTTACATTGTTGGCAAAGGCGGTGCCTTCATCTATGATTTCAATATTGCGGAGCCGATAAAGTTGATATTCTTTTAGGGTGGCCCAGGGCACCACACTCGAGTCACTCATTTTCGGTTTGCCGTTATTTTTAAGAGTTCCTTTATAGAAACCACACCTTATACATTTATTTTTTTTTTTTTTTTTTTAAAAAAAAAAACAAAAAAAAACAAAGGATCCTGCTTTCAAACTTAGTAACCGTGTAGGTACCTCTAGGTACCTAGCTAGGTATCGATACCATTTACTACTAAATTTAG